>Ga0194057_10001322_pt1 | contig 12608 bp, 11 predicted proteins | sample SepL4415m_MetaG_FD_155474 | JGI IMG/M metagenome (GOLD analysis project Ga0194057, IMG submission 155474) | Anoxic zone freshwater microbial communities from boreal shield lake in IISD Experimental Lakes Area, Ontario, Canada - Sep2016-L442-15m | ecosystem: Environmental > Aquatic > Freshwater...
GGATTGGGGATTGGGGATTGGGGATTGGAGGGAAGATTTTGCTTTCCACCGTCTACCGCCACTTCCGGTGCATTCCCTTTCGTGTTGAGCCGATGAAGGATCAATCCGATCGTGACGAACATCGTCAGCAGCATGCCGGTACAAAAAGTCACAAACAACAACATCGCCGCATTGACGGCGGGCGTGTCGCCGCCGATACGCAAGGCATTGTGCAGGAAGCCGAGGACGGGCGAGCGGCTCTTCAGGGGGAACCCCCCCGACGGCACGTAAGGCTCAACCAAGGGAAGCGGCGATTTGGCCTGATGCTCGGGCGCGGCACGGGCCTGAATATGTTCGCGAACCCTGCGCTCGCCTAGCATTTCGCACAATTGGCTGTGAATCAATGTCTCCAGAGCGAGTTTATCGACGTGCGAGGGATCTTCGGCCAGCCATTGGCGAAGCGCGTCCGCCTCAGCTTCCGAAAGGCTGTTTTCTAGGTAACCTTGAATGAATTCCGCAGGTATCATGGCTCTTGTAGGCTCCTTCCCAATTGTTGTTCGATGCAAACACGCAGGGCATCGCGAGTTCGCGAAAGCAACATTCGCACGGCTCCATCCCCCAGGCCAAGCTGTGGGGCAATTTGGCTCGACTTCATTCCGTGCGTGTAATGGAAATCGATCGCCTTTCGAGAACGGCCCTGGAGTTTCTCCAAACAGGATTCCAAGGCATCACGGAGTTCGGATGTGCCCTCGGGCAGATAATGCTGGTAGTCTAACGCGATACGTTCGACCATGGCGTCGTCAAAGATATGACGATCGGTCTTGCGACGGCGGCGATACGCCAAGACTTCCTGCTTGGCAATGCCGATCGCCCAGGCAGTGAAGGGCTGAGCACGATCATATTGCGAGAACTTGCGGACAACGACCACCGCGACTTGCTGTAGAAGATCATCACTACTGTGGGGGGATTGGACCATCGCCCGCAGAAACGCAGACACCGACCGCTGTGCGGCCGTCCAATATTGCGCCAATTCTTCAACGTCGCGTGGATTCATTGAAAGGCTTGTAAGGCGTATGAAATTAACGATAAAAGAGATTTCTACCTATATTCTGCGCAGGAGGGCAAGAATGTCACAAGCAAGCCAAAATAATTCCATAAGGGGGGGGGTGGCAATGCCTATCGGGAACCCCTCATACACACGAAGTTAAGGAATTCACTCGTTTGGGTCTGTGGGAGCCTCAGGCGGGAAACCGCCCGGGGCCACCTCGTTGTTACCCACATTTTTTGGACCCCATCCGGCTTGCCGGATGGCAAATAAGGTTAAATGGCTAAAATGGAGAACAAAGACCAACACGACCCCACCCCACCTTGGTGGATGGTGAAGGAGGTTGCTTGGCTAGATCGCGAACATGGGCTAAACATTACGAAATAATTGGAAAACCCGTGATTCCGGCACAAGTACCCTGAACCGAAAGCCAGAACACAAAGCTTCCAGTCGTTTACCGGAGTCATTAGGCTCGCATAGGGGATACCAGGTTCAGGTTGGGGTCATGGTTCAACCATCACACGCACCGGCCCCAGGAGGCCGGAGGGCAAGAGCGGCATATCCGGTTTGAAGCCCGTCACGTTGGTTGTGGTCAACCTCTTGTCGGGCGGCAAGGTCGCGTCGAAAAGCAACCGATTCGTCCAAAGGTTCGCGACTTCGATTTCCAGCCGGTTGCCGGTCGGCTGGACTGCGGAAGTGATTTCGATTCTCCAGGGCGCGGTCCAAACCACTCCCAACGCTTTCCCGTTGAGCCGCACTGCCGCGAGATTGTTCACCTCGCCCAGGTCGAGGTAGAGCCTTCCCGCCGTCTTGCTGGCGACAAGCAAGTCGAAGGTCTTTTCGTAGGTTGCCGTGCCGGAGTAATGCTTGACGCCCTCTTCCGGCCGTTTGGTCCAGTCTTCCAGTTTCTCAAAGACCACCGAAGAAGGACCGCCCCATTTCGGATTGAAACGCACGGTCCACGGTCCGGCAAGTTCCTGCAGCAGTTGTGAATCAGGGAAGTTTGTGGTTAGCATCTTGGGGCGGCCAGGCGATTTGGCCCCGGACGCAAGAGGCGCCATCGGCCGTCGGAAAACCACAAAGAGACTCTGCCGCGGTTCAAAACGAAGCATCGTGGCAATGCGGAGGTCGTCGGTGATTCGACAAGCAGGCAGGTCGCGTATCTGCCCGGTCACCGCGTCCCATAATTCCGACTGGCGAGGCTTCCCGTCAGTGTCGGCCACGTCACGGAAGACAAACTCGCCAGCGGCCCGGGCGTTGCGAAGGTTGGCAATAAAGTAGGCGTCCGCGCTGCCGATGCGGTAATGGATCCAATCGAACGTGCTGGGGTGGCGGATGCCCGACAAGGTCTCTAACGGTAGCGACGCGGTTTCGGACGTTTCGCGGATGTCGAGGTCGGGCGGGATGCGGTCGGCCAGCATGACGTCGCTGAGGCTCCGGCCCCAGATCACGCGGCCTTTGCCCAGCTTCCTCGCGCCGGCCTTTTCCGTCGAATCCCCCCAGATTGTCTCAGATAGCTCGGTCACTTGTGCATCGCTACGCGCGTAATCGGTCAATCCGATGGCGCGGCGCGGGCGCGGCCCGATCAGAGTGACGCCATCATCGACCAGGTCTTTGAGTTTCCGCATCGTCGCCGGGGACAACGCCAAAGGTTCCGGCGAGCAGTCCAGCCAACGTCCGCCTTGCCACAGCACCAGGTAGCGGTACGACAGGCCGTTGGGTAGGATCAAGCGGCCATTCGGTCCGGCCGCGGCGCGATCCACGAGCGCCTCGACGTTGATGGTATCGCAATCGGTCCCGGATGGCAGCGGCGGGTCCATCGCCCACTTGGCCGGTACGAATGCGGGCGCCCACTCGCCTTGAAGGTAGCAGAAATCGGCCGCGAAGCGACCTTCCTGAAACACGTATTGGCACCGGTTGAGATAGCGAAGCCAACCGTGGCTCATGGACCACCACGTCAGATGCCGATTGAAATCGGCTCCGACAAACGGCCAGTAGTATCCTGGCTGACTGTCTTGCTCGGGTTGGCAAACGAAGGAACACAGCACGTTGCGATTGAGTACCTGGCAGAAGGCCCTGTCGCCAACGTCCTTAAGCTCGAACGGATCGTGGTCGCCATTGAGCCGCGTGTTGCCGCGCATGATCGTATACGCCTCCGCCTGAACGATCTTGCGGCCGTAGACATGGGCCGCGGACGAGGCGTTCTTGACGCCGTCATGGAGGTGAGCTTGCTGGGTGAGCTGGTGAATCATGGATTGCCCGGGATTCCTTAACAGAAGGGTCTCACGCGACCAGAACTCCGACATGCAGATATCGTTGCAACCCATGGATCGCAGGGCATCGACGGCCGGCTTCTGGTAGCCCGCCGCCTCGCTATGGGCTCCGGCCAGGCCGTGGTCGCGGCAGAGCCGGTTCAGCCGGCCGTAGTAGCATTCGACGTAGAGGTCGGCGATCGTCCGGTCATAGTCCTCCAGGAACCGTTTTGTAATCTCGATATCGTCGACCAGCAAACGCGACTCCGGCGCGGCCTTCTCCTTGGGCCGAAGTCTCGGGTTGTGATGGTCCTTTGGAAAACCGATTCTGGCGGCAAGATACGGCAGCGGATCATAACCCCGAAGCCGCTGGAACTGCTCGCGGAACATCAGTGTCCAGTCGGGATTGCCGATCTCGCCGCTATCGATATGTGCATGGGTGAAGGTCTTGCCCACGAACGGCTTGACATCCTCGATCACGGCGGCGACCGTGGCGGCAAAATGTCTATCCATCGCCTCCGCGCTGAGCGGATCGATTTCCAGTTCGCTGCCGGTCCCGCCCACGCATTTCGTATGCGCATACAATGGAATCACCGCACCGAATCGGGCGATCAACCATTTTCCCGGCGGCACATCCCAGATGAGTTCGCCATCCGTCACGCGCGCCGATAGGTCGCCCCAACTCATGGAAAGGCAAACACGGGCGCTCCCTCGACCTTCGCCGTCGCGCAGCTTCCATGCCAGCACCGCCACTTCCCGGTAGTCTTCCAGTTTACCGGACTTTGCCGCGGCCGGCCGGGGAAGCTTTTCTCGGAACCGCTTCGGGCCGCTCGTCTCAACCACGGTGGAGACGAGTTGCCTGGGGGCGTCGTTGGGCGTTACCCAAGGCCCTCCCGCATTCCACCCTCCGCACACGTTCAGCGTGATGGCAATGTCACGTTTGGCCGCCTGTACTACAGCGAATCGAAGGAGATCGCGCCACTCGCGGCTCATGAAGGCGACACTCTTCGGGGTGGTCGCCTCTCCCGCATGGAACACCAATGCGCCGGAGATTCCCTGCCGCTTCATCGCGTCCAAGTCACGGACAATTCCGTCTCGGGTCACATAGCCGTTGAGCCACCACCAATAAACCCACGCCCGGGCCACCTCCGGCGGATTGGCGAAAGCCTCGGCCAGATCGACCGCAGGCTTAGCCTGGCCGCGCGCCATGTTCGTGAACAATAGCACAACGCTCAGAACACCAATGGTCAGTTCAACTCGCCTCATGCCCGTCCTCCCAACCTAGTCCCCAAAACAGCCAGCATCTTGGGGGCCCAGCACAAGTGTTTCGCCTGTCTTGGTCTTCATCACGAGCCAGTCGCCTTGCAGCATCTCTCCCTTCTTGCCGTCGCGATAGACGTCCACTTTTTTTCCGGGCCACGGATTCACCAGCGTGCAGTCCCGGCCTTTTTCGCTTTCGATGCGAACGTACGGAATCTTTCCATTCCGAATAGCGCTCGAGACCAGGAAGGCCCCGAAAGTCCTGCGTCGGTAGAACGATGCCTTCTGACCGGCCGGGAATACCGGAAACACCCGCACGATGCCGCCATGGCTCTGCAACATCATCTCGTTGATCAGGCCGGGAATCCCACTACAGGTTTCGATTCCGCCGCCGCCTGCCGTGATCCAAAAAACGACACGAGTTCCGTGCCCGAGTTCCGAAAGTTGCTCAAAGAGCGACCTGTAGTACTTGATTTGGCCGGCAGCATGGCAAGTTACACTGAGGAAATGCTGTTAAAGCAAAAAAACGGAGAAAACCTGTTGTTGCATGAGGTGCGTACCGCCCAACTGGAGTCACTCCGGACGGAACTGGCCGGCCCCCACCCCAGCCCAATCGAGAGGCTCTTGGTGGAGCGCGTGGTCGCGTGTTGGCTGCAAGTCTGTGTCGCCGATTACGGAGCTGCCCAACGCGGGTCTCACACTTTCGTGCAGGGCGACTACGACCAGCGACGGCAGGACCGCGCGCACAAGCGGTTCTTGTCGGCAGTCAGGACTCTGGCGACCGTCCGCCGGTTGGCCTTGCCGATCCGTGTTGACGTCAGCGTCGCCGGTACGTTCGAGACAACGATTACGGCGTCGGCAATGGCACCGGACCGATTTAGGTTACCGGTCAGCGTGAGTAATTGAGTGGTCGATTCTGTGGGCCGACGGTGTCGGGCGGCACATCGAACGCTTTGGCCCATCGGAAGGCACCGGCGGCAGAACCGCCCCCCTGGTCCCTTGGGCAAGATCGTCGATGGCCGAAACTCCCCCCATGGGTATTTGTGCCGTGTTGGAGACGTCATTTCCGACGGCTTCCCAGCGACTTGAATGACGAGATGGCAATCTCGGAGCCAGTCTTGCGGGAAATTCGGCTGTAGCGTAGATTTGTAGGCTGGGCGTCAGAAAACCCAATTTTGACGCGTCATTTCATTCTGGCTACAATGAGGGCTGCATCAAGAGCCGAACTCTTGCCGATCTATGCTGGAAAGAGAGCACCGCCAATGAGCAGAACAAAAAACTCTCCCAACCCTGAACCTGCTGTGGCCCTGGACTGGCAGATTCCTGGTGGGACGTTTTCCCGCAGGCCTTACTTATCGACACCATAACCTTATCCTGAATTGCTGCGAGGACAGGGCTAACGAATTGGAATTTGAAAGATTCGCATGTCTCAAAAACACCGCAAGAAGTCTCGCAATCAAGAGCAGCCGCCCGAACCCACGCCAAAACGCTCCTGGACCATTGGCATATTGTTTTTGATAGTCGCCGCTGGGGTTGCTTGCATCACATGGTGGCCACGCGGGGGGATACGGCCCGACACACAACCCGCATCTGCTCAATTCCCGGTTGAAACGACCGCCGATCCAAGCCCCATTGAACCGGCCGCGTCTAACGACCTTGCCAACGACTCGGCCGCAGTCAAGCACGACATGAGCAAACTGAAAGGACGGTGGCGTCGATCCGGCGAGCAGTATGTCCTTGAGGTCCGGGCCGTAGACGAGAACGGCAAGGTCGAGGCCGCGTACTTTAATCCCCAGCCAATCCGCGTCGGCCGGGCAATGGTGAAGCAGAAGGACGGTGTTGCGGCCCTCTTCGTGGAGCTTCAAGACGCGGGCTACCCCGGATGCACGTACACCCTGATCCATGACCCCAAGACCGACCAGCTCGTAGGCGTCTACTACCAGGCAGCGAGGCAGGAGAGTTACGAGATCGTTTTTGAGCGGATAAATTAGCAACCAACAGAGAATGAACCATTATGGCGAGCCGAAATCTCAATCAGACCGCGGTGGTCGCGGCGACGATTTGTCTTTCGACACTGGCTGTCGTTGCGTTAGCGGCACGCGACGCCTCGGCGGCAAAGCTCGACGTTGGCAGGCCCAACATCCTCTTCATCGTCGCCGACGACATGGGATACGCCGATTGCGGCGTCCAGGGGTGCCGCGACATCCCGACGCCGAACCTCGATGCGCTGGCCTCGGCCGGCGTCCGCTTTACCAACGGCTATGTCACCGGCACGGTGTGCAGCCCATCACGGGCCGCATTGATGACCGGGCGCTATCATCAGCGCGACGGGGTTGCCGATTGGATTCCGCCCGGCAAGCCGGGGTTGAATACCGGCGTCCCGACGGTAGCGGACTACTTGAGGAAGGCTAACTACCAGACCGCGCTGGTGGGTAAGTGGCACTTGGGGGAGCATGACCAGTGCAATCCTCTCAATCGCGGCTTTGACGAGTTCTTCGGATTTCTCGGCGGCGAGCGAAACTATTGGCCCGACCCACCCAAAGCCGCTCAGGCTAAGGTCAATCATTACACCCAGTTGGTGCGCGGTCGCGAACCGGTCCTGGAAAACGAATACACAACCCACGCCTTCGGCCGGGAGGCGGTCAAGTTTCTTGAAAGCCGACGGGGAAAAGCCCATCCGTTCTTCCTCTACCTGGCCTTCAATGCGGTGCATACGCCGATGCAGGCACCCGACGACTATCTTCAGCGTTTCACCTCGATCGAGGACAAGAATCGCCGCACGTATGCCGGTATGTTGTCCGCGATGGATGACGCCGTCGGCCGGGTTCTGAAGGCCGTGCGCGAGAATGGCATGGAAGAGAACACCCTGATCTGCTTCATTAGCGACAATGGCGGACCAATCACGCGCAACGCGCCGAATGCTTCCCGTAACACCCCGCTGCGCGGTGGCAAGGGCGAAACCTGGGAAGGTGGCATCCGTGTTCCCTTCTTCATGAAGTGGACCGGGCACTTGAAGGCCGGCACCACGTTCACCCAGCCCGTCATTCAGATGGACTTGACGGCAACCGTGCTCGCACTGGCCGCCCAGAGAGTGGGCAGCAAATGGCGGATCGACGGCGTAAACCTGATGCCGTTTCTGACCGGGAGCCAGGGCACCCCTCATGAGTCGCTATGCTGGGAATACGGTCAGCAATGGGCGATCCGCCAGGGCCAATGGAAACTGACTTTCGCCTTATCCAGCAAGACGGCGAAGACCCCCACCTTGGGACTTTATGATTTGAGCCAGGACGTCGGTGAAAGCCGTGATCTATCGTTAACGCAACCGGATCGGGTCAAGCAACTCCAGACCGCTTGGGCTAGTTGGCGCAAGAGCGTCGCGGGCGATATGCCGGCTCCGAAGGTTACTCTCAAGGGCATCAACAACGCACCATGACGAAAACCGAGCATGGAATCCGCCACCACAGTTCTCACCGCCCTGCTGCTGACATCGCTGGCCGCACTCCACGCTACGGAGAAACCTACCCCGGGCGGCTCGGGCAGACCCGCCACGGCCACGCTAGGTGACTCGACCTCGGCGGCCCGGAAAATGTTTCTGAGCGGCGTGCAGGTTCATCGGCCTGTTCTGCATCGGATCGCATAGGCCAGCAGCCGAGCGCGATAAAGTTCCGCGTCTGCGAAAGAAAAACAACAAAACGTCACGATCTTCGGCGCGGCGTGTGTCGCGAGCCACTCAGCCACGGTGGAGATCGCAATGTCACATGCTTCCGGCTTTGGGTAACCGTAAACGCCGGTTGAGATGCACGGGAAGGCCACGGATTCGAGCCCCGCCTCCGATGCCAACCGGAGCGATTCTCGGTAACACGACGCGAGCAACTCAGCCTCCCCGTACCCACCCCCACCGTAAACTGGGCCAACGGTGTGAATGACGTGGTGTGCCGCCAATCGGTGGCCGCCCGTCATTACTGCTTGTCCCGTTGGACATCCGCCGAGCTTTCGGCATTCATCTAGGAGCGCAGGCCCGGCTGCCGAATGGATCGCCCCATCAACGCCACCACCTCCGAGCAGTGACTCGTTCGCGGCGTTGACGATGGCGTCAATGCTGAGCTGGGTAATATTGCCTTCCAACACCCGCATCCGAGTAGCGACGGTGTCAACCATGCGATAATTCTCCTCTCGCCGAACGGGAAGGCTTGGCTGTCCGGTTTGCAACTCAGAATAGCCCTCGCGATGGCTCCATTCTATCATTTCCACGCACATCAGTGGGAAAACTGGGGATCACGGTCAGCTTTCTGCCTTCTTCCCGGATATGCGCCCGTCGCTCGCAGGCGATCTCCAGAGCGTGGACGGTTTGGCCGAAGCTTAACTTATCCGCTGAGCTTGGTGTCCGTCGAACGATCCGGATGCGAAACTGAATTCTCTCTTTGTTCATTGGTGGGGGGAGTGGTTGGCAGGGGTAGTTTGTGGCGAGTGTTCATTTCCAGTGCCGTCGATCGGGTGCTAAAGAGTACTGAATGGCAGAATAAACATCGGGGAATGGGTTTGTCGGGGAAATCAGACTGATCGGCTCCGGAGCGTTAAGAAAGGAAAGTATCTTGACACGCGGTGCTCAAATCACTGCAGCCGGCCCCCCCAAACAGAACCAGCGGATCAAACCGATCCAATGGCCGGATTTGGGTGGATTTCCCGCTGATCCTTGAAAGCGATCGGCGTCCGCGATAGGATAAGTAGTCTAGTTCGAGGTTGCTTTCTGCGAGTTCAAAGGAAACGAAAACATGGCTAGTGAAAAAGTTCCAGGTCCCTTGGGCCTCCAATCTGACACCGCAAATTCCACAGATCTGCTTTTACCCGGGCCAGCCACAGGAAGCTTCATGACTCCTGGCCCCTTGGGTGTCGACTTCGAGCCAGAGCCTCTGGCGGACCGGTTCGTGACCCAGGTGGACTGTGATTGGGTTCCTACGCCTCAGCCCAACACGACCCCCATCCCTGTCATCGCGACCAACCTCACAGATTTGGCGGCGGCACTCAGTAAGCTCAAGGAAGCTGGCGAGGGCGGCGGTAAGTTGCGAGCCGACGCCGTTTCGGCAGGCACGAGTGCCGCAGTGACTTTGACCCTCCATGGGAACCTCGTGAATCGCGTCGTGGAGTGGAACGGCTACGCTAGTGCATCAGTCGCAGCCAAGACGCACTGGGATCAGGTGCTGAAGAACCTAAAGAGACACGAGCAGCGACACATGGACATCGCCATTGAGGAGGGCAATAACCTTGCGAAGCTGCTTATCGGGCACAAGATCGGTTCAACGCCGACGATTGTAGATAAGGTCACTATCGCGAACCAGAAGATGCAGCAGCGACAGGACGACTTGGACTCTCCCACAGAATCAGACCATGGGCGAAAGAAAGGTCACGCATACGGGGACTGTAACATTGACACGTCAATCCCGTAGCGTACCGTCTTACTCGCGAGAGGAGAGGAGGGCGGGTGGCTCTCAGCAGACGGCGATCACGCCCAACTGAGGCGTTATTTTCGCCTTCATCTCGTAATCTCATCCGTATTCCGAAACATGCCAAAAAACCACCCGTTTGATGACACAGCCGTTTCCCATATCGTGGCTTTTCAGCCTGGACGGCGACGGCCCAGATCCCACGGGGCACGTTTCTGAGCACGGTCAGCTTTCGTGCCGGATAAAACACCCGTTGGGTTTGGTGTCCGTCGAGCGATCCGGACGTGAAACTGGATTCTCTCTTCGTCTGTTGGGGGGGGGATGGCCGTTGACAAGCCTATCGAGCTGAGGCACTCCCCCCGCCTGCACCCCCTTTACTCACCAGTTCCTATGGTTTATACCGAGGTCTGTGAAGTCATTTTCCTATACTTACGAGACCGGCCCCCAGAAAATCCAGCCGCTTCAGGTCTTGCACGGTGCCCCTCCCTTGGGTGTTTCATTTCTTGGCAGAAAGATCGGCTCCTGCCGACACAACGGAAACAGCCTCGTCTTTTCCAATCGACAAGACCAACTTTGCATCGGTAACCGCAACGCCCGCTTTTAGCGGCACGCATCCCTCCAAGGTGATCCGGTAGAGATCGACGCTCTTGACGTCGCGCCAATCGTCGGGCAGTTGCCACGCCTTGTTGTTGTAGCCCGGCCCGCTGTAGGCGATGATCTCCTGCTTCTCGTTCCACAGGGCGGGAACAAAGAGATTGTCGTCCTCACGAAGCACGAAGTCGCCTTTGCGAATAATACGTTTTCCGTTTTCAGTGCGGGCAACAACCCCGTCGCTGTAGTGCAGCGCACCGTGCTCAAATCTCTGCCGCTCCAGCCGGCTTAGGTAATACCACGGCAGGGTCGTCCGGCAGAACATGCCCAGGAAACCGGGCATGTTCGTCTTGTCGTTTTTCCAGATTTCTTCTCCATGCATGCTGGAGCCGAAGCGGAAATCGCCGTCGCCTCCGCGATCGGTGCGGCCACGCGCCCCCAGACATTCCGGGATCTCCATTGGGTTCCATGAATACCACCACGACATCGCCTGTAAGCCGACGAAGTGTTCGCCCGGCGGGTGTGCCCAGCCGGTCCCCTCGCCCGTGACGTCAAAACCGCGGTCTCGCCAGTAATGAAAAATCTTGCGCTGGGTTTCGACGTACTTGGCTGGGGTCAAGCCGCCGTTCTCGGGTTTCGCGTGCCAGGCGCTGAGAGACTTACCACCCTCTCCCTGAGCCACGAAGACGTCGATATGGATGGTGTGGCCGTCTTTCAGCTCGGGGATCATCTGAATCAGCCCGTCAATCCGCCGTTGCGCCAGCCCGGCCTCCCATTCCTTGGGATAGACCACGCTGTACATGTCCTCCCCCTTCATTTGTATTCCCCCGACCCGTATTTGGCCGCTGGGATCCTTGGCAAAACAGTCCTTGGCCATGTACTCATCCCACAACGGGCTTTGCTTGTAGGCGTCCACCATATTGATGTGCAGGCTCACGGTCGTGTGGAACTGTCTGGCTTCGCGGATGAGCCATCGCAAACTATCAAGCGGCGTGGCGTCCTGCCTCCGCTTCATGCGCGGATTGACCTCGCTCCAGGCGGGATAGCCGTGGTCATGTCCGCCCTTCTGCCAACCGACCAGGTAAATGATCTTCGGTATGCCGCGCGTCAGGTTGTCGGTCTTGCGAATGACCTCCAGGGCCTCCTCAAAAGTGCAAAACACTTCGTGCCCTTTCCGAAAGGTGGGATCATTGGCAAGGCGTTCCACCGGTTCCCCCTCCATGCCCATGAAGAGCTTCAGAACCAGTATCTGGTGATAGTCCCGATAGAAGGGCGCAACCACCACGTCGGTGGCGGCTGTGAGAGTCTTGCCACCCTCGACGACGGCTGCCTCGATGGCGGCGATGCCGCCCTCTTTGGGCACAACCCTGTCGCCCTCGATCGCAACGACCTCCACATTCCCGCTGGCGGCCTTGGTCCTTGCCTTGATCACTGCCTCGGAAGGACGCAAGGCGCGCTGGGAGCCGTCCTTGTAGAATCCAGTCAGGGTCAAACTGCCTGTGGTGTTCGTTTGTCGAACGGGAGTAAGAACCTTCGGGTGAATCTCAATGCCGATTCGTTGCAAGCTCTTTGCCTCGGGCGAAGCGGTCTGCGCCCAGCAAGGCGGCAGCGCCAGGGCGATCCCCGGCAGGAGAAAGGCGATGGTTTTCATGGCGACTGGACTTTCTGGAAAAAGGTTCGGCGGTGATGCAGATGGATGCTAACAGAGATGGTATCACGGAGCAAGCATTTGCACCAGCAAAAAATAGCACAGAAATTTTGATGGTAGACCAAACCGACCAAGCGACCAAGAGAGTCGTAGGCGTAATCGGCCGTTACGACCAACTGGTCGCCGAGATAGCGATTGATCGAGAGGAGTTGGCCGTCGTCGTTGTAGGTGTAGGTGTAGGTGTAGGTGTAGGTGTAGGTGTAGGTGAGGTCGATTTCCTTCTCGGCCACGGCGTTGCCGCCTTCGACTCCATGCTCCTACCCGTACTCCCTCCTCTCTAGGGGCCGCTGCCTGATTATTTAACACAACCGCTGGGCTTGGTGTCTGGAGAG
>Ga0194057_10001324_pt1 | contig 12596 bp, 10 predicted proteins | sample SepL4415m_MetaG_FD_155474 | JGI IMG/M metagenome (GOLD analysis project Ga0194057, IMG submission 155474) | Anoxic zone freshwater microbial communities from boreal shield lake in IISD Experimental Lakes Area, Ontario, Canada - Sep2016-L442-15m | ecosystem: Environmental > Aquatic > Freshwater...
ACCTGTCGCGAAGAAGGCCGCACCTGTCGCGAAGAAGGCTGCTCCGGTCGCGAAGAAGGCTGCTCCGGTCGCGAAGAAGGCTGCTCCTGTCGCGAAGAAGGCTGCTCCGGTCGCGAAGAAGGCTGCGGCTCCCGCAGCGGCTCCAAAGATCGCAGCGAAGGCTGCAGCCACCAAAGCTGCCCCGGTCGCCAAGAAACCCCCCGTTGCTCCACCAGTACCGTCTGCCCCCGCAGACACGAAGGCCGTTACCCCAATGCCAGTGAAGAAGACCGCAGCCGCCAAAAAGGCTGCGCCCCCAGTGCCCGCTCCTACGTTGCCTCCTGTAAAAGGTGAGACAAAAGACGGCATCAAGTACACCAAAGATTTCGACGTCAAGTTCCTTACTGCGCAGCGCAAGGCGTTGCTCGAGGCGCGCGAGTCGCTCACCCGTCAGGCTGTGCGCCTTGAGGACGAAGCGTTCTCATTGATCGACGAAGAGATGGGCGACGTGCAGTTCGACGACGAGTCAGGCGAAGGCGACACGATGGTGGTCGAGCGCGAGCGTGACAACATGCTGTCGGGCATTGCTCGTCACGACATCGCCGAAATCGACAGCGCCCTCGAGCGCATCCGCCTGGGCAGCTATGGCTACTCGCGCTTGTCCATGAAGCCAATTCCGCGCGAGCGTCTCGACGCTATTCCGTGGTCGACCGAGCTCGTCGAAGAGAAGGTCGGCGGGATAGGCCGGCGATGACCGAAGCTGCTGTGTCGCGGCGACCCTCGCTGCGTAACAGCATTGCGATTGCCGCAGGCGTCGTACTGATCGATCAACTCACCAAACACTGGGCAGTCACGGCACTCGCAGACGGTGCTGCTCGGCATGTGATCTGGACCCTGCAGTGGAACCTGTCGTTCAATGGCGGCATGGCCTTTTCTACTGGGCAAGGCATTGGTCCCATCATCGGTGTGCTGGCTCTCGTGGTCGTCGTAGTGATGCTGCTGTCGTTGCGTCAGTCGGGCGGCCGCCTCAGCACCGTCGCGGTCGGTCTGGTGGTTGGCGGTGCAGTGGGCAATATCTGCGACAGACTGTTCCGTGAGCAAGGATTTTTCCGAGGTCGGGTCATCGACTTCATAGATTTTCAGTGGTTCCCCATCTTCAACGTCGCCGACATGGCCATCAACGTCGGCGGTGCGCTGATTGTGTTGACAGCGTTGTTCTCATCGAAGGTAAGGGCGTCATGATCAGAGAAGAAATCCCAGCAGCATTGGCCGGCGAACGACTCGACCGAATTGTCGCGTTGCTCACCGACGCCAGTCGCTCAGATGCAGCGGCCCTTGTTGCTGCCGGTGGTGCTCGTCTCGACGGGGTTGTGGCTATGTCGGGCAAGGTTCGGGTCACGCTGAACCAAGTAGTCGAGATCGACCCCGCGCAGTTGCCGCAGCCACAGCTTCCCCAAGCCGATGCCTCGATCGAACTACCCATCGTTTTTGCCGACGATGATGTGATCGTTATCGACAAGCCTGCGGGCCTTGTCGTGCACCCCGGACACGGTCACCCCGATGGCACGGTGGTCAATGCGATCTTGGCTCGCTATCCCGATGTGGCCGATGTGGGCGACCCAATGCGCCCCGGCATCGTGCATCGCCTCGATGTGGGCACCAGTGGTCTGATGGTGGTCGCCCGTAGCCAACGCGCCTACGACAGTTTGGTCTCGGCACTTGCAGCTCGAACTGTTACTCGCTCATATCTCACGTTGGTGTGGGGACATCTCAAGTCGCCCAACGGACTCATCGATGCGCCCATTGGTCGCGATCATCGTGATCCCTTGCGCATGGCAGTGGTCATCGACGGCAAGCCAGCGCGCACGCGCTATCGAACGATTGCCACCTATCGCGAGCCAGCCGATGTCTCCGAACTCGAGTGTCGTCTCGAGTCGGGTCGCACCCATCAGATTCGCGTGCACCTTGCCGCTACCGGCCACCCGGTTGTGGGCGACGGCGCATACGGTGGCATTCGTTCTGGTGTTGTCTCGCCGCGGCCGTTTCTGCATGCCGCCGAACTTGCCTTCGTGCACCCCGGCACTGGCGAGACGATGACCTTCACATCTCCGTTGCCGCGCGACCTGCTCGACGTGTTGCTCGAACTGCACGAGTGATTACAAGGCGCGTTGAGCGCCACATCACTAGCTCTTGGTGGCAAGCATGTCGGGCCACGGTGTCGAGCCCTGAGCCGCTTCGGCAATGTCTGCCAGCGTGAACCCCTCCATGTGCAAGCGCATAATCTCGCCGGCTTCTTTCCAGATGGCGAGCAGCACGCATTGGCCTTCGTGATTGCATGAACCATCTTGGTGTGGCTCGCCGAAGTCGCCCAACGAAATGGGTCCGTCAACAGCCGACAGAATCTCGGACAGTTTGATATCGGTGGTTGGGCGGGCGAGCACGTAGCCGCCGCCGACACCGCGCTTCGAGCGCACCAGGCCAGCGCCTTTGAGCGCTAAGAGAATTTGCTCGAGATACGGCTGCGGCAAGCCGGTGCGACGTGCGATATCGCTGACCGAGGTGGGGCCGGGTTCGTCGACATGTAAGGCCAACGAGAGAAGGGCCCGACAGGCATAGTCACCTTTGGTGGAAACGCGCACGTGTGCATAGTAGGCGCGAACGACACAAGACGTTGGATCGATCGGACGCGCACGTAGTTGTCGATGTGCCTGCGTGTAGCAATTTGGACGAGTTGGTGGTCCACTAATGCGGTCGTGAATATCGCACCCATTCTTCCGGCCTACTCAGGCGCCAACGTACGAGGCATCATTCCGGCGTTGTTGGCTCCTCGCGGTGCTCCGAAGCCAGGCTGGATGCCGGCGGCGATCTCGCGAGCCAACCAGGTTGTGGTGCTTGTCATCGATGGACTCGGGTGGGAGCAACTGCAGAGCCGGCTCCATCTCGCGCCAACGATGGCAGCGATGCAGGGTTCCGCGATCACTACGGTTGCGCCGTCTACAACAGCCACTGCGCTGACTTCGATTACCACGGGCCTCACCCCCGGCGAGCATGGTGTGTTGGGCTACCGCATCGAACTCGGCGGCGACGTTGTCAACATGTTGCGCTGGCATGGCGAACGCGGCGATGTGCGTCGCGCGCATCCACCGCGCGATGTGCAGCCGTATGCGCCGTTTCTTGGCGAGTCGCCTCCGGTCATCAGCCGTGCCGAACTCGAGACGTCATCGTTTACCGAAGCGCACCTTCGAGGCTCACGCCCAGCAGGTTGGCGCGCAGCGTCGAGCATCGCTGTCGAGATCGGCCGCCAGCTCAATGCTGGTGAGCGGTTCGTGTACGCCTATTACGACGGCATCGACAAGATCGCTCATGAGCGTGGCTTCGGCGAGTTCTACGATGCCGAACTCGCTGCGGTCGATGCGCTCGTCGGAAATGTGATTTCGGTTCTGCCCGCTGGTGCTGCGTTGGTTGTCACCGCCGACCACGGTCAGGTGCACGTGGGCAAGAACACCGTTCACCCGTCGGCTGCGCTGTTGTCGATGGTGCGCACCCAATCTGGCGAAGGTCGCTTTCGTTGGCTGCATGCTCGCCCCGGATGTCACGCCGATTTGCTCAGTGCAGCGCAACAAGACCACGGCCATCACGCTTGGGTGGTGAGCCGAGCACAGACCATTGACGAAGGTTGGTTTGGTCCGGCAGTGTCATCGCCGGTGGCGTCGCGACTCGGCGACGTGGCGCTGGTGGCTCGCGACGACATCACCTTTTTCGACAGCGCCGACTCTGGACCATTCGAGTTGGTTTGCCGCCATGGCAGTCTGACCAGCGCCGAAATGTACGTACCATTGCTTGTCGCAGGCAGCGCCAACTAGACAGAGGATCGTGATGACTGACGATGTAAGCCAGCCTCAAGTGGAAACAGCGAACACGGGCGACGATGGTGTTGAGCACGGCATCGTGCTCGGTATGGAGCAGCCAGCCGACGGCGAGGTGCAACGCGAGACAGTGACATCGCCGGCAAAGGTGATGCGCATTGGCTCGATGATTCGTCAGTTGCTCGACGAAGTGAAGTCGGCCGAGTTCGACGACGCCAGCCGCGAGCGCCTCGCCGAAATCTACGAACGCTCCATCGTCGAGTTGTGCGAGGCGCTGTCGCCCGATCTTCAAGACGAGCTCCGCATGCTCGCGTTGCCATTCAAAGCCGACACCGTGCCGTCCACCGGCGAGATTCGCATTGCTGAGGCCCAACTCGTGGGGTGGCTCGAAGGGCTGTTTCACGGCATCCAAGCAACGTTGTTTGCCCAACAGATGGCTTCTCGTCAGCAGCTTGAGCAAATGCGTGGCCTGCCTCAGGGTGGGGGAGACCCCGGCATGATCGACCCCCGATTCGTCGGTGGCCCCGGTGCCTCAGATGGCAGCCGAGCTGCGCTTCCCGATCGTCCTGGCACCTACCTCTAGCAGCGTTCGCCCCCAACGTTTCCCTCTGGCGCTCAGCTGGTCAGCTGCTAGAGTCGCCCGAATCACAGTTCTGTAGTTTGCCCGTGCTGCGATGGACGCCGTTGATTCGAGAAGAAAGGAAGTGCCATGGCTGATTCATTTACGCATCTTCATGTGCACACCGAGTTCTCGATGCTCGACGGGGCTGCCCGCCTCGACGAACTCGTCGCCAAGGCTGCCGCCGATGGTCAACCAGCGCTGGGAATGACCGATCACGGCAACATGTACGGCGTGCTCGATTTCTATCGCGAGTGCCAAGAGCAGGGCGTGAAACCGGTCATCGGTACCGAGGCCTATATGGCCTACGAGACCCGTTCCGAGCGGCCCGCGCGCCGTGGTCGAGTCGACGACTCCGGTGGCGAGGCCGAGGGCGGCAAGAAGCAGTATTACCACCTCACGTTGCTGGCCGAGACCAATCAGGGGTACCGCAACCTGATTCAACTCAGCAGCCTCGCGTTCCTCGAGGGCTACTACTACAAGCCCCGCATGGACTGGGAGCTGCTCGAGCGTTACGGCAAGGGACTCATTGCTACCACGGGTTGTCTGGGCGGTCATGTGCTGCAGTCGTTGCTCAATAACGACGAAAAAGGCGCGCTCGAAAAAGCGGCTCGACTGCAAGACATCTTCGGTAAGCAGAACCTGTTCGTCGAACTGCAAGATCACGGGCTGCCGGCTCAACTCGAAACCAATCCGCAACTCATCGAGATCGCCAAAAAAATCGGCGCGCCCATCATTGCCACCAACGACAGTCACTACACGCACCGCGAAGACCACGAGTCGCACGATGCGTTGTTGTGCGTACAGACCGGGGCCATGCTCAGCGACCCCAAGCGTTTCAAGTTCGAAGGCAACGAGCACTATCTCAAGTCGGCCGACGAAATGCGTTACCTGTTCCGTCACTATCCCGAGGCGTGCGACAACACGTTGTGGGTGGCCGAGCGCGCCGATGTCACCATCGAGTTTGGTAAGCCGCAGCTTCCCAACTTCCCGTTGCCCGAGGGCTTCAACAACGACACTGAGTACCTCAACCATCTTGCGTGGGAAGGCGCAGCCAAGCGTTGGGGTCGCGACTCCACCGGGCAGATTCCTGCCGCTGCCGCCGAGCGCATTGCGTTCGAACTCAAGGTCATTGCCGACATGGGGTTCAGTAGCTACTTCCTCATCGTGTGGGATCTCATCAAGTACGCGAAAGACAAAGGCATTCGGGTAGGCCCGGGCCGTGGTTCGGCGGCTGGTTGTGCGGTGGCCTATTGCCTGCGCATTACTGAGCTCGATCCCATTCGTTACGACTTGCTGTTCGAGCGCTTCTTGAACCCAAGCCGAGTCAGCATGCCCGACATCGACATGGACTTCGACTCGCGATACCGCGACGAGATGATCCGCTATGCCACCGAGAAATACGGGCGCGATCACGTTGCGCAGATCATCACCTTTGGCACCATCAAGGCGCGCAACGCAGTGCGCGACGCAGCCCGCGTGCTTGGCTTTCCCTACGGCATGGGCGACAAGATCGCCAAGGCAATGCCGCCGTTGGTCATGGGTCGTGACACGCCGCTCAAGTACTGCTTCGAGCAGAGCCCGAAATACGCCGACGGATTCAAGGCCGCAACCGAACTGCGCGCCATGTACGAGACCGACCCCGACATCAAACGCGTTGTCGATGTGGCCAAGGGTCTCGAGGGTCTCAAACGAAGCGATGGCATTCACGCCGCTGCGGTGGTGATTACCAAAGATCCACTCACCACGTATCTGCCGGTGCAGCGCAAGCCCGACCCCAACGGCGACCCAACTCGCTCGCCAGTGGTCACCCAATACGAAATGCATGGCGTCGAAGCACTCGGTCTCCTCAAGATGGACTTCCTGGGACTGCGCAACCTCGACGTCATCACCGACACCGTGGCGATGGTGCGTTCGCGGGTTGACCCAACCTTCGATATCGACGAGGTCGCACTCGACGATCAAGCCACATTCGATCTGCTCAGTCGCGGCGACACCATTGGCGTGTTCCAACTCGAGTCGTTACCCATGCGTGCGCTGCTCAAGTCGTTGGCGCCCAACTCGTTCGAAGACGTGTCGGCCGTGTTGGCGCTGTATCGGCCTGGTCCGATGAGCGTGAACATGCACTACGACTATGCCGATCGCAAGAACGGGCGTAAGCCGGTTGAGTATTTCCATGCCGATGCACAAGAGGTGCTGGCCGACACCTTTGGTTTGATGATCTACCAAGAAAGCGTGATGCGTGTTGCGCAACGCTTTGCCGGCTACTCGCTGGCCGAGGCCGACAACCTGCGTAAGGCCTGCGGCAAAAAAGACCGAGCGATCATGGCCAAAGAGCGGGCCAACTTCGAGTCGGGCTGCGAGCGCAGCGGTTACGGAACAACACTGGGCAAGCAGTTGTTCGACATTGTCGAGAAGTTCGCCGACTATGCCTTCAATAAGAGCCACACCTTTGGGTACGGCCTCGTTACGTATCAGACGGGTTACCTCAAGGCTCACTATCCGGTCGAATACGTGGCGTGCTTACTCACCAGCGTGAAGGGCAACCTCGATAAGGCAGCGGTGTACCTGTCCGATTCGCGCACCATGGGCATCAAGGTGCTCACCCCCGATGTCAACCGATCGATGTCCGATTTCGCAGCGCTGTCGCCCAGCGAGGTGCCGCCCGGAGTCGAGCTTCCCGCTGGCAGCCCTGGAGCCATCGCATTCGGCCTCTCAGCGGTTCGTAACGTTGGCGAGGGTCTTGTTGAGCAACTGGTGGGCGAGCGAGCGCAGAACGGCCCCTACGAGTCGTTCTACGACTTCGTCGAACGCGTGCCCGAAATGGTGCTCAACAAGCGCACCATTGAGTCGCTCATCAAAGCCGGAGCCTTCGATGGTTTGGGTCATCCACGTCGGGGCTTGCTTGCAGTCTTCGAGCAGATCATCGATGGGGCAGTGGTGCGCCGGCGCGAGCGTGATCAGGGCGTGATGAGTTTGTTCGGCGATATTGGCTCCGATGAACCAAATGGGTTCAACGAACGAGTCGCGATTCCCGACACCGAGTTCGATAAAGCCGATCGCCTCAAGTTCGAAAAAGAGATGCTCGGCTTGTACATCAGCGATCACCCGTTGTTGGGCATCGAGGCTGCGTTGCGGCGCAAGGTCGACTGCAGCATCGCCGAGGTTGCCGAGCGCGAAGACGGATCCATCATCACCATTGGTGGAGTCATCACCGGTCTGGCGCGCAAGTTCACCAAGAAGGGCGATCAGATGGCGGTGTTCACGCTCGAAGACCTCGATTCGGCCATCGAGGTCACGGTGTTCCCGCGTTCGCTTGCCGAGCAGGGTCACAAATTGATCGACGATGCCATCGTCACCGTGAAGGGCCGACTCGACCGCAAAGACGAAACCCGTGCGGGCTTTATGGCTCAAGACGTCTCGATTCTCGAGGGTCTCGACACAGGCAACTCGGCTCCGCTGCGCTTGCGGCTTCCGGCCACCAGCCTCACCAAAGACAAGATCGACCTGCTCAAGCGCATTCTTCGTGACCATCAGGGCGATTCGCAGGTCTATGTGCAGCTTGGCGCTGGCAAGACCTTGCGCCTAGCCGACGACTTCTGCGTCGATCTCGACCGAGCAGTGGGCGAGCTGCGAGTGGCCTTCGGGCATGATGCGGTGATCCTGTGAGCACCCTGACACCTAGATCGTTATCGGCCCGATTTCGCAGTGATGTCAAAAAGGGTGAGTTTTGGTGGCAGAATAGGGGCCTGTTTTGAATCGCTCCGCACTCTTGCGGCGCACGACGACGGGGAGCAAATAGCGCAATGGCAATCCAGGTTGACACCAGGGACTGCGCGGCTCTTAGTGACGCCGACCTTGATGAGATGGCGTCGATGGGCGGCGCATTCGATATCGGCAGCGTCTCCAAAGCCAAAGAAGATTGGGTGCTCAGCACCGCTGCGCGTGTCGATGGCGTGCTGCACGGCTTTATGTTCTCAACACTCGAGCGCATCGGCGGTACGCCGTGCGTGTTGCTGGGCTTGCTCAGCGTGAAGCGTTCATCAAAGCGTGATCAGGTGCTCAAGAGTCTGATGGCGCAGGCATATCACCGGGCATTGATGGCGTTCCCCGACGAAGACGTGGTGGTCGGCACCCGCTTTGTTCGCCCCGATGGCCTCGAAGCATTTAAGTCACTCACCGAACTCATCCCACGGCCAGCGCACCGCGCCGTCGGCGAAGAGCGTGCGTGGGGTCGTCGTTTGGCCAAGCGTTTCGGCGTCGATTCCACCTACGACGAGCAAACCTTTGTTGCCAAGACCAACGGTCAGAGTGGTTTCCTCGATCACGAGACACTCAAGCCCGAGAAGATCTCGCCCGAAGTTGCTGCGCAGTTCGCCACGGTCAACGTGAAAAAGGGCGGCGTGTTGGTTGTTCATGGTTGGACCATGGCCGAGAACCTTGTGAAGCTCGGGGCGCGCTGAGCCAGTCATTTACTTCGGTTGTCCGCTCGCGGCGGATGACTCGTTCGTTCGATACTCGCCCCGTTGCGGCCGAGATCTTGCACGACATCGTGTCGCTTGCGGCCAGAGCACCCAGTGCCGGTAAGACGCAGGGCTGGCATCTTGTGGTGCTCGAAGGCCACGACACCTCGCAGTTTTGGGATATCACGCTGCCTGCCGAGCGGCGAGCAACGTTTCGTTGGCAGGGACTGCTGCGAGCTCCGGTGATTGCGTTGGCGTTTGCAGACCCGCAGGCCTACGTGCAGCGATACGCCGAACCCGATAAGCGTCGCAGCGGCCTCGGAGAAGGTGTCGATGCGTGGGGTACTCCGTACTGGACCGTCGACGCGGCAATGGCGCTGAACACGCTGCTGTTAGCTGCCGAAGATGTGGGCCTTGGTGCGTTGTTCTTCGCGGTGTTTTCGGGCGAGGCAGAACTGCGCTCTGCGCTGCACGTACCCGCCGAACTGCAGTTGCTTGGTGCTCTAGCGTTGGGCTGGCCCGATCAGCCACGTTCAGAGCGCGGCGACGGGCTCAGTGCAACACGGGCACGGCGATCTGCCGCTGAAATCATTCACCGCGGCGGATGGTAGAGCTACCGTCCGCCGCAGTGCTGGTTACTTCTTTGGATTCGGGCAGGTTTGGGCGATGTAGGTGGCCACGTTTGCGACGGCAGAGGTGAACGCCGAATCGTTGATGGCCTTCAGGGCATCAGGGTTGCTACCGAACTTGTTGATGTCTCCGCCGGCCGCCTTGGCCAATGTCGAAAGCGTCTGATAGGTCGCGCTGACCTGTACAAAGTCGCTCTGCAGCGTGTCGGGGGCCCCGAGCGCCAGTTGGTCATACTTGCTGGCGAGGTCGGTGTACTGATTCGCTAGGTCGCCCATCTCGGTGCGCTGCTTTTCGGGGAATGCCGCATCTTGGGCCTTGAGGAAAGCGATGCAGTCGGCGCTGAGTGGCTTCGGCTCGGTTGTCGTAGTAGCAGCTGCTGGCACCGGGATGGATCCCGAAACGACAGCGCTGTTGTTGACATCGACGATGGTTGAGTTCGATGCGCTCGCGGTGTCTGATGGAGCAGCCTTGGGTGACGAGCTGCCGCAGGCGGTAAGACTCAGCAATGATGCGATGCCGAACGCCACGAGTGGTACGGACTTCATGGTGAGATGCCTTTCATAAAAATTGTTGTGTGGCACTCTAAACCAAACCGGTCTCCAAACTCTGTCAAGGTTTGAGCAATAAGTCCTGCAGGGCGGCTGTTTCTGACACTGGAAGCTCGCACGCGAAGTTGCGGCACACATACGCGAAGCCGTCGGGACGAGATTGCCACAGAGGAGATTCGTAGGGCTCGCCCCACGCCAAGACCGCTGTGGGTAGCCAATGCCGGTGGATGACCGCGACGAGGTCGGGTCGATCGCCAGTAATCAAGATTTCGGTTGCTCCGCGAGCGCGGAGCAACACTGCGGCGAGTGCGTTGGCGCAAGCGGTTGGCGCCTGGGTCATCACAGTGGCGATGAGTTGCAGCGTCTGATCGGCGTGGTTGGAGAATCGTGCTTCGCCGGTCAGTGCTCCCAACCGGTATAGCGCAAGTGCCGTGACCGAGTTGGCCGATGGGGTGGCGTTGTCCATCACGTCTTTTTGCCGCACGATCAGCGCCTCGGCGTCGTCGGCGGTGGTGAACACTCCGCCAGCGTTGGTGTCCCAGAAGTGGTCGAGCAGGGTGTCGGCAACAGATGCTGCCTCATCGATCCAACGGGCCTGGCCGGTTGCTTCGGCCAGACGGGTGAAGGCATCGATGAGGTTGGCGTGGTCGGCTGCGAGCGCCGCGTGTCGGGCGTTTGGTGTGCCGTCGGCTTGCCACGAGCGATGCCAACGACCGTTTGGTTGGCGCAGTTCCCGCAACAAGAACTCAGCGTTGCGGACGGCGGCATGGATCCAATCGGCGCGACCCATTGCGGCGGCGGCCTCGGCCAAGGTGGCTAAGAACAAGGCGTTCCATTCGGTGAGCACTTTGTTGTCGAGTCCGGGACGAGGCCGCGCTGCGCGTGCTGCAAACAACAACTGGCGGGCTTGCTCAATTGCGTCTGGCCGTTTGATCTGACCGCGATGATTCAGGCGGCACAAGATGTTGCGGCCCTCAAAGTTGCCCGCCTCAGTTGCGCCGAACCAGGTGATGGCTTGTTCAGCGGCCTCGGCCCCAAGGGCTGGAGCCAGCACAGCGGTCATCTCGTCGATTGTCCAGGTGTAGAACGCGCCCTCGTGGGAGTGGCCGTCGGCATCGAGTGAGTCGGCGTCCTCGGCGGAGTACCAACCGCCGTCGGGATGAGTCATCTCGTTGAGCACATACCCGATGGTCTCTTCGATGACCTGTTTCCATTGCTCGTGGCCGAACACAAGCCATGCGTGCAGATAGCTGCGCACGAGCAGGGCTTGGTCGTAGAGCATCTTTTCAAAGTGCGGAGCCAGCCATTGACGATCGGTGCTGTAGCGAGCGAAGCCGCCACCGATGTGGTCGTACATGCCGCCGCTGGCCATTGCATCGAGCGAGGTGGTGACCACCACTTGGGCGGCTTCGCCCGGGTTGAGGAGATACGACCGCAGCACGAGGTCGAGGTTCATGGTCGAGGGGAACTTGGGTGCGTTGCCGAAACCGCCCCACTCGTGGTCGAAGCTCTGGCCCAGTTCGTGCAGCGCTGCGTTCACGAGGTCGGCGCCGGGCAACGTGTCGGCGGGCTTCATAGCCGAGGAGTGGCTGAGTGACTCCATGAGCGCTGTCACGTTTTGGTTCACGTCGTCGGGCTTGTTGCGCCACACATCGTCGATGGTGGTGAGCAGATGTAAGAAGTTGGGCTTCGGGAAGTAGGTGCCGCCGTAGAACGGCTTGCCGTCGGGAGTGAGGAACACGGTCATCGGCCATCCGCCGCGGCCGGTGAGCGCCTGCACGGCATCCATGTAGATGGCATCGACATCGGGTCGTTCTTCGCGGTCCACCTTCACGTTCACGAACAACCGGTTCATCTCGGCCGCGACTTCGGTGTCTTCGAAACACTCGTGAGCCATCACGTGGCACCAGTGGCAGGACGAGTAGCCGATGCTCAACAGAATCGGCACGTTGCGCTCTGTTGCAGCAGCGAATGCTTCAGGCCCCCACGCATACCAATCGACAGGGTTGTGAGCGTGCTGACGCAGGTAGGGACTGGTTTCTGCGGCAAGCCGGTTGGTGGCGGTCATGGCATTCACAGTACCGAGTGAGCCCGCGTAGGGGACCAATCACCCAGCTCGAAGAGTGCCGATCAGTGAGTTTGTACACACCAAACGAACATACGAAGCGCGTCTTTAGGGACGAACAGAGACGAACCAGAGCGGCTGTTTTCGTACTCGAAAAGATTTTTTGGTCAACGGCTTGCTCTGGCGTGCGCAAGAGCGAAGCGAACAAACGGTGACTGAAATGGAATCACTTACATATAACCCATTGGACCCGCAACACATCATCGTTGGCATCGCCGAACTGATGGAGCGCTACGGCCGCAAGAAGACAACGATCTGCGTGATCGTCAACGACCCACGCTTCCCTGGCGAGATCGCACCACGGCGCTGGCGCATGGATCATGTGCTGCGTTACGAAGATCTGCTCGCAAGCAGGAAGCGTGACAC
>Ga0194057_10001326_pt1 | contig 12581 bp, 7 predicted proteins | sample SepL4415m_MetaG_FD_155474 | JGI IMG/M metagenome (GOLD analysis project Ga0194057, IMG submission 155474) | Anoxic zone freshwater microbial communities from boreal shield lake in IISD Experimental Lakes Area, Ontario, Canada - Sep2016-L442-15m | ecosystem: Environmental > Aquatic > Freshwater >...
CCTTTGGCTTCACGTGATTCGTTACCTCCTCACGCTCAAAGTTCAGTTCTGGCCTGGTGGTTAGCCTTTAGCCAGGTTGGATTGTCCAACTGATCTACATCAGCTTATCTTGGCACACTCATGGTTTGTTCCCCCGTCTCTTCGCCCAACGTGAGAAGTCACCATTATCTTTGTGCCCTTGGATATGAGGTTCGTGCGGTTTTGGCTCAATATTACCAAGGTTATCTGTGCCACCGTCAGCTTTGGGCAACTTATGCGAAACATCCTGGTTCGCGCCAGTGGCTGGGTCTTTTGGCCAGGGCTGGTTGTTCACTTGCTCCCACTCGTTTCGGATAGTCTTGCTAGATTTTGCAAACAACCAATTGCTGAGCGGGCCGAAGACGCCCCCGTCGTTCAACGCGCCAATTCCCGCGCCAACCCCAGCTATCGTTGTGCCGAGCGCGCCGACACTCAAGTATCCGCCGACCGAACTGGGCACCAACATACCTATCCCCAACCCGCCGCCCATTCCGGAAACAAGGGTGCCGGCGCCGAGGCTCTCACCCAATGTCCATGCGCTGCCGAACAGTCCTGGCAGCGATTGCAGGAAAGAGGCCCCTCCCCACGCAGCGGCGGCCACCGCTTGCGCACGCACCGTCAAATCGCCGAGTTGAGCGCCCTGATTCTCTTCGGACGTGTGCCCGTAAAGGGCTGGCGTGTAGTCTCGCAGGCGGCCCGGTCGTTGGTAGTCATCCCAGAGAACGTTGCTGCCCGTCAGGTCGTTGAGCACTGAGAACTCGGCACGCCCAAGCGTGTTCCACCCCGCGACGGCCAGGTCGGCGCCGGAGTCCGCCATTTCGACCGTCGTGCCCTGAACGCTGTCCCACGCGCGGCCGTCGGAAAAGCTCGGCCCAACCGCCGGTCCGAAGGATTTCGTCGTCGCCCAGGCTTGATTTGCGGACGCTTGTATCGATTTCCAATCCCTCGTTAGGGCTTCGATTGATCCTGGATCTCCTTGATAACTTGAGCCCGAATTGCCGCCGCTGATCGCAAATCCACCGAAATTGTTCTGCGCGCCAAAGGACGGAATAGGAAGGTTGAAACTTACGCTCGATGGCCGCATATCGGCCCAGGAGGTGAAGCTCGCCGGTCCGCTGGATGAATAACTAGAGACGCCGAACGCGCCGGTCGCAAACGGCATCGTGGGGGTGAGCGAGTAGGAACTGCCAGCCGAGATCAAATGCCCATACATGCCGGTCGGGTCGGTCACGTTCCAGGGGTTGTTCCCTGCCCAAACGGTGAGGTTCGTCGTGCCGGAGTCGAAACGGCTCCAATCTTCGCTTATGCGGCGGGCGGCCACGGGGTCGTAGAATACGGTGTCGGTCTGGTAGAGGTACGCATCGACATCGAGGGCCATGCCGTTCAGGCCGAAAGCGAAGTTGGAAATGGAGTCCGTTGTGCTGTTGACCTTTCCGAAACTATCATACGTCCTGTGGTTTCTGTTCCAATTCGTTGAACTCGTCCGCTGTACCACGTCCGTAACCGTACCCTCCTGGTTGGTTAAGCCAAAGCGCACGTTGCCGGCCGCATCCTGGACAGAAATGATCTGATCGGCGGCTGGCCCGTAAACATAGCGGTGCGACAAGAAAGCATCGGTCTCCAGGATCGTGCCGCCAGCCGTCACGTTGTCCGCCAGACTGTCAGTGTCGGTCACTTCCAGGAGCGGGTTCTCGTTCATGAAGACGGTGTACGTGTACTGCTCGCTGCCACCGGAGTAGAGGTAGCGCTCGACCGGCCTGTCCAAGTAATCGTAGGCATACTCGACGACCGTGCCAGCCGCGTAGTCGATCACGGCCGTCAAGCGATCGCGGTAGTCATACTGGTACTCCGTCACAGAGCTATCGGAAATCTTCGTCCGACGGATGCGATTGCCGGCTTTGTCGTATTCATACGTGTAGGTGCCATCGGAGAGAAGTTGATTGTTCGCGCCGGTCGAGTAACTGCCGCCCACGCGATTGCCGTTCTGGTCGTAGGCATAGCCTTCGTCCTGCTGCCAGTTGCCCACGTAATCGACCGCCTTGAGTTGATCTGCGGCGTCGTAACCGCCGGTGCGGAGATCCGTTGTTCCATCGTAGGTCTGCATGTAAACCATGCGGCTGGCGAGGTCGTACTGCCACGAGTCGTCCGTGTATGAGCCATCAAAGGTCTGTCGCAGGTTCGTCAGTCGGCCCATGCCGTCGTAACCGCTTGATCCGTCCGGCTTGGTGTAGCTGGTGGTGGCGACCCACGACATGGTGCCGTTTACGTTGGCGTAGTCCGTGGTGCTGGCCGGTTGACTGGCGTCGTTGTAGCTGAAGGCGGCGTACTTGTCGGCCACCATCGTCGAGCCGCTCCAAGTTCCCTGGGCTGCCAGCGTCTCTCGCCCTAATGGATCGTACTGATAATACTCCCCGCCGTTGTTCCAGTCCTCCTTGACCGACTGCAAGCGGCCGTCCGTATAGTAGGCGTAATCGAGTTGCGTGAGCCAATTCCGCATCAGCGCCGACGGCTCGGGCAACTGCACCGTCCGGGCAATGACCGTGGCGTAGAAGGTATAAGGCAACTGGCCGGAGACCGAGTGCAACTTCGAGGCAACGAAGAACGTCCAAGTTCCCGCCACGTCCGCAGTGAACATGAGTCGGCTCGCGGTGCCGCCGCCGCCATTGTCGTCCAAAAGGAATGTGCCATCCGGCCGCGCGGCAATCAAGACGGGATTAAAGGCCGTGGACGAGAGGCTCAAGAGCACCGCGTCGCCAACATTGAGCGAGACCGTCCGGCGGTCGGCAATCTCATTGGTGCCGTCGAAGTTCCAGTCCAGAGGATAGTCGTTGGTGCCATCGTTGAGGCTGCCGGAGTTGTCGCCGGGCGTGGGCTGCACCAGATCGCCGGAGGCCATGCGGGTCCGCGAGGTTCGCCCGTCCGCGTCAATGGTGTACTGATAGCGGGCACCCGGATTGACGCTGCCCACAAGCTGACTAGCCGCATCGAAGTAGCTCAGATCGGTGTAGACGATCTGGGAACTGGAATTGAGCCAGTCTTCTTCGACCTTGTGGCCCAGCGGGTCGTACAGGAACACGCTCGTCCGGCCGTCACGATCCGTCTTCGAGACCACGTTGCTGTCCTGGTCGTATTTCAGCAGCGTGGTATTCCAGAAGGGGTCGGTCTCCTGTGTCTGCCGGTTAAACCGATCCACGGCGTACTGCGTGGTATTGCCGTCCGGGTCCGTCACACGGGTGACGTTGCCCACTTCGTCGAAGGTCGTCACCGTGGCGAAGTGCGTGTCGCTGGTGCCGCTGCCCAAGGCATTTACCGTTTTGACCGGCCGGTTGAGGGCGTCAAAAACGGTCCAAGTCGTATGGCTCGCGGGGTCGGTCGTGGAGACGGGGTTGCCATTGGAGTCATAGGCGAACGTCGTGGTCGCCTGCATGAGTGTCGGGGTGGTGCCTACGTCCGAGTAGGCTTGCGGGGCAAGCGTGGCCGTCTTGCGGCCGAGATAATCATATTGATACGTGGTCGTCCGGCCCATCTGGTCCTGGACGGTCAAGACGTTGCCCAGGGCATCGTAGGTTGTGCGGACGCTATGGTCTCCGGACGAGCAAGCCGGCGCAGAGTCAGGAATCGTGCCGATCGTCCAGTGTTGGCCGAGTGGGTCAATGGTGCAGACCTGCCTATTCAGCATGTCGTAGAAATACCAAGTGGTATGGGTTGTATCGCCCGCAGCCGAGCCGAGGGGATCGGTCGTGTATTTCAAATTGCCGTTGGGATCATAGCCATAGTAGGACTTTGGGCAGTTGGAGTCATTCTCGTTCGCTTGCCCCGTGCTTGGATTGGGACCGATCGTTTCCGTTTTCCGCCCAAGGTAATCATAGAGGTATTTGTTCGTCCGCCCAAGTGGATCGGTCATGGTGGACACGCGCCCCAGCGTGTCATAAACCGTCCTGGTTGTGTGCTGCGGGTCGCCTGAGTACCAGCCCGAGGCGTCGGTGACTGCAACCTGCCGGTTCCATGTATCATAGTGATACCATGTGGTGTGCCCCAGCGGATCGGTGGTGGCGATCAGGTTGCCGTTGACATCATATTGCCAAGTCGTCTGCGACAGCAGATTTGTCGTTCCGTCCGGCAAGGGGAGGGTCTGGCGGACCTTGCGATTGAGCACGTCGTACTCGAAATCCGTCCTGCGCCCCAGGGCGTCGGTGACGAAGATGACGTTGCCCAAGGCGTCTAGCGTGGTGGTCGTGGTTTCGCCCAGGGCATTGATTACTTGGGTTTGCCGGTTCCGCAAGTCATAGCCATAGCGGGTGACGGCCCCCAGAGGATTTGTGACCGAGGAGAGATTCCCCGTAGTGTCGAAGGTGTAGTTGGTGACGGGCCGCGGCAGTGGGTTGCTGGCCCCATCGGGATCGGGCAGGATTTCCTGTGCATTACGGTTCAGGGCATCGTAGACGTACTCGGTAGTATAGTCCGCTGAACTCTGAAACGTGTCGGGCCGGCTGGCGTTGGCCACGTTCGCGTTGACCACGTACTCAAGGTTGCTGTTGGCGTCGTAATAGAACCAGGTGTAGAGACTGGTCAGGCTACCGTTGCCATCGGGGTCCGGCAAGGTCACCATGATCTTGCGGTCCATCTGATCGTAGGTGTACTGCGTCGTGTGCGCAGCGTCGTTGCTCGTGCCGCCCGTGGGATTGCCGTAGGCATCGAGAGTATCGTCGCTCGCGCCGCGGGCATCGACCACCGATGCCACGTTGCCATCCGCATCGTAGGTCGTCAGCGTGATGGGCCGGTCTTGGGTGCTCGGGTTGCCGTCCGCGTCGGGCTGGATCACCGCCTTCTGCCTGCCGAGTTTATCGTAGCGATACTCGGTAGTGTGGGCGGTGTCGCTCGTGCCGCTGCCCAAGGCGTTGACTACATACTGGAGATTGCCCTGTGGATCGTAAGCGTAGCTAGTTTGGTTGACTTCGATCACACGAATCGCATCGGCAATCAGACTGCCTCCGTCCGAATTGGTCAGCTTCACGGTGAGCGTGGTGCCGGAAATGTAATATCGCCCGAGGCTGAGCCAACCGGTGTCGGTGAATACTGTGCTGCGTGGAGGGACGACCTTCTGGTTGACCGGGACGGTGCCCTTGAGCGTTCCACCAACCGTGCCGTCATAAACGGCGTAGGATGCCGCGCTCGTGTTAGAAGTGTCGCCAACCCACGTCGCTAGGACTTCGTAGCGGTGACCGGCCGTGATATTGAACGTCCATGTTGTGAAATCGGAAGTGGTCGCCGTGGTGCCGTAATTGTTGTTCAGGCCACCGCTATTGCTTACGGTCGTCCATCCTGATCCCGAGACGTTCTGGTCCACCGTGACGGCCTTCGTCGGATCGTCATAGGGCAGAATGGCGGCCGTCTTACGGCCAAGCATATCGTACTCGAATCGCGTGGTGTTGCCCTGCGCATCGGTTGCGGCCACGGTTCGTCCACCCCCGTCGTACTGGCTGGAGACCGTGGTGCCGTCAGGAAGGATCGTGGCAACAAGCCGATTGCGAGGGTCGTAGATGAATCGCGTCACACGACCCAGTTCATCGGTCTGGGCAATGACGTTTCCGGCACCGTCGTATTGCATCGTGCGGTAGGTGCCGTCCGCATTGACGATCTTCGTAACCCGGTTCATGTTGTCGTACACGGAATCGACTGTCTGCTGGGGACTCGCGGTAGCGAGGCTCGTCGTGAGCATGTTTCCCGACGCATCATAGAGATAGACGGTCACCGGCGCGGGCAAGGGGCCACCGTCATCGGGATCGGGAAGAGTTTGCTTCGTGCGGCGGCTCACGAGATCGTAAGAATAGGTCGTGGTGTGGGCCGGGTCGCCCTCGCTCGCCCCCTTGCCATCGGTGGTGCCGACAAGCTCACCCCGACCGTAGGAGTCGTAAGTGTAGTACGTCGTGATCCAGTGCGAGGCGTAATCTTCGGTGGACTGCGATGTCACCTGCCCGGCGGCATTGTAGGTGTACGTGGTCTTGTAATTCTGCGTGCCGTAGCCTTTGGGCTTGATTATTGAGTTGGGCAGACCGCGATTGCTGCCCCAGTTGTAACTGTAGGTGGTGATGTAGCCCAGTCCGCCATAATCATTCGTGAGCTTCCATAGGCTCTTTCCATCGTCGAGGGCCGTCGTCCCGTCGTCGGAATACGTATACTTTGTGACAAGCCCATCGGTTTGGCGCGTCTTGGTGAGGAGATTGCTGTAAGTCGTCGAGTAGGTGTAAACGGTAGAGTGGCCGAGGCGATCGGTGAATTGCGTCAAGTTGCCCTTGCCGTCGTTGGAATACTGATAGAATTCGGTTTGGCCAAAGGTGTCGGTTGCCGACGTTTTCAGTCCGCTGAGCCAGGTGTAAACGGTGGTCGTCTGGTCTGCGTTGATCTGTTGCGTGACATTTCCATCGCTGTCGTGGTCGTACTCGGTTAGGGCTTGCCGCTCGTCCAGGAAGATCGTGCGGTCGCGGTAGAGATTGAACGAGATGCTGTGGCTATTGCCCTCGGCGTCGGTGACTTTCATGCCACGGCGGTTGGCATAGTATTCGTACTGGGTCTTGCCTCCGTTGGGATCCGTGACGTTTTTGAGCAACCCCTGCCGAACGTCATCCTCCGGGTAATACTCGTAGGAGACCTGCACAAGACCTGTAGCCTGGTCCAAGGGGGCCGTCACCGTAACGAGGCGGTGGTCTGAGTTATAGCTGTAGGACCAGGTGCGGCCGGTCGAGTCGCTCACCGCGACGACGTGGGGCGTGCTGTCACTGTTGTAGGTGAAGGCCAACCAAGCCGCCGAGCCGTCCGTGACGAGATAACCGCCCAGGACGCACTGGACCTCGGCGATCCTGGTCCCGCTATCGACGTAGGAAACCTCCAGACCGTCTTGGTAGCGGTCAAGGACCTGATAGAGCCTCCCGCTGCCGTCGAACACGACCTTGCTGCCGGTCTTGTCGGTCCAGACGAAGTTAGGAAGGATAAGGGGTCGGGAGTCGTTGTTGTCAACATCAAAGACTCGACCCCTTTGTATCTGCGCAAACCGTGATCGTCTTGGCATGATGGTAATTTAATGTCGTTTCTCGCGCCTGTCAAGATCAAAGACTCCCGACCCCTTTTCTTGGTTTCCGTTACCCTTTTCTTTTCCTTCACGCGACCTCTGCCGACTCTACTAATTGGAAAGCCGGATTGAGCATCGCATCAGCTACAATTATCTTGCTGCTCCAAAGCGGTTCTTCAAGCTTATCAACAAAGAGATCAATAAGTTCTTCGTCATCGCCAACAACGCGCTGAGCGGCGACAATCTGATAATTGCCCACAGGCAGTTCAATGGCCCGTCCGATCTTAATCTCTTCGGGTCCATCAACCATTACTTTTCCCGTGAAAATCACGAACGGCACTGCAATTACTCGCTCATATGCTTCACGGGGCTGGAACGGTCCTCGGTGAAAATAAACATCGGCAAATCCAAACTCAAGAAGTGTGCCAAAGGATATGACAGACTCACGCCTGGCAAATCCCTGCGCGCTATGCGCATCGGTCCAAAGGCAACCCGGGGCCTTGACGACGGAGTCGTAGACGAAGAATTGACTATATGAGAAATAAAGTCGCGGTTGTAGTAGAGACTGTGCATACATCGGTTTACCTCGTTATTTTGACACGGAATTGCGTTCCAGGTTGAATATTGTTTTGTTCATAGAAATTTTTGAGGATACCTCCCTGCGCGTTCTGCTGTGAGGGTGCAATATGGCCGACCCAAGAACCTTTTCCTCCTTCCATTGTGCTGGCAAAGGGATACTCGTCCCGGCTAAGCCCGACGATTCTGGGAACATCCTGCAAGGCTGCCGCGCGATTCAATGCCTGGTTCCCGCCATAGGTGAGGACTTGTGGATGTCCTGCCATTTGAGCGTGATAGATGTTTTCTGCTAAGCCCGGGTACCTGCTCGCGCTGATTTCCAGCGTTGGCAATTGAGCGCTTGAAACCAGCTTCGCCGCCGCGAAATTCGGCGCGAAGCCACGACCCGCATAGGCTTGATAACAGAGTTCATCGGCCTGACTCTGGAACGCCGTGTAGCTTGGGGCAACCCTCGCTTCCATGCCCGCGAAGCGAACCGCGCCTCGCGACTCCCACGATGCCGCCCGCGACTCCCACGCCACCGGCCGGAGCGCTGCCCCCAGGAGCCTGCCAGCGCCCTCAAACGCGGCGGTTGTGGCGACGAAAGTAGCAGCGTTGAAAATCGCCTGATCGCGGTACTCGATCGCCTGCGAGTAGCTGTTCTCGCTGGCATACTGATACCTCGCAAAATCCAACAACCCGGTCTGCCCAGCAATGCCAAAAAAAGAGTTGTCCGGGACCGCTGCTTCAATTTCCCTATGCCCCATTGCATTGGCTGCCCCGACCTTCGCCTCGGCCATCGCCATGTAGATCGGATTGTGCGCCTGTTGCTCAGCGATGGCAGCTTGCTGTTTGTCCCAATCAGCCAACGACCGCTGATCCTCGCCCTTCTGGAAGTACATCTCCGCCCCGATATAGGCGGGATTGTCGTATGCCGCGATGCGTTGGTCCTTCGTCGGAAAGCTGGTCGCGTAAGCATTCTTGGCGTCATAGAACGCTGTCCTGCTGGGATAATTCTGATACTGGGGAATGGCCACAGTAGGGGCGGTGTTCGAGAGGCCACTTGCGACACTCGATACGCCGTTCCAGGCTGAACTAAAATAACTACTTGCTGTCGAAACCAACTGCCCAAACATCCCTGTCGGGTCGGTCTCGTTCCAGGGGTTGTTGCCGACATAGCGATAGTCGTTCGCGTCCGGCGGCGGGAATGTTTGATCTTCGGTCAGCCAGCGCTCGGTCACAGGATCGTAGACGCGGGTGACGGTGAGATTCAACCCGGTGGCCGTGTCGGTCCACATGCCCGCGTAGCCGTAGGGCATGTCGAGGTTGATACTGCTGCCCGGCATGAGCACGCCGTAGCTGTCGTAATCGCGGCTAGTTGCAGTCCAACTGCCGCCCGAATAGACGAGAGTGCCGCGCACCGTGCCCTCGGAGTCGGTCGTCGTCCAGCGGACCACATGGTTGTAATCCTCGACAGCAACGGCCAGCCCCGCCGCCGCGAAGTCGCGATGCGCAAGCACGGCCGAATAGAGGCTGCCGCCCAGGCCGTCCTGGTCGTAAACCTCCAGGCTGCGGTTGTCGCCTTGCCACACGTTGTAGCGGTACTCGTCGGGAACCGTGTCGCCGGTCGAATCATAGGCGCGGACTGTCTCGCGGCCGAGGTAATCGTAACAGAAGTAGACATCCTGGGTGACATACCCGCTATAACCGGTGCCGGAGATCGCCTCGACAAGCCGGTTCCGATTGTCATAATCGCAGATTACCTGTCTCGTCAACACTGGACCTGTCAACCTCCTGTCCCTAAATTGGTAAGTGCCGGTTTGACCCTCGATCCCGTAGACCCCGATCCCGTAAGCAAGTTACTGGGCGCGAGACGGGTAGGTGACCATTGATCGCAATAGATCACATTGGGCCGCTCGCTCCGCATCGTAGCTCTTCTGCCAGTCGCCACCGTCCGTACATGCCCTGGCGCGGGCCGCCAAGTCCGAAGCAGCACGGTAATTCCCATAGGTAGCGTTAGCGCCCGCGCCCGCCGCCCACGCCAAAGCCGATCCGGTCGAGTATTCGTCAACGTCCGTAGGATCGTATGAGGTGCGACACTTGCTGCGCGCCACCCGAGCGTTGTGCTCCGCTTCCGCCAACTCCTCCTCCGATGCCAATCCCCTCTCGTACCGCTCCCGGACCTCTATGTCTCGACGGAGCCGCTCATCCGACAAGAGATTCCAAACCCGACGACAACAAGCGCAACCAAAGAGAGTCAAGTCCGTCCGCTCTGGGGCATCGGCAAAAACCATCCACAGAGCGCGCGGATCACGGCACGTGTTCCATTCATTTTCTGTCATCGACGCACTCTCCTTAGCAGAACATGGTCGGATTGTAAGGTCTTGGCTTCACTTTCCACTGCTTTTTTTCGCGTATGTAATTGGATTTCCTGAAAGGGCGTCCGTAATCCCGTCTGTCCTCTTGTAGCCAAATTTCTCCGCAAGCTCGTCCGTGTAACTCTCAATTGCTTGAGCTTGCTGCTCCTTGTAGCTGGAATCGCCATATGTGAGAATTGTTTTCATCCACCCGCCGAATCCTCGACTGAAGTTCTTCAGTCCTCCAATCTTCTGCTGGACCTCTGCAACATCTTGAGGACTGGGCTTGTCATTAGCTGTCATTTGCGAAATCAGGCTGTTCAAACCCATTGTGGTTCGGTTAAGATACCGATTGTCCATTGCATCAGCCCAGAATGGTAGCGTGGCTGAAGGATAAGGGGTCGGGAGTCGTTGTTGTCAACATCAAAGACTCGACCCCTTTGTATCTGCGCAAACCGTAATCGTCTTGGCATGATGGTAATTTAATGTCGTTTCTCGCGCCAGTCAAGATCAAAGACTGTCGCGGTAGGGACCGCCCTTTCGGGCGGCCCCCCGCACAGATCCGTACGTGCGGAACTACCGCATACGGCTCTTACCTCGGGTATCACGATCAGCCTTAAGGGCTTCTCGTACGGCAGGCATGCCGATGTCACGCTTTCCGCGGCACTGTGTCCGCAGCGAGTAAGGCTTGCCTGTCGGTTCCCCTTGGTCGATCCCCTTCCCTCCACGGACTCCGCAGCCGCCATCAGGCCGGCTTTGTTCGCCCGCTTCTCGGGTACTATGGGACCGTCCGACTCCCTGGAAACGTACATGTCCGTCGTGCGGCAACAAGCCTTCTCGGACCGTCCCCCGCCGCCATTTGGCGTGGGAGTTTCCAGGGTATCCCGGTTCCCGTGCATAGAGTTTCCACACATGCTCAGGGGCTCTGACTCCGCGGCGTCGGTGAACAACTCGCGAGTGACGCTGTCCGCCGTGTGGCCTTCCCCCTCGGGAGACAAGGTCGGCACGCCGATTGAGGTGATTTCGGAGCTCGATGGCTGGCCTGCGTGGTGGTGTAGGCCGGGGAACTGCCCCCCGGCCCCAACCCCAAACCGGACGTGCAAGTTTCCAAGCATCCGGCTTTCCAGACAATTCTACGCTCTTGCGAGCCTTCGCTGGACTTCTTCGATGTTCATCTGGAAGCCTCCAGATTGAAGAACATTTTCGCGATCCAGCATCGAATCATCCTGCACCCCTTCGCCATGAGGTCGTCGTTAACGCCTCCGACTACTACGGATGCTCCGCCACCTGACTGCCTCATCGGTAGGCGTTTCGTGACTACCATACTCAGCCAAGCTTCCCTGGTTCCCTTGTTGACACTCATTCGTCTCCGTTTAGACTCCAACGTTTTCGCATACCCATCAGCGGTCCGCTGTTCCCCTAAACATCACGGGGTAGTTTGGCTGGCCCGTGAATCTGGCAAGCGCTCTGGGCCGTAGGCAGGGGTACAATGCTTCCGGCCGTTTAGGACGTCCCTTATCCCGGGCGTCACCCCGGGCGGCTTTGATATTTGCGGGGACGTGGTGTTGATTTACCGAAGGTATTCGTCGGTTCCTTTCGTAGTCATGCGGAAACTCTACCTAGCAGGACTACCAAGGCTACAAAGCATCGCCAGTGTCCTACATTATTGGGGGAGTGCTCTAGCCGATGAATCACACGCTTCACCAGCATACCCCCTAGGTACTTTGGCTGTCCATACAGCCGCGGTCAAACTGACATTGTCAACAAGGCATCCCGGGCGGTCCTACGAGGATTACGCCCGGATACTTCAGGCACACTGCCCCTGTCAACGCCTCGCCCGCGATGTTACCACCGCCGGCGCATGACTCGGGGTTAGAACGGTTCGCTACTCCTTTTCTATGCGGCTCTTTCATCCGCTACTCCATGCCGGTTTATCCCGGCGCTTTCCTCCCGACCCCTTTTCTTGGTTCGACCCCTTTTCTTGGTTCATTCGTGGCTGTCGCCTCTTCCTTTGCTTGCACTGCTGCGGCACTCAGGCAAAATCTTATTACGGATAAACTCAATTCTTGTTTGGAGAAGGTGCGCGTTGTCTTCCGTCGCGGCGGAGTTAACGGGAAACACTTCCGCAAGGGGCTGTCTATTTCTGACGGCTAGCACCCATTCGTCCATCAGATCGCAATACGCGCTTAGCGCCTTCGCCGGATCAGCCGCCTCGTCAACGACGAAATAGGCAGATGGGAGATCACCCTCCATCACCCATAGCCAGCGATCCGTCCCGTTAATTGGGCGGACGAACCGAAAAAGAAATAGCGCAAGGACCCCGCCAATCCCAATTCCAAGGTAACTTTCCTCGATCGGCTGATACCAACGGAATCCTCGGATGTATGCCTCTGCTCGCTTCAGCATTTCGCGCAGTTCCAGTGTTTCTGCGTCATCCTCTCCGGTCATTTCGTTGGCCGGGGTAACGCAAGTAACATCCACAGGATAGTGTCGAGTAGACATAATATGGTTTTCTCATTTAGGTATGCTTTGTATTCTCTGTTTCTCCGCTCTTTCGATATGCGGAGTGCCACAATATTCAACCA
>Ga0194057_10001327_pt1 | contig 12576 bp, 12 predicted proteins | sample SepL4415m_MetaG_FD_155474 | JGI IMG/M metagenome (GOLD analysis project Ga0194057, IMG submission 155474) | Anoxic zone freshwater microbial communities from boreal shield lake in IISD Experimental Lakes Area, Ontario, Canada - Sep2016-L442-15m | ecosystem: Environmental > Aquatic > Freshwater...
CCACATCACGCCTTTTGCACATCCTCCGTCACATTTCATGCAATCAGTTTCCAGATGTAGGTTAACCACGCGAAATCCTCGCCGAGCCCGCGGCGCTACGAATATTAGCTATAATCCTTTGTAGCATATGATCCCCACGCGAAACGTGGTTTTAATACAGGGCGCCTCGGCCAACTGCTCCTCAGTCAGGTCCAGCGATATGCGCTCTTGGTCATCTTTCCCTGGATCCTTACGCATACCAGGGCTCTCGGACTTGAGGATCCCCATGAACCGCAAGGGACCATCCGCCGACAGCTTGGCCACCTGCTTGAGTTCCTTGTCGAGCGCGGGGCCCTTGATCCCGTCCCCTGCTCCGTAGGCAACCTCCATGAGCCCCTTGAGGACATTCGTGGGGTGATGCCCGCAGGAGGGGTCACTGACGTCGCAGGCATACACGAACGTGTGAGCAGTGAAGGCTACCGTGATGAGGATTAAAGCCAGCAGCAGAATTCTGTCCATGGTATCGTCCTCCTAAATTTGGCTCCAGAACCAACCTGAATTCTATCTTCGCGCATGGAGAAAAGATGTTACACGAAAATCTCATGATTCGTCCCAATAAACGCAAAAAACCGCTTTCCTCTCGACAGATCAACCAGGCAGAATGATAGCGGAAAAAAATTCTCTCTACAATGCAATGAAGGTAGTATGCCACTGGGTGTTGGAGAGTTCCAGTATCAAGTTGTGAGGAGAGAAGGTGAGGAGAAACAGGGTATTCCGGTGACGAGCATGGATGAGAAAAATGGTTGACGGAGCTGCGTGGGAGCCTATTCGGAAGCTTTTCCCGCGTCAGGGGGTCTCCAGCGACCGGACTCTGGTTCAAGCATCCCCCGCCAGGAGCAAACCGCCCAATATTGCTGAACTTAATTGCGACGACGTATAGTCGCTTCGTGTTGTAGAGTTGTGACTTCAAAACTTGTGACTTGCCATGTTTTCAATCTTCCATTCGTGTTAGCCGCACATTTCGTGAGACTTGCCGCCCTTGTAGTGGTATTATGTGTCAGGAGACAAAAGGCCACCCCCGAACCTTCTAACCTTTAGGTCAGCGGTACACCGTCATGGTTCATCGCGAGGAAAACAAAGATGTCCTCTTGGTGAAGGAGTGCTTGTCCGGTTCCGAGCAGGCCTGGAATGAATTCTATTGCAGGTACGTGAGTCTGGTAAGAAGCGTCGTCAGACGAAGGTTAGGTTCCTGGCTACATGACATGGAGGACGTCACCCAGAACGTCTTTGCCACATTGGTTTCCTCGCTAAAATCGTACGATCCAACCTATTCTCTCCCCACGTTTGTCCGAATGATAGCTGAAAGGACCTGCATCCAAGATTATCGCCAAGCAGTTGCTGCAAGGCGGCGCCCTGCGGGCAATCCATCGATGGCCTGTGGCGAGGAAGACATGGTGGCCCGTCTGGCAACCGGGGCAGATTCTCAGGAAGAACAGTTGGGACGCTGCGAGCTTCTGGTAGTGTTGCGGGAGGCCTTTAGTGCTCTCGGTGAAAAGTGCCGAGAACTGCTCAGGCTGAGATACTTCGAAGACCTCCCCTATCTGGAGATTTCGAAGCTCCAGGGATCAACCGTTGGCGCCTTGAGGGTGCAGGCGAAGCGATGCCTCCAGGAGCTGAGTTCCATTTACGAGCGTCTCGTGAGAACGGAGAGTGGGCCCAAACATGGTTAACCCAATCAAGATTTTTTGTAACAGCCCTGGAGAATTTACGTACTTGTATATGAGGAATACCTGGACGGAGAAGGAGAACTCCCATGAACAAGGTTAAGTTTAGCGTCTCGTGAGAACGGAGAGTGGGCCCAAACATGGTTAACTCAATCAAGATTTTTTGTAACAGCCCTGGAGAATTTACGTACTTGTATATGAGGAATACCTGGACGGAGAAGGAGAACTCCCATGAACAAGGTTAAGTTTCGGCTCACTAAAGTGGCTTTGATCTTTCTTACCGGTAGTTTAGCACTCGTCATAGGCTTCGGAACACGAGTGGTCCATGCTGAAGATGCGGTTAAGGCTACCTCTGATTCTCTTAGCCAGGTACGTACGCTTGCTGATCAAGGCGACCCTCAGGCTCAAGCTGCACTGGCCGGGATGTACCTTGCAGGACGAGGAGTGCCGAAAGATTTGAAGGAAGCTGCCCAATGGTACCGCAAAGCAGCCGATCAGGGGGTGATAGCGGCCCAAAACGCCTTGGGGGCGCTGTACGCTGTAGGCTGGGGAGTCGAGAAGGACAGCAAGGAAGCGGTCAGATGGTATGAGATGGCAGCTGGGAAAGGCGACTCAGTAGGTCAATACAACCTGGGGGCTATGTATCTCCAGGGACAAGGGGTGCCGCAGAATAACGAGACAGCCATGGGATGGTTCCGCAAAGCGGCTGAACAAGGTAATGCGATGGCACAATTCAATCTTGCTGGTGGCTACTATGAGGGTCGAGGTGTACCCAAGAACCTCGAAGAAGCCGCCAAATGGTGCCGAAAAGCTGCTGAAGGCGGTGACCTTCAAGCTCAATACAAAGTGGGGCTCATGTACTCCAAAGGCGAAGGAGTACCAAAAGACATGCAAGAGGCTGCCGGCTGGCTGCGGAAGGCTGCGGAAAAAGGGTTCCAGCCTGCCAAGAATGCACTGAAGTCAATAGAGGAAAATGAGCGGCCCGAGGATACGGCCAAGTCGAAGGAGAAACCATAAATTGTCGGACAGCCGCACAGGGAATGTCTGCGAATCGAGGAATTGGAACAGGGTCTGGCGTTCTCGTTTATGCACCATGTGTTGCCTCCCCGTGTCGTTCGTTGTGGTTGCTCTGGGTGTTTCAGCTTGCTCCACTGCCCGTTTTCTGTATCCCTTGAGTGAGCACGCAAAGTGTATCAAATCATGTGAAGAAAAGTATAGCTCTACCAAGGATACCTATATGGAGGCGACGTGCAAGAGCCGCTGTGACCATGAGCTTGGTAGAGAATATCCAGACAAGACAGGCCCTCTCCCGAACTAGCGTGAGGCAGATGGGAAAGCGAAGGACAGAGCACCATACTCGGCACTTATGCTGGCGTCCGTGAATGTCATACCGGTATTCCATGGCTCGTGAATCCGTGAGGTAGCACAGCATAGATTTCGGCGAAAAGTGGAATGAAGTATTAATATCAAGAGGCTGCTCGGGTGACATGTGCCATGTGTGAAGAACGGAACGCCCACAAGAGTCGAAAAGGTTGACAAGAGCGCAACCCGTCATAACACGACGGCTCAATAATCGATGCTTTATAGCGAGCATCACGATACTAGGGAGTGATAGGTGACCCAACCGGGAGCCCCTGAATTCGAAGACCATCCCGAGAGCCTACTCCTAGCCTACCTGGAGGATGAATTACGTCCTGAGGAGAGGGCCGAAGTGGAGCACCATCTTGAAGAATGCCCGAAATGTGCAGAGGAACTCCGTACAGTGAAACTGATGCACGCATTGCTTCGAGAACATGCAGAGGAGGTGACCTGTCCCGAGGCATCTCAATTGTACGAGTTCGCACGCATTGGGCTGGACCCCACGGGAAAGCTGAGAAGACACATGGATACCTGCCCAGCGTGCCGGGAGGAGATTACCGCGTACAGGAATGCTTGTGCAGATACCCCAACGCCCGAACTCATGCCCCAAGTGGTACGCGATGCTTTCAAAGAGCAGACATTAGGACCTCAGGATCCGACGCCACCTCGTTTGAACTGGCTCCTGTCCTCTTTGTTGGATGGTGTTAACGTGGTCGTCCGGCGCCCTATATCCGCACTCGGAACAGCAGCAGCCGTGGTCCTCCTTTTAGTTCTGCTATATCCACGAGGGGCCATAGAACCGATTTTAGTACTCAGTTCCGTTTCCTGGGGTGAGGGTGAAGCCAAATGGAGCACCATGAACATCGCTCCGGAAGAACCGATGCCTCCAGTTCGTAGGGCACCGGCAACGAGAAGCGGTACCGTGCGAAGTGCTCCCCACGAGGAGAGGGTAAAGGTTGAAAAGCGAGCGGCGAAGATGCGTGATGGAACTAGAACTACCTTGGAAGAACAGAGGCCAAAAGTTTCGATGGTCATTCTGCCAAAGGTTTCGATGGTCATTCTTTTGAAAGGTTTCTCCGAATCACTGCCGCAGGATCGAGTCGACGAGCTGTACAATGCTTTAGATCCCTCTCTGGAAATGAGACGAAGATTCGAGTTTATTCCTCCCGGTCAGGTAAAGAAATCAATAGGGGTAGCAGAGTTCGAACCCGTTAATCTCAGTGAATTAGGTGGGAAACTCCAAAAGGAACTCGGCGTGTCGAAGCTTGTGGCAATTACGCTGACTCCTGAGAGACATGGGGTTGGGATAGAAACCCAAATATTGGACACGGAAACGCGAACGATTTTGGCCCAAACTCGTGACCGTGAAATTTCTTCGGACGACATTGTCTCAAGGCTCAGTCAGTCCGCCCGGACGTTACTGGAAAACACGACGGGACAATGAAAATCGGTCTCTTAGCAGACAAACTCGTCAACAGAATAAGGAACATAAGAATACATAAGAATCACAACTCCAAAATGTCCTGACGGTCGGTCGATCGGGTGCCGCTATGAGAGCGAAGAGATATTTCCGCGCTGTTTTATTGCTGAGCGTCGCTCTTATTGTTTTGCCTTGCCTCGGGTTAGCCGAAACTAAGGAAGACGCGGACCGCCTTTTAAAAGAGGCTAAGAGTTTACAAAAAGGGGCTGTGTATGAGGAGAACCTAGAACGAGCTTTTCAGAAGTACGAGGAAGCATTGGGGATATTCAAACAATTGGGAGACCTCCACGCCATGGCTTCAGTTTACAATATGCAGGGGAACGCCTATCGTACCAGGGATGACCTCCAGAAGGCGGTGGATTATTATGGAAAAGCCTTGGAGACAGCGCAGCAAGTGGGTGATGTCAGACGCTTAGACCAGACACTTTGATAGACTACACCAGCACAAAAAGTCCGTTTTGACTAGCTATTCGCGGATAACATGCCTCTGTCTTCTTGACCCTACCTGTGAGGGGCCGCCGGCAACACGCGATCTTAGCTCGATTATGCCTCTGTTGTTTAACCGCTCAACCCATCTCGCCAAGTTTCTTGGAGCTGTACTCTACATTTTTGTTACCTGGTCATGGCTGAATTCCAACATCAATGCCTTTAAAGCCGTCACTCGTACATCACCCTCAGCGATGCGCCCGTGTAGCTTTGGCCGACCTCGATGCTATCTTGACATGAACAGGGCACTGATTGTTTTGTTGTACAACCCGTAACGTTCTCCGAGTGAGCGCGAATACTATGGCAGAGGTTGCGAATAGGCAGCCAAGAGCTAATGGAAATACGAAAGAGAAAGGGACCAAGAAATGACAAATTTAAAGATTGAACCGTCCCAGATCCTCTCGGTATTGGCGGTAGTTCTGTGCGTGATCATGGGAGCGCAGACTTGTTTTGGTGCCTCTGCCGCACAAGGCCAGTTGACCATAATAGAGCCTGACGGCAAGGCTCTCACGAGCTGCCCGCTGGAACATACGTCGGTACGAGCTGAGATTTCAGGTTTCGTTGCAAGGGTTGACGTGACGCAAGTCTTCCACAATCCTCGCCAGGAAAAGATTGAGGCGATCTACACGTTTCCCTTGTCTGCCGATGGAGCTGTGGACGAGATGCTGATGAAAGTGGGCAACAAAGTCCTTCGGGGCGAAATCAAACGTCGGGAAGAAGCAAGACGAATCTATGAGGCAGCCCGGGACAAAGGCCATGTGGCCTCTCTGTTGGACCAGGAACGCCCCAATATTTTTACTCAGTCAGTTGCCAATATCATGCCCGGCGAGAAGGTAGAAATCACCATCAAGTACGTTGAGGTCCTCAAATATGATGACGGTTACTTTTCATTTGTATTTCCTATGGTGGTGGGCCCCAGGTTCATCCCCGGGCGTCCTGACGGAAAGCAAGGCACTGGCTGGGCAGAAGATACGACCTCTGTCCCTGATGCAAGCAGGATAACTCCTTTGGTGGCCGAAGAAGGTCAGAGGGCAGGCCATGACATTGACCTTTCGGTTTCCATTGATGCAGGCATACCCATAGAAACGGTGGAATCGCTGCTCCACGAGGTGGCCATTGATCGAGACGACAAGAATAAGGTGCTGGTCACTCTCAAGAACAACAAGGAAATCCCTAACCGCGACTTCGTACTGAAATATCTTGTGGGATCCGAACAGATCCGTTCGGGCGTACTGACGCACAAAGACGGTGAGCAAGGTTATGTAACGCTGATTATGATTCCTCCAGCAAGGGTCGCGCCTGCACAGATCGCGCCGAGAGAACTCATCTTCATCGTAGACGTTTCCGGTTCCCAGTCGGGTAAACCCCTCGAGAAAGCCAAGGAAACCATGAAGTTCATTATAGAGCGCATGAATACGGAAGACACCTTCAATTTCATAGATTTCAATGACCGCTCGAGGATGCTCTTTTCCTATCCGAAAAAGAATACTCCTGAGACTCGGGAGAAAGTGCTCCAGTACATTGACTCCCTGAGAGGTAGTGGCGGCACCCAAATGGGCCCCGCCATTTGGGATGCGCTCAGTGCACCGCCGCCTGAGAATCGCTTGCGAATCGTTACCTTCATGACTGACGGGCTTGTGGGGAACGATTTCGAGGTCATTTCGATGATAAAGAAACTTCGCGACAAGAGCCGATGGTTTTCCTTCGGAACCGGCAATTCGGTGAATAGGTTCTTGTTGGACAATGTGGCCCGTGTCGGAGGCGGTGAAGTGGACTATATTGTGCTCAACAGTCCCGGTGAGACGGTGGCCAAGAAATTCTACGAGCGGATAGCGACTCCGGTCTTGACAGACATCTCCCTGGCCTTCAATGGTCTTGAACTTGAAGATGTCTACCCCGCGGTGGTTTCCGACCTCTGGTCTCAGAAACCTCTGATTTTCAAGGCCAGGTACACCAAGGCAGGGGAGGGGACCCTGACAATTAAGGGATTTCAAGGAGGCAAACCGTATGCGGAAACCTTGAAGGTGAAGCTCCCTGACAGAGAACCAGCAAATAGCTCTCTGAAATCTCTGTGGGCACGGGCAAAGGTTGACGATTTGATGGACCGCGACCTGATGGGCATCCAGCGAGGCAATCCTGATAAAGAAGTGAAAGAAGAAATTGTCAAGGTAGCTCTGTCTCATAAGATTATGACCCAATTCACAAGTTTCGTCACCGTTGAGGAAGCCACAGTCACCATGGACGGGAAGCCCGTTACGGTGACGGTCCCTGTTGAACTGCCTGATGGGGTCAGCCGAGAGGGCATCTTTGGGCCGGCAAACAAAATGGCAACGGGTGGGCCTGTAGCTCCCGCCAGTGGTGGACATCATACGTTTGGCGCAGCAGGTGTTCGTGCGAAGAAATCGGATGGTGGGTCCCATTTGGCGACTGGATCCCTGACCAAAAGTGCCCGGCCGGCATTACAGTCTTTGCCACAGAACTCTGCTCCCGCCAAAACTGTTGCCCCAGATGGAGACGAAGGCATTCAACCGAAAAGAATGCTAGAAGCGAACCTGGTGATTCCTAAACTGTCACCGGAACTCGCAGCTTTGTTGGAGATAAAGGAGAGACCTCAGACTTACGCCAAAGGAAAAGTCTCGGTGAAAAACGGCGAAGTGGCCGTTCAAGTATGGGTGGATAAGTCTGGAGACGCAACTCTGAAGCTTCTTGAGGACAAGGGCCTGAAGATAACGTTCAAGGCCTCAACGGGCAAGATGGTGATTGGAGTCATTTCGGTCGGAAAACTGGAGGACCTTGCCACGATTGAAGCCGTGCGTCTCATTGAACCTTTTGCCGTGACGGGTTGAGTATCCCTTGAACGAATGTGTCCTGGCACTGCAACGAGTCTCAACAAGATTTTCTGGATTGGGCCGCATCTTTGAGATGGAAACGGGCCCCATGGCACGGGCAGAACATGCGCGAGTCTATACAATAAAATGCCTTCTTGTCGCTGGAACCATCAGGTCATGGTCCAGCGACGCCCCTATCAAATGAAGGTCGAGATACGGTATCACGATTGCTTGTATGACGGTTGTTTGCGCTTGCTAATTCGGTGATCTGATGGTCTGATAAGTAGATAGTTCTTCATCTACAGAAAGTTATTGGGGAGAGGCCTCCATACGGATTATCAAAATGAATCCCGCCCGGACGTGTTGAAGTGAGAAGCAGGTCAGGATCATGATTGACTGAGCGCCCTTGGTCATCGTATGTCTGACCAATAGCGTGAACTCCTGATTTCATGAGAATGAATGCCTGTAGTGACTCGATTCAGCGTCATGGAAACAGGAACTCTAACCCCGGCTCCGTCAGAGGGACTCCCGTACTCTCTAGATACCTAGAAGAGTTCCGGCGAAAACTAGGAGCCTGGGGCAGTACGAAATAGCAGATCGCTGCCAGCGAGTAATCAAATCCCAGACGGGATTGGATCACGGTTTTCGGTATACAGAATGCAAATTAGATCCGGTAACGCTCACAAAGGAGTATCACGTATGCGATTCCCTCCCTACCTGTTGTTGTTGGCCTTGTCGATGGCTCTCCCGTCAATAGTGTTTTCAAATCCCGGAGGCGTCGCAATCTTTTCGCCAAGCGGGGCGATCGTGGCTACCCCTGGCGCTGACTGCACAGTAAATATTTGGGACGTTGCCTCAGGCAACAAGATTAAGTCCCTCTACACCCCTATCTCAAGGCAAATGAGGCTCGTTTCGGAACTTGTATGGACTCCTCTGATCTCCTTTTCCCCTGACGGCAAGGTCTTGGCAACAAAGCGTGGGGGGGATCCTATTAATGTCTGGAATGTACAGGACTGGAGCAATCTAGGGTCGCTGAAGGCAAAAGGAGTTATTACCAACTTCAAGTTGTCCCCTGGTTCAAGGTTACTGGCCATGATGAGCGTTGACAACAAGACCGTTCGTTCCCCTATAGGAATCGCGGTCTGGGAAATCGCCAGCGGCAAGACAGTGCTTCAGATTAGGCAAACCGAGGATACTCCGCTGACAGAATGGTCCTTCTCGCTGGACGGGAGACTAATCATGCTACGCTTGCGGTCGGGTGGTATCAAACTATGGAATATTGAACGAGCTTAAGAACTTGACACACCTAGCGGTTATTCGGCATCGTTTTCACCAGACAGCAAGCTTCTCCTCATTGAGAAGCATGACAGTCGAAGGTTACAGAGAGAAGAAACCGTTAGGAGGTTTCGAATCCTATTCTCTGGGAGGTCCCGACAGGAAAGCGAGGTTTCGTCCAGAAACCTATTTCTATGTGAATACCCCGTGTTCTGGCACAGCCGTGGGGGGTACGTTCTGTGGAAAATGACCCCGTGGCGAAGCCTTGGGGAGTCCTTTTCTGTTTTCAGGACGGCGCATGCATCCTTCCATGGGCAGGCAGCGATGTTTTGGTCAGCGTGTGAAAAGATTTCTATGCGTGGTCGCTCGAGGAGCGCCTACAATTCGTTGTGCTCGCCGACCATGGCCATGTTAATCTCCGCGCTCTGGGGCTTCAGTTGGGTATCGGCCTTTGTTTGTGCGTCACTGTAAATCCTGCTCATGGCCTGTCTATAAATGGGGCCGTTGAGATGCTCAAGCGGGTGAGCGATCAATCATCTGGTTCCACAGGGACTCGGGAATCAGAACCATGCCGAGTTTCTTAGCCTGACGCTCGAGATACGAGGTGATTGACTGGCTCCTTAGCTCTATCAAATAGTCCTCTCCGAGGTCTCTGAAAGAATCACCATGCTTGATGATGTAATAGAGCGCTTTGAGAATCCTGTGGGCAATAGCCATGATGGCTTTCTTTGGACCCAAGCGGGATTTGAGACTGAAATATTTACTCCGCAAGTAGGTTGCCTTTTTCTTGACTGCGCCCCAGGCCGCCTCCACCAGATGAGTCCTCAAATGGTTTCGGCGAACCGGACTCCTCGTGCTGCGTCTCTTTCCTGCGCTCTCGTTGTTGGCGGGACACACGCCTGCCCAAGAACACAAAGCCCCAGCGTTGGGAAAGGACTCCAGAGATGACAGCAATTGATATTTACGCATTTCGGCGTCAATTCGATGGTATAAGGAGAACGATACCCTGCAGGGCCAGAACATGGAGGTCAACGTGTGAGCCCGTTGTGTTCGTAATCTTATCACATCAACAGTTTAAAATCGTAAAGGAAACGGGGAAGGACCAAAAATGACTGAAGTCAAGATTGTCAATAATGAAAACTTAGAATGGGAACCCCATCCCCAACTGGCCACCGCGAAAGTGGCTTTCCTGTTGTCTCATCGTGATGAAGGCGTAGACCTTACGTGCATGCTGGTTCGTATTCCCGTAGGGACGCAAGTAGAAAGACATACCCACGAATGTGATGACATTATCTACGTGCTTGAAGGGAAAGCTACACTCTGGATCGAGGGAGTTGGGGATGTCCCAATGGTGAGGGGCACTTTTGTGAGGATTCCCGAAGGTGTGGCTCATCAGCCTTACAACATTGAGGAAGACTTCGTAGCCTACGATGTCTTCTACCCGTACTTGGCCTGAATAAGTTTCCAGACACTTCGATAACCATTGTTATTTCGTCAGACGCTAAAAGCTAACGGGAAATCCCTCATACAGCATTTTTTATCGTCTTTTCGACTTTTTCTCGTCCAATATATACAGAATTTTTTATCGTCTTTTCGACTTTTTCTCGTCCAATATTCTGTGATGCAGTTCTCGGAAAGATGCCACAACGCCACCCATACCGGAAGACCCCATAAATACAAAAAAATTGTAAATGACATCTTGTTCTCTGCGTCTGGTTTGGTTAATTTTCTTGAGTGTGAGCATTTTCCCAACGTTGAATAGCGTATATCTACCTCCGTTCGTCTACCATAACGAAGGGCCGAGCACTCTGATCGACGCCCGCGGACGATTGCTATCAGGAAGCTTTAACCCCAGCAGTCGGGTGAGACCGACCGAATTGGCGGAAGTAGAACCAGGATTCACGAATGGTTTGAGGTTTTCGGTCGAGGGCGAATCACCGTGAGCCGTCTTGAGAGCTACCGCTGGTCTCCGGGCTGAAGTTTCCGCCATCCCGGACCCGGAAATCTGCATCGCCGGCCGGCTATCCAGCTAATTAACGGTCTCCTACGACCCAGAGGTTCCCGATCTACCGGTTGCCCCGATCTGGGTTGCGCATCAATCCAGATCGGTTTCCACATGAATCTGTTGTCTACCACCTACTGACGCTCGTGCCAATATTCAGATTAGATATTTGTAATATACAAGAGGAACCATTCCACCTCTGTTGGTCAAAGCCGCCGTAAGCTTGCGATCCGCCAGAATAATATCCAGAGTGTCCTGACCAGGAGTCACTATCGCCGTCACATCAGCCGGCACCGGCAGGAGAAGAGAAGGCAAAAGACAAACAAGTGCTATCAGCGCTGCTCTAAACAGGCTTGAGGCGATCATAGAACTCTCCAATGTTTGAATTAGACAAAAAAGTCTGTTTAGTGAACTACTTTGCAAGCCGTTTTGTCACTTCTTTTTCTCGAAGCCGGGTACGACCTCTGTACGATTCATGGATTTTTGGGTTACCAAGAGGTGAGCACGACCATGATTTACACACTTGTATTGTGAATAAGTGCGGCGGCGGTATCCACAGGTCGATAGACCGGCTTTGATTTGGCTTACACAGACGGTATATTATTGGGAGGCGACGCATTTTTGTTTACAAAACAGCATTAGAGAAAAAGTTATGAAAAGAATCTACAGTGCGCCCATTCTTGCAGAAGTTGAAAATATGAAAAACGTACTGCAGCTTAATGGGATTGAATCCACCATTACAAATCAGTATCTCAGCGTAGGGATAGGTGGTATCGACTGTAGTCCAGAATTATGGGTAGCAGAGCGGGATGTTGAACGTGCGTTAGAGATAATTGAAACTACTGACAAATATCTGGGTGAATCACAAGGGACCTGGGTTTGCTCTGAATGCAATGAGGAGATAGAAGGACAATTTACAGAGTGCTGGAACTGCGGTAAAGCCCGGAGCAGAGAATAGTCATCGAAGAGCCCAAAAAATCGCAAGTGTGTATTGGCTCCACCCATCCCTGTCGGCGTCAAGGGTATAGAGAATTAATCCCGACTATCCATCCGGTTAAAGGGAAATCAACCCAAGACAAACCTAAGCAATCCTGAACCATTTCCGGCTAATAGCAATCCAGATGCTGACCAAAGGCAGGATTGACAAAACGAGCAGGTTGGTACACATTCAGACATTCCCTTGCCACTCATTTGCTCGAAAGCGGCTATGACATCCAAACACTCCAAGAGTTTCTAGGGCACAAGGATGCGATGCGGAAACCATATAATGCCGTCAGATTAGCCGTGGAATGTTATATGGAAGCAATAACCAGAAGGCGGGTTTATCTTGAAACCATATATGCAGAAATTGGTGGCAGCGATGACCATACGTGATCTGCTGACTCGTCAAAGCCGCAGGAATCTCCTAGTAGGGTTCTTGGCTTGGCTCGCTTTCGCTGGGTC
>Ga0194057_10001329_pt1 | contig 12556 bp, 7 predicted proteins | sample SepL4415m_MetaG_FD_155474 | JGI IMG/M metagenome (GOLD analysis project Ga0194057, IMG submission 155474) | Anoxic zone freshwater microbial communities from boreal shield lake in IISD Experimental Lakes Area, Ontario, Canada - Sep2016-L442-15m | ecosystem: Environmental > Aquatic > Freshwater >...
GTCTACAAGAACTCGCTGACCGAGATCGCCATGCGCGAACTCGCCATGCCGAGCATGTCTGAGTATCTTGCTGGACCCACCGGTTTCGTCTTCATCAACGGTGACCCCGTTGCGCCCGCCAAGGCGATGACCATGTTTGCCAGAGAGCATCAAGCACTCGAGCTCAAGGGCGGGCTCGTCGAGAATCAAGTCGTCGATGCCAGCGGCATCAAAGCCATCGCGATGCTGCCCTCACGCGAAGAGCTCATTGCCAAGCTCCTGGGTACCATGCTCAACCCGATCATCGGATTCGCCCGTGTCCTCAATGGACCGGTGGAAGCATTCGCGCGCACCGTATCTGCGGTCGCCGAGCAGAAGGCCGCCGCGTAGCGGAGGTAGTCACGTCATTACCGTGCGCTCGGGCGAGGCCCGCTGCGTGAGAAGAGAACAAGAAGGAGAATCGACATGTCTGCACTTACCAACGAGGAGATCCTCGAAGCCATCAAGGTCAAGCCGGCGCTCGAGCTTTCCGAGCTCGTCAAGATGATGGAGGAGACGTTTGGCGTTTCCGCCGCCGCCCCGGTTGCTGTTGCTGCCGCCGGTGGAGCCGCTGAGGCCGTCGCCGAAGAAGAGAAGACCAGCTTCGACGTCGTGCTCGAGGGCTACGGCGACAACAAGATCGCCGTCATCAAGGTCGTTCGCGAGCTCACCAGCCTTGGACTCAAGGAGGCCAAGGACGTGGTCGAGAGCGCTCCCAAGGCCGTGCTCGAGGGCGTCAACAAGGATAAGGCCGAAGAGGCCAAGGGCAAGCTCGAGGATGCCGGCGCTGCCGTCACCATCAAGTAGAGCCTGCTTCACTCCGTACGGATTCTCGCCTGAGCGTCTACAGAGCCGCCCAGGTTGCACGAAGGTCGGGACCTTCAACGGGTCCCGACCTTTCGTGCCCTTACAAAAGCTGCAGAAATGCGTTGACGTCCTAATGGGCGTTGGCTATCCTATTACTTTGCGACTAATGTCGGAAGCTTCCCATCTTCCTGAAGGAGGAATCGCCTGGTGCCCCGCGGACAAGGTTCCCCCGTCCTCAGCGCCGACCGGCGCGAACGCCGCAGCTTCGCGAAAATTCCCGAAGTTCTCGACGTTCCCAATCTGATTGCACTTCAGCGCGATAGCTTCAAATGGTTCCTGGATGACGGTCTGAGAGAGACCTTCCACGACATCTCGCCCATCGAAGACTTCACTGGCACCCTTGCGGTGGAATTTGGTGCGCACGAGTTTGGCGATCCCAAGTACTCCGTGGAGGAGTGCAAAGAGAAGGACATGTCCTTCCAAGCGCCGCTCTTCGTCGACGTCCGCTTCATCAACAAGGACACCGGCGAGATGAAGGAGCAGCAGGTGTTCATGGGCGACTTCCCGCTCATGACCGATCGCGGCACTTTCGTCATCAACGGCACCGAGCGCGTCGTTGTCTCGCAGCTCGTCCGCTCGCCGGGCGTGTACTACTCCGAGGACCTCGACAAGACCTCCGACAAGATCAACTACACAGCAAAAGTCATCCCCGCTCGTGGTGCGTGGCTCGAGCTTGAGACCGATCGCCGAGATATCGTTTCTGTGCGCGTCGATCGCAAGCGCAAGCAGCCCGCCACCGTGCTGCTCAAGGCCCTCGGCATCGCCGAGACGCGTGAAGAGATCCTCGAAATGTTCGGCAACTCCGAGGCGATTCAGCGTACGCTCGACCGCGACTTCACCGAGACGCGCGAAGAAGCGCTCATCGAGATATACAAGCGTCTCCGTCCGGGCGAGCCCCCCACTGTGGACTCCGCGCGCGCTCTGCTCGACGGTTTGTTCTTCAACCCGCAGCGCTACGACCTTGCCAAGGTTGGCCGTTACAAGGTCAACAAGAAGCTCGGTCTGAAGCTGCCGGACGCGCAGTCGACCTTGACGCCAGAGGACATCCAGGCCGCGATCTCTTACCTGGTGAAGCTTTGGGATGGCGCCGATGGCTATCACGTCGATGACATCGACCACTTCGGCAATCGCCGGATCCGGTCGGTTGGCGAACTGATTCAGAACCAGTTCAGGATCGGTCTTGCTCGCATGGAGCGCGTCGTGCGTGAGCGCATGAGCACTCAGGACGTCGACGAGATCACGCCGCAGTCACTCATCAACATTCGGCCGATCGTCGCCTCCATCAAGGAGTTCTTCGGCTCGAGCCAGCTCTCGCAGTTCATGGACCAGACCAACCCTGTCGCCGGACTGACGCACAAGCGTCGCCTGTCGGCCCTCGGCCCTGGCGGTCTGTCGCGTGAGCGCGCCGGCTTCGAAGTCCGAGACGTGCACCCGAGCCACTACGGTCGCATGTGCCCCATCGAGACGCCTGAAGGCCCCAACATCGGCCTGATCGGCTCGCTGGCGACCTTTGCTCGCATCAACCCCTACGGCTTCATCGAGACGCCGTACCGCAAGGTCGAAAAGGGCAAAGTCACCGATGACATTTCTTATCTCACGGCTGACGAAGAAGAGAAGCACGTCATCGCTCAGGCCAACGAGAGGTTTGATCCCAAGACAGGCAAGTTCGTAAACCCCAAGGTGCTGTGCCGAGTCATGGGTTCGAGCGGCGACTTCGGTGAGCCGGAAGAGAAGCTGCCTGTTGACGTCGACTACATGGACGTCAGCCCGCGCCAGATGGTGTCGGTAGCTACTGCGCTTATCCCGTTCCTTGAGCACGACGACGCCAACCGCGCTCTCATGGGCTCCAACATGCAGCGCCAGGCAGTTCCGCTTCTTCGCCCCAGCGCTCCGCTGGTTGGTACCGGCATGGAGCATCGTGCCGCCATCGACACCGGCGAGATCATCACGGCGAAGCGGTCCGGGCGAGTAGAGACTGTTGACGGCACCTCAATTCAGGTCCGTGCATCCGACGGCTCGCTCGATCAGTACCACCTGCCCAAGTTCATGCGCTCCAACCAAGGTACCTGCATCAGCCACAAGCCGATCGTTGCAGAAGGCGACCTCGTCGTGGGGCCATCCGGTGATCGAGCCGGTACGGTTCTGGCCGATGGACCCTCGACCGAGAACGGCGAACTGGCCCTGGGTCAAAACCTCCTCGTGGCGTTCATGCCGTGGGAAGGCTACAACTACGAAGACGCGATCATTCTGTCTGAGCGCATCGTCAAAGAGGACCTGCTGACCTCGATCCACATCGAGGAGTACGAGGTCGAGGCTCGCGATACCAAGCTCGGACCGGAAGAGATCACCCGCGAGATTCCCAATGTCGGCGAAGATGTGCTGGCCAATCTCGACGACGCCGGAATCATCCGCATCGGTGCCGAGGTCTTCCCCGGCGACGTTCTTGTCGGCAAGGTCACTCCCAAGGGCGAGACCGAGCTCACTGCCGAGGAGCGCCTCCTGCGCGCCATCTTCGGCGAGAAGGCCCGCGAGGTACGCGATACCAGCCTCAAGGTGCCGCACGGCGAGACCGGACGCGTCATTTCGGTCACAACGTTCTCTCGCGACAACGGCGACGATCTGTCACCTGGCGTCAACGAGCTCGTCCGCGTGTTCGTGGCTCAGAAGCGCAAGATTCAGGAAGGCGACAAGCTCGCCGGTCGTCACGGCAACAAGGGTGTCATCTCCAAGATCCTCCCGATCGAGGACATGCCCTTCCTTGCCGATGGCACTCCAGTTGACGTCATCCTCAATCCGCTCGGCGTCCCGTCCCGCATGAACATCGGGCAGTTGCTCGAGACTCACTTGGGCTGGGCAGCGAGTGTTGGCTGGAGTGACGATCCCAAGTCGACAGCTGCAGTTCAGGGTCCCATGCCTGTCGCAACGCCGGTGTTTGACGGTGCGCGCGAGGAGGAGATCTCGGCGGCCCTCATGGCTGCGAACCGCAACCTCGAGGCCAAGCATGTCGAGCGCTACGGCAAGAAAGTGCTTCCCCAGATGGTGCCCTCGGTCTCAACCAGTGGCAAGGCCGTGCTTCTTGACGGTCGTACGGGCGAGCCGTTCCGCGAGCCGGTCACCGTTGGCCAGATCTACATCCTCAAGCTTCTGCACCTCGTCGACGACAAGATCCACGCTCGCTCGACGGGACCGTACTCGCTTATCACCCAGCAGCCGCTCGGTGGTAAGGCGCAGTTCGGTGGCCAGAGGTTCGGCGAGATGGAAGTGTGGGCACTGTACGCATACGGCGCCGCCTATGTGCTGCAAGAGATCCTCACCATCAAGTCCGACGACATCCTCGGCCGCGTGAAGGCCTACGAGGCCATCGTCAAGGGTGAGAACATTCCGGAGCCCGGTATTCCCGAGTCCTTCAAGGTGCTCGTCAAGGAGATGCAGTCGCTGTGTCTCGACGTCGAGATCATCAGCGAGTCGGGCCAGGAGATTGAGCTCAAGGAGCAAGACGAGGACATCTTCAAGACCGCCGAGGAGCTCGGCCTCAACTTGGGTGTTGAGGACGATGGAAGCGACGATCTCGATTCTGTGGACGCGCTTGAGCAGCTGCTCGAGAGCGACGTTACGGCACTGGACCTGACGCTCGAAGTCGAGTCCACCGGTGCCGACGTGCTGACGGACGAGGAGGAGTAGACATTGCTCGACCTAGACGTCAACAACTTTGATCGCCTCCGCATAGGACTTGCGAGCTCTGAGCAGATTCGCCAGTGGTCGCGCGGTGAGGTCAAGAAGCCCGAGACCATCAACTACCGCACACTCAAGCCTGAGAAGGACGGACTCTTCTGCGAGAAGATCTTCGGCCCGACCAAGGACTGGGAGTGCTACTGCGGCAAGTACAAGCGCGTCCGCTTCAAGGGCATCGTGTGTGAGCGCTGCGGCGTCGAGGTAACTCGCGCCAAGGTCCGTCGCGAGCGCATGGGGCACATCGAGCTTGCCGCTCCTGTCAGCCACATCTGGTACTTCAAGGGCGTACCGTCGCGCATGGGCTACCTGCTCGACATCGCTCCCAAGGACCTAGAGAAGGTGCTGTACTTCGCATCCTCGATCATCACTTCGATCAACGAAGAGGATCGCGAAGCCGACATCGCCATGCTTAAGGACGAGCTGACCGCCGACCTCGAGCAGCTCAACGCCGAGAAGGCCGAGGAGCTCGAAGAGGTCACAGCCGAGCGCGACCGCCTGATCGCGGTCGCCCGTGGCGAGGCTGAGCCCGAAGAAGGCGACGAGGTCGACGAGGACACGCCTGCAGAGGACCGCGTCAAGAAGATCAACAAAGAAGCCGACCGCGACATCAAGGACATCGAGGAGGAGTACGCCGATCGTACGGCGCTGTTCCAGGAGTCCTTTGATACCTTCGTGAAGTTGTCGGTCAAGACGCTCATCAATGACGAGACCCTCTACCGCGAGATGAAGCTGCGCTTTGGCGATTACTTCCGCGGCGGCATGGGTGCCGAGGCCGTCAAGGACCTCCTCGCCCAGCTCGACTTGGTCGCGCTTGCAGATGAGCTGCGCGTCATGATTCGCGATGGCAAGGGCCAGAAGCGCCTCAAGGCCATCAAGCGTCTCAAGGTCGTCGACTCGCTCCAGAAGTCGCGCAACCGCGCCGAGTGGATGATCTTGGATGCCATTCCTGTCATTCCGCCGGACTTGCGCCCGATGGTGCAGTTGGACGGTGGCCGCTTCGCGACCTCCGACCTCAACGACCTGTACCGTCGCGTCATCAATCGCAACAACCGCCTCAAGAGGCTTCTTGACCTCGGCGCTCCCGAGATCATCGTCAACAACGAGAAGCGCATGCTCCAGGAGGCTGTCGACGCCCTGTTCGACAACGGTCGTCGTGGCCGTCCGGTCACGGGTCCTGGCAACCGCCCCCTGAAGTCCATCAGCGATATGCTCAAGGGCAAGCAGGGTCGTTTCCGCCAGAACCTGCTCGGCAAGCGCGTTGACTACTCCGGCCGCTCGGTCATCGTGGTCGGCCCGGAGCTCAAGCTCCACCAGTGCGGTCTGCCAAAGGCGATGGCGCTGGAGCTCTTCAAGCCGTTCGTCATGAAGCGCCTTGTCGACTTGGACCACGCTCAGAACATCAAGAGTGCCAAGCGCATGGTCGACCGTGGACGACGCGAAGTCTGGGACGTACTCGAAGAGGTCATCCGCGAGCATCCGGTCATGCTGAACCGTGCACCGACGCTTCACCGTCTGGGCATCCAGGCCTTTGAGCCGATCCTGGTCGAGGGCAAGGCAATCCGCATTCACCCGCTCGTGTGTACCGCCTTCAACGCGGACTTCGACGGCGACCAGATGGCCGTCCACCTGCCCCTTTCAACAGAGGCGCAGGCTGAAGCTCGCACGCTCATGCTCTCGACCAATAACGTCAAGTCGCCGGCACACGGTCGTCCGCTGACCACGCCGACGCAGGACATGGTCATCGGTCTGTTCTATCTGACCGCCGAGCGCTCCGAGATGCCTGGCGAGGGTCGCACGTTCTTCAGTGCCGACGAGGCCCTGCTCGCCTATGATGCGCGCAGCGACGTCGACCTTCAGGCCAAGATTTTTGTCCGTCTGACCGACGACACGCTCGTGCAGAGCAAGCCCGGCCAGACCGAACAGAAGTCTGCCGGCGAGCGCATCGAGACCACCATCGGCCGTGTCATCTTCAACCGCGGTCTTCCGGTCGACCACGCCTTTATCAACCACGAGGTTGACAAGAAGGGTGTCGGTCGCATCGTTGAGGAGTGCTCGGTTGCCTACACGACCACGCAGATGGCGCAGATCCTCGACGAGCTGAAGCGCCTCGGTTTCCACTATGCGACGCGCTCGGGCCTTACCGTCTCGGTCTTCGACGCGATCATCCCGGAGAGCAAGCCGCAGATTCTTGCAGCAGCCGACCTCAAGGTCGCCAAGATCGAAGAGCAGTACGAGCTGGGTCTTATCACCCGCGAGGAGCGCCACCGCCAGATCGTTGAGATCTGGACGCGTGCGACCGATGACGTCGGCGACGCGATGGCTGAGAGCTTTGAGAAGTTCAACCCCATCTACATGATGGCGTACTCCGGAGCCCGAGGTAACATCAAGCAGATTCGCCAGCTGGCCGGTATGCGAGGCCTGATGGCTAATCCCAAGGGTGACATCATCGACCGTCCCATCAAGGCCAACTTCCGAGAAGGCCTCACCGTTCTGGAGTACTTCATCTCTACGCACGGCGCCCGCAAGGGTCTGGCGGACACGGCGCTACGTACCGCTGACTCGGGCTACCTGACGAGGCGTCTGGTTGACGTCGCGCAGGATGTCATCGTTCGCGAGAGCGACTGTGGCACCGACGAGGGTGTCGAGTTCAACATCCTGAAAGACGATGGGCAGGTCGATCACAACCTTGTCGGCCGCTGTTTGCTCAAGCCGGCGTACAAGGCTGGCACCAAGAAGACCGTGCTCAAGAAGGGTTCCTACATCCGCAACGACGTTGAGCTCCAGGAGCTTGTCGACGCAGGTGTCGAGACCGTCTGGGGCCGCACCGTCATGACGTGTCATGCCACTCATGGTATCTGCCAGGCCTGCTACGGCTGGGACCTCGCTTCCAGCCGCCCCGTCGATATTGGCACTGCGGTGGGAATCATTGCCGCCCAGTCAATCGGCGAGCCGGGCACGCAGCTCACCATGCGCACCTTCCACACCGGTGGTGTCGCAGGCGAGGACATCACCCATGGTCTGCCGCGTGTCACCGAGCTCTTTGAGGCCCGCAAGCCAAAGGGCCAGGCCATCTTGGCCGAGGTCGCAGGCAAGCTGACCATCGAAGATGGGGAGAAGACTCGCATGCTCTCCATCACGGCTGCCGACGGCATCGTCACCGAGTACATGGTGTCGCGTCGTGCAACGCTGCTTCCGGGCGTTGTCAACGGAGCCGAAATCGAGCTTGGCAAGCAGCTGACCAAGGGCTCGATCAACCCGCACGACTTGCTTGCGCTCAAGGGCCCCAACGAGACGCTTCGCTACATCGTCGAGCAGGTGCAGGACGTGTACCGCTCACAGGGCGTCGACATCAACGACAAGCACATCGAAGTCATCAGCCGCCAGATGCTGCGCAAGGTATCGGTCATGGAGCCCGGCGACACGGACTTCTTGCCCGGCCAGCTCGCCGACCGTCTGGACTTTGCCGCCGCTAACGATGCGGTACTTGCCAACAAGGGAGAGCCGGCCAACGGCCAGCCCGCCCTGCTCGGGATCACCAAGGCCTCCCTCGCCACGGACAGCTACCTGTCGGCGGCCTCCTTCCAGGAGACCACGCGTGTGCTGACTGACGCTGCGATCGCCGGCAAGGAAGACAACCTGTTGGGCCTGAAGGAGAACGTCATCATCGGTAAGCTCATCCCGGCAGCGACCGGCATGAAGCGCTACCGCAACGTCGAGCTTACTTACAAGGGCCAGAACATCGAGTCGGGTTCACCTGCCGAGGGTCCGCTTCCGGACTGGGCGCCAGACGAGCTCAAGGAGATCGAGGCGCTGCTGCCGGTGCTCCCCGAGCCGTCAATCCTCTCCGAGGCCGACTTCGAAAGCGCGTTTGCCGACCTCGATCTAGAGGACAGCGAGCTGGACGTCAGTGCTTTCGCGGGTATCACCTTCGATCCCAACGCCGAGCTTCTCTCTGAGGCTGATGTCGTTGTGATCGAAGAGATCGAAATGTCGGCAGCCGAGGATCCTTCCTCGATGACGCTGACCGATCTCGGTGTTTCGACCCGCTGGGTCAACAAGTTTGCTGAGGCCGGCGTAGAGTGTGTCGCCGACCTGAAGGGCAAGTCCGAGATCGACCTGCTCGGCCTGCCTGGTGTAGGCCAGAAGGCGGTCGACGAGGTTCAGGCGGGGCTGGAGGCGCACCACCTTTCGGTCCTGCTGTAAGAAGGTACCTTCACCGGGCGCTCACGCCGCACATTGGCGCGGGCGCCCGGGTGTGTTCTCGGCGGGAGCCGGAAGCGGTTCAAGCGAGTAGACACGCCCGGGGGCGTTGCGTTTGACAGACCGCCTCCCGATAGGTAGAGTTCCCCCTTGTGACTTGATGCTTGGTGGTCTGCGAGACGGATCGACCGAGTGGAGTGTCCGCACGATGCCAACGAAGGAGTGCAGCGTTGCCTACCATCAATCAGCTGGTCCGCAAGGGCCGCAAGCAGGCCGTCGAGAAGAGCAAGACCCCGGCGCTCAAGGGAAACCCGCAGAAGCGGGGCGTGTGCACGCGCGTGTACACCACCACACCCAAGAAGCCGAACTCGGCACTGCGCAAGGTCGCACGTGTGCGACTCGTCAACGGCATGGAGGTCACGGCCTACATCCCGGGTATCGGCCACAACCTGCAGGAGCACAGCATCGTGCTCGTGCGTGGCGGCCGTGTGAAGGACCTTCCGGGTGTTCGCTACAAGATCGTTCGTGGCGCGCTCGACTGCTCTGCCGTAAGCAATCGTGTCCAGGCACGTTCGCGTTATGGCGCCAAGAAGCCAAAATGAGCCTGAGCGCGAAGCGCTCAACTCGTTTTGGCACGTGGGATCGAGCAGACGGCGAAGGGCGCCGCAGCTCATCCCACTTTGATTGCCCAGGGATAGAGGAGAACTAGTATGCCAAGGCGCGCACCTGCTGTTCGGCGAGACATCGCCCCCGACAGCGTCTACAACAATAGGCTCGTCACGCAGCTGATCAACAAGATCCTGCTGGACGGCAAGAAGTCCACCGCCGAGAACATCGTCTACGGTGCATTCGATATCGTCGAGCAGAAGACGGCCGGTGATCCGCTGGCCACCTTCAAGAAGGCCATGGACAACGTCCGCCCCACGCTTGAGGTTCGCCCCAAGCGCGTCGGTGGCGCGACGTACCAGGTGCCCGTCGAGGTCAACTCCCGTCGCTCGACCACGCTCGCGATCCGCTGGCTCGTCGGCTTCTCGCGCAAGCGTCGTGAGAAGGTCATGGCAGAGCGTCTTGCTGGCGAGATCATGGATGCCGCCAACGGCGCCGGTGCTTCAGTCAAGAAGCGCGAGGACCTGTTCAAGATGGCAGAGTCCAACAAGGCGTTCTCGCATTACCGCTGGTAGTACTCCCGACCCGTTACTTACGAGATAGAGGGCTGTAGCTTCATGGCTGCTAAGCAATATGCGCTCGATATGACCCGAAACATCGGAATCATGGCCCACATCGACGCCGGCAAGACCACAACGACTGAGCGCGTCCTGTACTACACGGGAAAGACGCACAAGATCGGTGAGGTTCACGACGGCGCCGCGACCATGGACTGGATGGTTCAGGAGCAGGAGCGTGGGATTACCATCACTTCCGCCGCCACCACGGCGTTTTGGAAGGATCATAAGATTCAGATTATCGACACGCCGGGTCACGTTGACTTCACCGTCGAGGTCGAGCGTTCGCTGCGCGTGCTCGACGGCGCTGTTGCCGTCTTCTGTGCGGTCGGTGGCGTCGAGCCTCAGTCCGAGACGGTCTGGCGCCAGGCTGACACGTACGGCGTGCCTCGCATCGCCTACATCAACAAGATGGATCGCTCGGGTGCTGACTTCTACAACGTTGTCGGCATGATGAAGGACCGTCTGGATGCGCATCCCGTGCCCATCCAGCTCCCCATCGGCGCCGAAGAAGACTTCATCGGTATCGTTGACCTGCTCGAGATGAATGCGAGCTTCTTCAACGAGGACGACAACGGCATCAACCCGACCACCGGAGCGATTCCGGCCGAGCTCGCTGACGACGCCGAGATTTGGCGCCAGGAGCTCATCGAGGTTGCCTCTGAAGCCGACGACGAGCTCATGATGAAGGTGCTCGAGGACGAGCCCATCACCGTTGCCGATATCAAGGCTGCGCTTCGCAAGGCGTGCATCGCCAACAAGTGCACCCCGATTGTGTGTGGCGCGTCCTTCAAGAACAAGGGCGTCCAGCCGCTACTCGACGCGGTTGTCGACTTCTTGCCGTCGCCACTCGATGTGCCCGCCATCATGGGTATCGATCTGAAAACCGACGAGTCTGTTGCTCGTCCGTCCGACGTTAACGCCCCGTTTGCGGCACTGGCGTTCAAGGTCATGACCGACCCGTTTGTCGGCAAGCTTACCTACTTCCGTGTCTACTCGGGCACCTTGAGCTCGGGCTCCTACGTCCAGAACTCGACGAAGGGCCACAAAGAGCGCATCGGTCGCCTACTGCAGATGCACGCTAACCACCGTGAGGACATCGACATGGTCTCGGCAGGCGACATTGTTGCCGCTGTTGGCCTGAAGAACACCACCACCGGTGACACATTGTGCTCCGATGACGCGCCGGTGCTGCTCGAGTCCATGGTGTTCCCGGATCCGGTTATCGACATCGCTATCGAGCCCAAGACCAAGGCCGAGCAGGACAAGCTCTCCGTGGGCCTGCAGAAGCTCGCTGAAGAGGATCCGACCTTCCGCGTCCGCACGGACAAGGAGACGGGCCAGACCATCATCGCCGGCATGGGCGAGCTACATCTCGAGGTCATCGTCGACCGCCTGATGCGCGAGTTCAAGGTCGAGGCCAATGTCGGCAAGCCGCAGGTCGCGTACCGCGAGACCGCGAGCAAGCGTGCCGACAAGGTCGACATGAAGTTCGCGCGTCAGTCTGGTGGCCGCGGCCAGTACGGTCACGTGGTCATCAATGTCGTGCCGCAGCAGCCGGGTGACGGCTACTCATTTGACAACAAGTGCGTCGGTGGCTCGATTCCCAAGGAGTTCATCGGCTCGGTTGATAAGGGCATTCAGGAGTCACTTGGCTCCGGCGTTCTCGCGGGCTACCCAGTCGTCGACATCAAAGTCGAGCTTATCGACGGCTCATACCATGAGGTTGACTCCTCGGAAATGGCATTCAAGATTGCCGGCTCCATGGCGATCAAGGAAGGCCTGCGCAAGGCTTCACCCGTGTTGCTCGAGCCCATGATGGCCGTCGAGGTCGTCACGCCCGAGGACTTCATGGGTGACGTCATCGGCGACCTGAACCGTCGCCGCGGTCACATCGACAGCATGGAGCCCCGCGGCAACGCGCAGGTCGTGCGTGCCAAGGTTCCGTTGTCGGAGATGTTTGGTTACTCGACGGACCTGCGTTCCAAGACGCAGGGGCGTGCCGTCTACAGCATGCAGTTCAAGGCGTACGAGCAGGTACCGAAGTCGGTAGCTGAAGAGATCATCAGCAAGGTCGGCGGCAACGCCTAGAGCAGGCTTTGGGAGAACGGGCTTCGGGCGGGATTCGCACCGGGGCACCGCATCTGACGGAGGGTTGAGAGTTGGCGAACCAAAAGATCAGGATCCGCTTGAAGGGCTACGATCACGAGATCGTGGACAAGTCCACCAAGCTCATCGTTGACACCGCGCAAAAGACCGGGGCGAAGGTCTCAGGACCGATTCCGCTGCCGACCGAGCGCAGCCTTTACTGTGTCATCCGCTCGCCGCACGTGAACAAGGACAGCCGCGAGCAGTTCGAGATGAAGACGCACAAGCGCCTCATCGACATTCTCGAGCCCACGCCCAAGACGGTCGATTCGCTCATGCGTCTTGACCTCCCGGCTGGCGTGGACATCGAGATCAAGCTCTAAGGGACTCTGGTACAATCGGCGGTCCGTGCCTCGAGGGGCATGGCG
>Ga0194057_10001337_pt1 | contig 12533 bp, 9 predicted proteins | sample SepL4415m_MetaG_FD_155474 | JGI IMG/M metagenome (GOLD analysis project Ga0194057, IMG submission 155474) | Anoxic zone freshwater microbial communities from boreal shield lake in IISD Experimental Lakes Area, Ontario, Canada - Sep2016-L442-15m | ecosystem: Environmental > Aquatic > Freshwater >...
GGCCAATATCACTGACCTGCAACAGTTCCTCGGGGCTGGCGTCCATGAGGGCGTTCAGCTTGCCAAAATGCCGGGCCAACTCCTTGGCGGTAGCCTCCCCCACATGGCGGATGCCCAAGCCAAACAGAAAGCGCGGCAGCGTGGTCTCTTTGGATTTCTGTAGAGCCTCCAGCAACTTCTGGGTGGATTTTTCGGCCATGCGATCAAGCGGGGTCAGGGTGCTCAGGCTCAAGCGATACAAATCGGGCAAGCTGCGAACCAGTTCGCTATCGACCAGTTGATCGACCAATTTGTCACCCAGGCCCTCGACTTCGACAGCACGGCGCTGGGCAAAATGCAGGATCGCCTGCTTGCGCTGGGCACTGCAGAACAAGCCACCCGTGCAGCGGTAGTCCACCTCGCCCTGCTCCCGCACGGCGGTGCTGCCACAGGCCGGGCACTGCCGGACCATGCTGAATTCCCGCGCGTCAGGTGGGCGTTTCTCGACTACCACCGATACCACTTCAGGAATCACGTCGCCGGCACGCCGCACAATCACCGTATCTCCAACCCGCACGTCCTTGCGTCGTGCCTCATCCTCGTTGTGCAAAGTGGCATTGGTAACAGTCACCCCCCCGACAAATACCGGTGCCAACCTGGCCACCGGAGTAAGTTTTCCGGTTCGACCCACCTGAACTTCAATGCCAAGCACGGTTGTCGACTGCTCCTGCGCCGGAAATTTGTGCGCCACGGCCCAGCGCGGTTCACGTGTCACAAACCCCATGCGCGCTTGCCACGCCAGACTGTTCACCTTGTAAACGACACCATCAATATCAAAGCCCAGGCCGTCGCGCTGCCGACCGATGGACTGATAGTAGGCTGTCAATCCATCTGCCCCCTGAGCCGTGCATACCAGGTCGGAGACCGGAAAGCCCCACGCCTTGAGTGTTTGCAGTAACTCAAAATGCGTCGCGAACGATGGTCCGCCCCGTTCAACCGGACTGATCTCACCGACACCATAGGCAAAGAAACTCAGCGGCCGCTGCGCAGCGACGGCGGGATCGAGCTGGCGCACTGCGCCCGCCGCGGCATTGCGCGGGTTGACAAAAGTCTTTTGTCCGCTGTCGCGCTGCCGCTGATTCAAAGTCTCGAAATCATCACGGCGCATATAGACCTCGCCACGCACTTCCAGCACCGGTGGCGCTGTCGCGGGCAAACGCAAGGGGATCTGGCCGATGGTTCGAATATTCTGCGTCACATCCTCACCCACAGCACCGTCGCCGCGTGTCGCCGCCTGCACCAGCAGGCCCGCCTCGTAACGCAAACTCATGGCCAAACCATCAAACTTGGGCTCAGTCACATAGTCCACCGCTGGCGCAGCTTCTTCGAGATCGAGTTCACGCCTCACGCGTGAGTCGAAGTTCTTGGCGCCACTGGCCTGTGTATCAGTCTCGGTGCGAATGCTCAGCATGGGAACAGCATGGCGCACGCTGACAAAGGCCGCCAGCGCCATTCCTCCTACCCGTCGGGTTGGTGAATCGGCTGTGACGAGTTCGGGGTGCTGCGCCTCGATCGTCTGCAGCTCCCGAAACAGGCTGTCATATTCCGCGTCCGCAATCTGTGGGTCATCGAGCACGTAATAGCGATGGCCGTGCTCCTGTAGCAAGCGTCGGAGTTCCTCGGCGCGGTCTGCCGTGCCCGGCGTGCTGAACAGATCAGGCGTCATGATCAGGTCGGTTGCACCAAGGGTCTCAAGAAAACAGTCGTCTGGCTGCGGCCGAACCGGCTGCAAGATCACGCTCGTCCAGTCTGTCATAGAGCGCTTCCAGTTCGCTGCCAATCTGCTCCATGGCGTCTTCAGAAACGGCGACCCCGTTGTCGTCGGTAACAAAGCCGTCCATGCTTTGAGACAACAAACGGACAGCATCCCGCATGCGCGCAAAAGCGTGTTCATTGCGATCAACCTGCGCCACATCCAGATTGATGGCCAGCTCACGAATGGCCGATAAAGCAGGATCATCGGCCATCGCGGCCTGGGTATTGAAGCTCAGTCCCAGCACCGCCGGCAATCCTGGTGAACTCGCCGGCACCACCATGCGCCCAGGTATGGCACCTGCCACAAAGCCCAGACGCGAGGCGTTTTGCTGAACATAACCAGGGCTCCAGGCGGCGTTGCGGGCGCGCAGAACAAAGCCCAGCTGCGCATCGTTTTGGCTGGCAAAAAGATCAAGTTCACGCGCCCTGGCGACCTCCTCTCGCATTTCCGGAAAGTCCGGTGTGCCATTGATGGCATCGGCAAAGGCCTGCGTCTTCATGACGAATTCGGAGTACTCGATTTCGTTGAGCGCACCCGAGCGATTGGCCAACTGGACACCCGCCTGAAATGTGCTGTAGCGATGGCCCGCCAGCGGTGTCTCCCAACATTGCCTGCTCTCGGAAAATCCCTCGATGAAGAAGGGTTTGCTGCCGGCTCGACGTGTGGCCGGCATCGCCGCCAGCGCCGCGTCACCCGATAGCGGGGCGTCCACCATGATCGGCGCAATCACGTCGATCAGGGCGTCCAGCACGGGCTTGAGCTCCGGCGCCGCCAAGGGAAAATGCGCCAGTTCAAAGGCAGCTGCGTCAAGCTCGGGCTCAATACCGACGATATCCCGCTCAAGTTCGGGCACCTCGTCAGGGGCCGGCGTGACAGCCTGGCGTGGTCGGCTCCGACGGGTTGACCAGGCGCTGTGCCCCACCATCGCTGCCAACACCAGTCCGCCTGCCACCGCCAAACCGATCTGAAGACTACTCATGGCCAAACCTCATTGAAATCAGCTGACTTCCGCCATCGATATGGCCGCATCCATATCGACCGCCACAATGCGCGAGACCCCCTGCTCCTGCATCGTCACCCCAATCAATTGCTCAGCCATTTCCATGGCGATCTTGTTGTGGCTGATAAACAGGAATTGCGTCTCACGACTCATGCTCAGCACGAGCTTCGAATAACGTTCCGTATTAGCGTCATCAAGTGGCGCATCGACCTCATCGAGCAGACAGAATGGAGCCGGGTTGAGCTGAAAGATGGCAAACACGAGCGCAATCGCGGTCAGTGCCTTTTCGCCGCCCGACAGCAAATGGATGGTCTGGTTCTTCTTCCCCGGCGGTTGGGCGATCACCTGCACGCCGGAGTCGAGAATCTCATCACCCGTGATCACCAGGCGCGCATTGCCGCCGCCAAACAATTCGGGGAACATCCGGCCGAAGTGCTGATTGACCGCATCGAAGGTCGCCGCCAGCAAGTCCCTGGTTTCTGCGTCGATCTGACGAATCGCTTCGACCAGGGTCGTCATCGCTTCATTCAGGTCAGCCGACTGGGCATCGAGGAATTGTTTGCGCTCGCTAGCCACCCCCAACTCATCGAGTGCCGCCAGATTGACGGCTCCCAAGGCTTCAATATCGCGGTGCAGGAGGTCGATCTCGCCCTGCAATCGCCCGGCTCGAACGGCCCCATCAACGATGGAACGGGCGAGCAATTCGAGGTCTGCCTGTGCCTCCAGCAGCAATTGGTTGTACTGCTCAAAGCCCAGACGCGCCGCCTGCTCCTTGAGTTGAAAATCGGTGATGCGCTGGCGCAAGGGATCCAGTTCGCGCTCGATTTTCACCCTGCGCTCATCGCTGGCGCGCAGGCTCAAAGTCAAATCATCATACTGACTGCGCTTGGCTGCCAGCACCTGCTCCCGCTCAAGTTTGACGGCCAGTGCACTTTGCAATCCCGCCTGCGCCGCAGCGTCATTGAGTTGCGTGAGTTCCTGATCGGCCTTTTCAATCTCGGAACTCACCGTCGCAGCCTGGTCGCTTGCCGTCTGAACTGCCCGGGACAACTCCTCGCGACGTGCTGACAAGGTTCGCAACGCAAACGCCGCCTCCTGCGCCTGACGCTCAAGCTGGCGCTGTTGCTCGCGTGCATCGGTCAAATGACGCTCCACCACGAGCACTCGGTCATCGAGCTCGGCATGGCGCTCCTGGCTATCGGCCAGCTGCGCATCAAGCACCTCAAAATCGCCTTCTGCCAGCACGCGGCGCTCCTGCAACGCCGAGAGCTGAGCATCCACCTCAGCCAGATCGAGGGCGATCTGCTGGCCTCGCAGCCGCATCTGCTCGGTGACCTGCGTCAATCGCAAAACCTCGACCTGCAATTGATGGGCCCGGCTCTGACTGGCAGCCGCTTCGCGACGACTGGCCATCAAGGCCTGCGAGGCATCCGCGTAGGCGGTTTCGCTGCGCACCAGCGCTGAGCGCGACTCATCGCTGATCAGGACCTGCGCCCGAAGCTGTTTTTCCAGATTCTCGATCTCCTGGGCGCGTGCCAACAGACCTGCCTGCTCTGAGTCTGGTGCATAAAAACTGACGCTGCAAGCGCCAACAGCGTGCCCGGCCCTGACAAAGATCAGTTCACCCGGCTGCAACTGGTCACGGTTGGCCAGCGCTTCTTCAAGACTGCTGGCAGTGAAGCAGCCATGCAGCCAATCGGTCAACAGTGCTATCTGACCCGCATCGCCAATTCGCAACAAGGCCGACAGTTGGGGCAGTTTGGCAGTCGAAGGCTTGGCCGACGATGCCAGGGGTGGCGAGTAAAAAGCCAGCTTCGCCGGCGGTGCATCGCTGCCAAAGGCGCGCACCATGTCGAGTCTGGACACCTCCAGCGCTCCCAGACGCTCGCGCAGCGCACCCTCCAGCGCATTTTCCCAACCGGCCTCAACGTGAATCCGGCTCCATAACCCGGTCAGGGACTCGAGCCCGTGGCGCGCCAGCCATGGCTGCAGCTTGCCATCGGTCTTGACCCGTGCCTGCAAAGCCTTGAGCGCATCCAGGCGGGCCGACAACTCCGCCCGGCGGCCTGACTCGGCATTGGCTGTCAGCTGATGCTGACGCCGCGAATCATCAAGGCGTGGCACGGCCTCCTGCAACTCATGCAGGCGTGCCTCCGCGACAGTGGCTTCCTCACGGGCCTGCTGGAATTCGTTCTGCAAGCTGATCAGACTGGCTTCATCCGGTGCACCCAGGCTGCTGTGCTCGACGCTCAAGCGCTCGCGCCGCGTGCCAAGTTGACGCGACTGCTCCTCAATCCCGCGCTGCTCTGCGGCCAGCACCTGAATCTTTTGCTGCACTTGGGCAACGCCGGCTCGCTGTGCGTTGGCCGCCTGCTGCGCCAGCCGCTGGGCGTCCTCCAGGCCGGGCAATTGATCGGCCTGTTCCTGTGCCTGAATCGCCAGTATCTCTGCCTTTTCTTCTCCGACAAGCGCCAACTCGGCCAGATTCTCGATCTCGAGCAGCGCCTCGCTCTTGCGCCCAGCCCAGTCGGTGGTCTGTTGCCTGAGCGTGGCCAGGCGCTGCACAACGCGCTGCCGACTCTCCACGACAAAGCGGATTTCGGCCTCCAGTCTCCCGACCTCGGTACTGGCTTCGTACAAATGCCCCTGCGCCTGGTTGACGTGGTCGCCGGCGTCGTAATGAGCCTGTCGCACCGTCTCCAACGCCGCCTCGATGTGGCGCAAATCGGCCAGTCGAGCCTCCAGCGAATTGACAGCCCCTTGCGCATCAGCCTTCACTCTGGCCTGTTCGGTCTCTGACTCGCTGCGCTTGAAAAACCAGAGTTGCTGTTGCTTGAGCGTTACGTCGGCTGAGAAGGATTTGAATTGTTGCGCCACTTCGGCCTGCGCCTGCAGCTTCTCAAGATTGCCATCGAGTTCACGCAGAATGTCTTCCACCCGCGTCAGGTTGAGACGGGTATCCTGCAGACGACTCTCGGTTTCACGGCGCCGTTCCTTGTACTTGGAAACCCCTGCCGCCTCCTCCAGAAAGAGTCGCAATTCCTCTGGCTTGCTCTCGATGATGCGGCTGATGGTGCCCTGACCAATGATGGCGTAGGCGCGTGGCCCCAGACCCGTCCCGAGAAAAACGTCCTGCACATCACGCCGGCGCACCGGCTGATTGTTGATGTAGTAGCTGCTGGTGCCGTCGCGTGTGAGAACCCGTTTCACCGCAATTTCTACAAATTGACTCCACTGCCCGCCGGCGCGGTGGTCGGCATTGTCAAAAACCAGTTCAACGCTGGCGCGACTCGACGCTTTGCGACTGGTCGTACCGTTGAAGATGACATCCTGCATAGACTCGCCACGCAGTTCGGAAGCCTTGGACTCGCCCAGCACCCAACGCACCGCATCCATGATGTTGGACTTGCCGCAACCATTCGGTCCAACCACTCCAACGAGTTGCCCAGGCAACAGAAAATTGGTGGGATCAACGAAAGATTTGAAACCCGATAACTTGATTGAATTAAGACGCACAGATCGCTGACATAGTAAGCAATGGAAATAGCAGGACTCGGGGCTCACCCCGATCCGCGAGACATACCGTCATGATAACTTGACCAGACGTTGCAACGGCCCGGCGCGACTGCGACCATGAGCCAGCGCCATCACCTCGCCAGGCGCGAGATCCTTGAGTTTGTTGTCGCTCCAGACTTGCCGCCAGTACCGTGCACCGGGAAGCCCGTGACGCAGGCCCAGCATATGGCGCGCCACAGCGAACCAGGGGGTGCCCCGTGCCCGCATCTCACGCTCCATATAGAGCACCATCTGCTGCTCCACCTGTTCGCGTTCGATCCGGTCCGGCGCAGCAGGCTGTGCTGTCCCGAAAAAGGCCTCATCCCACTGGCTGAGCCACCAGGGGTGATGGTAGGCCTCGCGCCCTACCATGACGCCATCGACCTGCTGCAGTTGCTCCAGCACCTGAGTTGTGCTGTTGATGCCGCCGTTGACAATGATCGGCAAGTGCGGAAAGTCTTGTTTGAGCTGGTGCACCATGTCGTAGCGCAAAGGCGGCAGCTCGCGGTTTTCCTTGGGCGAAAGTCCTTTGAGCCATGCATTGCGTGCATGCACGATGAACATGGTGCACCCGGCCTGGCTGACCGTGCCGACAAAGTCGCGGACAAAGGGATAGCTTTCAATTTTGTCGATGCCGATCCGATGCTTGACCGTGACGGGGACCGGTCCGGCGTCGAGCATCGCCTTGACGCAGTCTGCCACCAAGCCGGGTTCAGCCATCAGGCAAGCACCAAAAGAGCCACGCTGAACCCGCTCGCTGGGGCAGCCGCAATTCAGGTTTACTTCGTCGTAACCCCACTGTGCGGCGAGCCGGGCGCATCTGGCGAGTTCTGCAGGCTCACTACCACCGAGTTGCAGCGCCAGCGGGTGTTCCTCTTCGTTGTAGCCCAGATGGCGCTGCACATCGCCATGAATCAGCGCGCCGGTCGTCACCATTTCGGTGTACAGCAAGGCGTTCTTGCTCAGCAGACGGTGAAAATAGCGACAGTGCCTATCGGTCCAGTCGAGCATAGGCGCCACCGACAGCTTGCGAAAGCCCGCCAATACAGTTGACGCGTTTGGCATCAGAGAGCTCATCCCGGCACGGTGCACCACGGCGCAGCGTCATGCGCAAAAGCCATCCACAGCGCCCAAGCGGAACTCGCGGCCAGCGCCAGCCCTGCCACTCTGACACCCCAGTCTCCGTTACCTGAGGCTTTCAAACGCAGCCACAACCACGGGCCCGCCATCATGGAAACGCTGGTACCCAGCGCAAACAAGGCCATGACCGCTGCACCAGAAGGCGCGCTGCCGGTCAAAGCCGCCACCATCAGTGCCGAGTAAAGCAGGCCGCAGGGCAGAAAGGTCCAAAGCATACCCATCAACAGCGGTGCACCACCGCCCTGCCCCGGGACCAGAGCGCGTACCCGGAACCAGACAGTTCGGGCCGCCTGCTCCAGCCACACCGGTTGCTGTGCTCTTACCAGAAGCAGCACGCCAAGCACCAAGGTCGCCGCATGAAACAGCGTCCACACCGGGCGCAAGGCGGCCGACTGAACCGTGAGCCATCCCAAACCCTGCATGGATGCCGCAGCCAATCCACCAAGCGCTGCGTACCCTATCACACGCCCGAATTGGAAACGCCACATGGCGCCAGTCTTGCCGGAGCCAGCCGAGTGTCCGATACCGGCACAGGCCGCGCCGCACATCGCAACGCAGTGCGGCCCCCCGGCCACCCCCATCAACAGGGCGGTTAAGGCAAGGGAGGACTGCATTGCACGGCGCTAAAGGATCTTGGAAAAGCGCGCCGTGGTACGGTCGGTCTGCAGGTAGCGATCAAACACCATGGCAACGGCCCGGACAAAGAACCAGCCAGTCGCGGTGACCTCGATGTTGTTCTCATTGAGCTTAACCAGCCCCTGCTCTGCCAGTTTCTCCAGCGTCGCCATCTCCGCGGCGAAATAGCTGCGAAACTCAATCGCGTACGCCGCCTCAATGGCCTTGAAGACGACCAGTCCCTGGCACATCACCGCCATGATGACGGCACGGCGCAGCAGGTCATCGGCGCTCAGGCTCAGGCCACGGACCACCGGAAAACGTCCCTGGTCCAGGAAGTCACAGTACTCTTCCATGGTCTTGGCATTCTGGCTGTAGGTAGAGCCGACCCGGCCAATCGATGACACCCCAAGACCGATCAGGTCACAGTCAGGTTGTGTGCTGTAGCCCTGGAAATTTCGATGCAAGCGCCCTTGTTTCTTGGCGATAGCCAGCGGGTCGGTCGGTAGCGCAAAGTGATCCATGCCGACGTAGACGTAGCCCGCACCCATGAACGCTGCCATGGAGCGCGCCAGCATGGCGACTTTGGCGCCAGCATTCGGTATCTCTGTTGTCTCGATCCGACGCTGCGGCTTGAAACGCTCTGGCAGATGCGCATAAGCGTAAAGGGCAATTCGCTCGGGTCGCAGCTCGACTACCTGCGCCAGCGTGCGGTCGAATGACTCCGGGCTCTGCAGCGGCAAGCCGTAAATCAGATCAACATTGATAGAGTCGAAATTGCGCTGCCGGGCTGCTGCCACCAGAGCAAAAACCTGCTCGGCCGGCTGCACACGATTAACTGACTTCTGCACCGCCGGGTCAAAATCCTGTACTCCGAAGCTAAGCCGGTTAAACCCCAACTCGGCCAGCGTGTCGAGCCTTGATGCGTCAATGGTTCGCGGATCCACCTCAATCGAGTATTCACCGCCCGGCAACAGGCTGAAGTTGCGCCGCAACATTGCCATCAGTTCGCGCAGTTCATCGTCGGTCAGAAACGTCGGTGAGCCGCCGCCCAGATGCAACTGCGACACTGACTGTCCCGCACCCAGTTTAGCGATGTGCAGGTCCACCTCACGGCTCAGGTAGCTCAGGTAGGGTGCGGCCCTGTCATGGTGCTTGGTAATGATCTTGTTGCAAGCGCAGTAGTAACACAGGTTCTCGCAGAAAGGGATGTGCACATACAGTGACAGGGGCGTTGCCGAGGCCGCAGCGCCCACGCTGCGCTGCGTCAGCGCGCGCATGTAGTCGTCAACCGGGAAGCTCTCCACAAAACGGTCTGCCGTCGGATACGACGTATAGCGCGGCCCCGACACATCAAAGCGACGCAACAGGTCTTCGGAAATGGGTTCAGCTACTGCTGCGTTCATGAATACTCCTTGGCAAGACTGTCGAATATGCCTGAAAAACGAAAAATTAGTCTTGATACCCGTCAAAACCCGCAGGGATTGCAATCCCACAAATTTGACTGATATCAGGACTGCTCACAAATTAGTGCCAAAATGAGGGACATGAACCCTCAAACCCTCAAAGTAGCCTGCTCGAACTGTAATCTGCGGGAACTCTGCATGCCGGTGGACCTGAGCAAAGAGGAGCTTGACCGCGTTGATGACCTGGTTGGAGCGAGACGCAAGATCAAAAGAGGCACAACGCTTTTTCGCAACGGTGAGAAATTCACCAGTCTGTATGCCATTCGCACCGGGTTCTTCAAGACTTGTGTGGCCTCCGAGGATGGTCGCGATCAGGTGACAGGATTTCAGATGGCTGGCGAGATTGTGGGTTTGGACGGCATTGTCAACGACCACCATACCTGCGACGCGGTGGCGCTGGAGGATGCTGAAGTCTGCGTCATGCCCTTCGACCGGATCGAAGAGTTTTCGCGTGAAGTCAACGCCCTGCAGCACCACATACACAAAATCATGAGCCGTGAAATCGTGCGCGAGCACGGCGTCATGTTGCTGCTCGGGAGCATGCGGGCCGAGGAGCGTCTGGCGACCTTTCTGTTGAACCTGGTGCAGCGGCTTCACGCCCGAGGATTTTCGCAGTCGGAATTGATACTGCGAATGACACGGGAAGAGATTGGCAGTTTCCTCGGCTTGAAACTGGAGACGGTGAGTCGCACGTTTTCGAGATTTGTGGAAGACGGAATTGTCGAGGTCAAGCAGCGCCACGTCCGTATCTTGAGTCCGGCAGCCTTGCGCGACATTGTGAACCCCAAAGCCCCGATCTGAGCCTTGGCTCAGGAGCACTGACAATCTTCACTCTTCGGGCACGCGCCCGGCCGCTCATCTGCGGGAAAGGGACAACGATTGACTTCAAAGGGCGATTGCGCCAGCAGTGTGGTCAAACCACTGGAGAGCATCGCAACACCCCAGAAGACAAAGAAAGCCAGGCTGTAGACGCTCTGGCGCGAGAGTTCGAGTGGATGGCCAAACCACTGCAGGTCCTGCGGGTCCACCATGCCAAAGACCAGCACTTCAAGCATTCCGGCCGTCAGGAAGGCGGGCCAGGCAATCCACATAAGGCGTTTTGACAACATAATTTCCGTCCAGTGCGATAAAGGTCGTTGACCTCAGGGTTTGGCTTCGGGCTTGCTTGCCGGAACGACTACTCCCGTCGCCGCATGGTTACGCGCCTGCACGGCCGGCGCCAGACTGGCAGCGCTGGCATCCCGGTCCAGGGTCTTGTTGATTTCGATTCCCTTGCGGTAGTAGTCCTCCGTGACCACCGGATCAAGCCTCGTTGCGGCTATGTAGAAGGTCACGCAACTGGCCACGACCACCAGTGCAGGGCCGGCCAAAACGAGCCAGACATAGCCAAATTTCCACCACGGAAGATTGCTGTCCAATGTATTGTTTTTCATTTCAACTCCTTATCGTGGTACCAGGAATACCGATTTCTCTGTCAAATGGCCGGGCAAATCTAGCGATTCAATCTCAAAGGCAATCGCATGCGAGCCCCCCGTCGTGTCCTGCAGGGGTACCTGCAGTCGTACTGTCACCCAGCGCGCCTGGGTTGACTCCACCATGACTTCGGCCTCGGTACTGAGTTTGAGTCCGGGCAGGCCAGCGGCAGAGATTCTGTAGCGCTGGTTCGCCTCGGTGGCGTTCATGATCTGCAGCCGGTAGACGTTCTCGATGTTGGCTCCGTCGACGATGCGTGCCATGACGCCGCGGTCGCGCACGACGTCGACCTTGAACAGGGTGCGCAGGTTCAGGCTGATGATCATGGCCAGCACGATGCAGCCCAGGATGGAGGTGTAGACCAGCACTCTGGGTCTGAAGACGTGGCTCAAGGTCTGGCTCTGGCTCCAGCCTTGCTTCAAGGCGTTGTCGGTGGAGTATTTGACCAGTCCCCTGGCGTAGCCGATTCGGTCCATGACGGCGTCACAGACGTCCACGCAGGCGCCGCATCCTATGCATTCGTATTGCAGGCCTTTGCGGATGTCGATGCCGGTGGGGCAGACTTGTACGCACAGGTTGCAGTCGACGCAGGCACCCAGGTTCAGTGTCTTGGGGTCGGCTTTGCGTGATCTGGCGCCGCGGGGCTCGCCGCGTTCTTTGTCGTAGGTGACGATCAGGGTGTCTTTGTCGAACATGGCGCTCTGGAAGCGCGCATACGGGCACATGTGTTTGCAGACCTGCTCGCGCATGAAGCCGGCGTTGCCGTAGGTGGCAAAGCCGTAGAAGAAGGTCCAGAAGGTTTCCCAGGGTCCCAGGTTCATCTGCAGGAATTCGCCTGCAAATTGCCTGATCGGGCTGAAGTAGCCGACAAAGGTGAAGCCGGTCCACAGGGCCACGGCGATCCAGATGAGGTGCTTGAGTGCTTTGCGGCTGGTTTTTTCCAGGCCCCAGTTCTGACCATCTCGGCGCATGCGCGCGGTGCGGTCGCCTTCGACCTGCTTTTCTATCCAGAGGAAGATTTCGGTGTAGACGGTTTGCGGGCAGGCGTAGCCGCACCACAGACGTCCGGCTACCGCCGTGAAGAGAAACAGCGAGAGGGCCGAGATGACCATCAGGCCGGTCAGGTAGATGAAGTCCTGCGGGTACAGGACCAGGCCGAAGATGTAGAAGCGTCTGGCTCCCAGATCAAACAGCACCGCCTGGCGCTGGCCGAACTCCAGCCAGGGCAGGCCGTAGAAGATGATCTGGGTCAGCCAGACCATGCCCCAGCGCCACTGCGTGAACAGGCCCGAGACGCTGCGCGGGTAGATTCTCTGGTGCGAGGCGTACAGCGATATCAGCTCCCCATCAGCGTCTTCGGCATGGATGGGGATGATCTTGCGGGACTCAGGTTCCGGGTTGCTCAATCGATAACCTTACTTTCCAGCGTTCTTGGCATCTTCAGCCATTTTCCGCTTGAAAAATGCGCCAAACCAGACGGCCATGCCGA
>Ga0194057_10001339_pt1 | contig 12529 bp, 7 predicted proteins | sample SepL4415m_MetaG_FD_155474 | JGI IMG/M metagenome (GOLD analysis project Ga0194057, IMG submission 155474) | Anoxic zone freshwater microbial communities from boreal shield lake in IISD Experimental Lakes Area, Ontario, Canada - Sep2016-L442-15m | ecosystem: Environmental > Aquatic > Freshwater >...
AAGCGCGCCGGAGCCGAAGCAGCGTGGTTCGCGACGTGGGCTGCGGTGCAGACCTTGGGCGGCTACGGCTATTCGTCGGAGTACCCCGTTGAGAAGCTGCTCAGGGACGCGAAGGCCGAGGAGATCTACGAGGGGACCTCGGACATACAGCGCCTTATCATCGCGCGCAGCATGTTCCGGGGATGACGGCTCGAGGGCAATATGCGGCACGCACAAGGGTCCGCGGCGGGTGAGTGACGGGCATGCCTGACGCAAGGGAGATCTACTGGAATCTGGGCCACTGGGTCGTCATTCCCATGTATGCGGGCGTGATCGCCTGCGTGGCACTCGTTGTCTGGGGCTTCTATCGGCGCTTTCGCGTGTGGCGCACCGGACGCGCGCTGGTCCGCACCGATGATCTTGCGGGTCGTGTCTGGTACTCCGTGCGCAATGCTCTCAGCCAGAGGCGGGTCCTTCGCGTCTCGAGTGGAGGACTGCCGCACGCCCTGTTCTTCTGGGGCTTGGTTCTGCTCCTTATCGGCACGCTCCTGGTGATGCTGCAGGCTGACCTGCTGGAGCCGGCATTCGGGATACGCTTCCTTGAAGGCTGGTTCTATCGGCTCTTCTCACTGTTCACGGACCTTGGCGGCCTCCTGGCCATCGGCGGCCTCGCAGCCCTGGCCTGGCGCCGCTTCGTGATCAGGCCAAAGGGGCTCGTGACCACCGCTGACGACTACGTCATTCACACGCTGCTGTTCGCGATCCTGCTGACTGGTTTCGCCGTCGAGAGCCTGCGCATCGCAGCCACAGAGCTTCCTGCGGGCGCGAGTCTCGCCTTCTGGTCGCCCTTGGGATTCGCGTTGGCTCACCTCTTCTCCGGAATGGGAGCGGCCTCTCTGATGCGTCTACACGAGGCGACATGGTGGTTGCACCTGCTCCTCGTGTTCACCCTCATCGGGTGTCTGCCATTCACGAAGCTTAGGCACCTGCTGCTCACTCCAGTCGACTACGTCTTCAGACCTCACACGAGCAGGGGCATGCTGCTCACTCTCGACCTTCAGGACGAAGCTACCGAGCAGTTTGGCGCGGCGCGTGTGAGCGACCTCGCCTGGAAGGACATCTTCGACGCCGACGCGTGTACCAGCTGCAAGCGCTGCCAGGACCGCTGCCCGGCATGGGCGACCGGCAAGCCTCTCTCGCCCATGCGCGTGGTCCAGCAGATCGGCGAAGTCGCCTTCAGTGGCTCGGACGAGAGTCTCGCCGAGGCGATTGGAACGGACGCGATCTGGTCCTGCACCACGTGCCGCGCCTGCGAGGAGATCTGCCCCGCAGAAATCGAGCACGTGCAGAAGATCGTCGAGATGCGGCGCAATCTGGTGCTGATGGAGGGCTCCTTCCCGGCGGCCGAGGTCGAGAGCGCGGCGAGGAGCGTCGAGATGAGCGGCAACCCACTAGGCGTCGGCGGTGCGTCACGTGCTGACTGGGCAGAAGGGCTGGACGTTGCTGTGTTGCCCACGGACCAGGCCATCGACGTGCTCTACTTCGCAGGGTGCTATGCCTCACTCGACCCACGCAATCAGAAGGTAGCCCGAGCATTCGTCGACGTCTGCGCCTCCGCGGGGCTGAGGGTCGGCATCTTGGGCAGGGGCGAGAAGTGCTGCGGAGAGCCAATGCGTAGGCTCGGAAACGAGTATGTCTACCAGATGCTCGCGGAGGAGAACGTCGCCGCACTCTCTGCCAGTGGGGCATCGAGCATCGTCACGACGTGTCCTCATTGCTTCAGCACGCTCAGCCGTGACTACCGTGAACTGGGCTTGGAGCTGCCCGTAGAGCACCACTCAACGTTCCTGCTCCGCCATATCGACAGTGGTGAACTACTTCTGGATCCGGAACCGTTCGACTGCACCTACCACGACTCGTGCTACATGGGCAGGTACATGGGCATCTTCGATGAGCCAAGGGAGGTGCTCGCGCACGCCGGCGGAACCATCGTTGAGATGCCCAAGAACCGGCTCGAGAGCTTCTGCTGTGGGGGAGGTGGCGGCAGGGTGCTCGCCGACGAGGGCATCGGGACGCGGATCAGCGCGAGTCGCGCCCGACAGGTTGTGGCGACACAGGCGTCTTCGCTCGTCTCCAACTGCCCCTTCTGCCTCACGATGTTCGACGACGCCCTCAAGAGCCTGGAGGGGGATGAGGCGCTGCAAGTCCAGGACTTGGTGGAGGTGGTGGCCCAGAGGTTGCGGGCTCCTCGCCAGTTCGAGACGCCCGTCCCTGAGCAGGGCGAGGTGCCGTCCGCCGCCGGCGTACCGTCTTGAAGGTTGCAGCCGAGAGCCGCGGGGGGAAGCGGTGTCGCATTCACCAACATCGCCGGTCATGTGGTGCTCGCGCACCTTCTCGGCGATCGCGAATGAGAGTGAAGTAGGCGCATCACCGGCCGACCCCGCATCGATGCTTGAGATGTCGGCGAGCCGTGGGCACACTGGACGGAACGAACGGAGGAACGATGGCAGGTGCTGAGCAAGTGCAGACGCACACCGATGAGGAGCAGGCACTCCTCGATACGATGGGCTACGACGTCACCCTCAAACGTGAGTTCACGTTCTGGAGTGCGTTCGCTGTCGCCTTCGCCATCATCTCTCCGCTGCTCGGGCTCTACACGATCTACGGCCTTGGGCTGACCACAGGGGGCGCCGCTTTCTGGTGGGCCTTCCCGCTGGTTCTCGCGGGGCAGTTGCTCACGGCACTCGTGTTCGCCGAGATGGGCTCTCGCTACCCGCTTGCCGGGGGCGTGTACCAATGGGCGCGCCAAAGCGGCAGTCCACAGCTGGCCTGGTTCACGGGATGGTTCTACATCTTCTGCTACATGATCGCGGCAACGACCTCGACCTATGTCATGTCGACGTTCTTCTGTGTCGCTGCGGGCATAGACAACCCGTCGAGGGGGACTCTCGTCCTGATCTCCATCGGCTTTGTGATCCTGTACACCGTGATCAACATGGTCGGGCGCGCCGTCATCAAGATCATGATGTACGCGAGCATCACAGCCGAGGCGATCGGGAGCGTGGCCATGGGCACCATCCTCCTGCTGTTCTATCGCGAGAACTCACTCTCGGTGATTCTCCATCCCGCAGGAGGAGGGAGCCTTGGCTCCTTCTTCGCCACCGGAGGCTTTCTCGCGTGCATCGCGTTCGTTGGGTGGGCCTTTGTCGGGTTTGAGGCTGCGGGCACCGTATCCGAGGAGGTACGCGATCCCCAGCGCGCCATCCCGAAGGCAATCATCTATTCGCTCATCATCGTTGCCGCCGTGGTGATGTACTCTGCCCTGGCCTTCATCCTCGCGACGCCTGACCTTTCTAAGGTCGTGTCCAGCGGCAACGTCGCGGATCCCATCGTCTACACGCTGACATACCACCTGGGAGAGGCCATCTCGCGACCGTTCTTCGCGCTGGTCGTCATTGGCTTCCTGGCGTGCGAAATCGCCACGCAGACCGTGGTGTCGCGAGCCATGTTCTCATGGGCTCGCGATGGTCTGATTCCCGGCAAGAGCGTCCTGACCAAGGTATCCAAGAAGCATCGTCTTCCAGTCAACGCCCTGATCGTGTCGGCGATCATCATCTCCATCATGTACGTGTTCGCGTACTCCGATAAGGTCTGGCCGCTGCTCGTCAGCGTCACCACAGGACTCTTCTACACGGCCTTCATGTTGTGTCTGATCGCGGCGTTCCTCGCCCGCCTCACGGGGCGCTGGACGCCTGGGGCGTGGAGCCTGGGCCGAACATGGGGCTGGGTGGTCAACATCGCGGCTCTGGTTTGGACCGGCTTCATGGTCGTCAACATCGCCTGGCCTCGTTGGGCCGGGATCCCCTGGTATCAGAACTGGGCTGTCGTCATCATGCTGGCCATCCTCGGGGTCATCGGCTTCCTCTGCTTCATCGGTCTGCGGGTTCCCCAGAAGGTCGCGCACGCCCAGTCGCTGCTGACGGGTGACGACGGGGCAGTCCTGGAGGCGGCGGCGGACTGAAGCTGGGAAGAGACGACGGTTGCTGGGGCGCAGCGGGCAGGTTCAGAGGCGGTTACCTGCCCGCTGCGCTCCTCGAGTGACGAGAGACAGGCGGTGCGCGTGCCCGAACTGCGCACCTCGACGATTCGACCTGCACGACAAGCAGGCCCAAAGGAGAAGGAGACGACACGATGAGGTGCACCATGATCGTCATTGGCAGCGAAGGGACTGCGGACGGCAGCACGCTCATTTGCCACAACCACGAAGCTTGGCCGGCCATCCCGCAACGCCTCGACGTGGTCCCTCGCAAGGAATACGCAGAAGGCGCAACACGGGACTGTGGATTCGAGAAGATCCCGCAGGTTCCGTTGACCTTTGGCTATGTGGGTGCGCGCTATTGGCCAGAGCCTGGACCGCAGAGCGACTTCTGCTCAGGCGTCAACGAATGGGGGGTCACCATCACCTGCAACGGGGAGCAGTCCAGAGAGCCCCTGCCCCCGGCGAAGACAGGCGTCCCGTGGCACCATCTGACGGAACTTCCGATGGAGCGTGCCAGGACAGCGCGGGAGGCTGTCGAGCTACTTGGCTGGCTTGTGGACACATTCGGATGTCCTCCGAATCCCGGATTCGACATCATCGGCGGGGAGAACTCCTGGGTCGTCGCGGACCAGAGCGAGGCGTGGTATGTCGAATGCAGCTATCGTCATTGGGTGGCGCGCAAGGTCCGCCCCGATGACTTCCTCGCGCTGTGCAATCGCTACTCACTGAGCACCGACTTCGACCTCCACAGCGAGGACGTGGTGACATACGCGGAAGAGCAGGGATGGTACGACCCCGCGTCTGACGAGCCCTTCAGCTGGCGCGACGCCTACGGAGTCAAGGCGTTTCAGGATGCTCCCGTCTACGACTACCTGGTCGGCTGCATGCATGCGCAGTTGGACGCGAAGTGGGGCGAGATCACGCTCGAAGATTGCTTCTCAGCTATGCGGGATCATGGCGAAGGCACGCCCCTGGCGCCCGAATCCGGGTCGCCAAACGTCCTTCCCGAGCCCGAGGAGTTCGACGAGAACGCTCCCCTTGTCGCGTGGCGACCGCTACGGCCCTACTGCAGCGCGCTCACCAGTGGAAGCTTCGTGTACCAGCTGAGGCCGGGTCTGCCCCCAGAGGTCGGCGTGACGATGTGGTACCACATGGCGACCAGCTGCTCGAGCGTCAATGTCCCGATCTATCCGGGCACGCCCGCGTTGCCCGAGCCCTACACCCGAGCAGACGTGACGGACAAGGCCGACGATACATCCGCATGGTGGAGGTTCAAGAGCCTCGCCGACAACGTCGACCAAGACTTCTCTGCCCGTCATGACATCGTCGCGTCGGCGTGGGCGGCGTTTGAGCGCCAGGAGCTGTCGCAACTGCCGCAACTCGAGAAGGATGCTCTCAAGCTGCTGGAGACCGGTGACGCCGACGGAGCCAAGGCCTTGCTCGGCGACTACACGGTCAGCCGGCTGGACGATGCTTACGAAACAGCGGGCCGGCTGAGTCAGGGGATCCTCACGTCGCCGGCGGTTGTCTCGGGAGCGTCATGACTCGGATGCACCCAGCCGTACCATCTCAGCCCCCTTCATCAGGAGCCTGACAATGACCTCACGAGTTCACAGTGCGAGCTCCTCGCAACCGCTGGTATTGACCGAGGATGAGGTTCGGGACTTGCTGAGCGTGGACGATGCGATCAGCGCAGTTCGCGGCGCGTTCAGCCAAGCGGCGCAGGGCCACGTGAGCCTGTTGGCGGGAGAACGCTTCATTGTGGACCAACACTCCGGTGAATTCGTTATTCGCGGCGCCTACGTTCACACCGAGCCATACTTCTGTCTGAAGGTTGCGACCGGTTTCTACAACAACCCGACCAAGGGGCTCCCGGTTGGCGGCGGCATGATGCTGCTCTTCAATGCGGGCACCGGCGAGCTGGCTTCCGTGATCCTTGACAATGGCTACCTTGGCGCGCTGAGAACCGGTGCTGGCGGAGCGGTCGCGACCGACGTGCTGGCGAAGAAGACGGTCGAGCGAGTGCTGCTCGTCGGAACTGGCCGGCAAGCGCGTCATCAGCTCGAGTCCCTTCTGCGCGTGCGCTCCCCGGAGTTGGTGGAGGTCTACGTCAGGACCGAGGGTGCGAGTGCGATCTTCGCGCGTGAGATGGGGGACAGGACGGGCTGTGCGATCGTTCCGGCAGGCTCATTGGAGGAAGCCGCGTCCGCGGCTGATCTGGTCATCACGGCGACGTCCGCTCACGAGCCCTTTCTCCGCGCTGAGTGGTTGAAGCCGGGCTCTCACGTGACGGCCATCGGAGCCAAGCATGAGCTCTTCCCGGAGGTGTTCGAGAAGGCGGACAAGATTGTCGTGGACAGCAGGCAGGAGTGTCTCGCGCACGGTGACATCTGCTTCGCCGTCGAGGCCGGCAGTCTGCAGCCCGAGGGCATTTCAGCTGAGCTTGGCGAGATCACTTCTGGGATGCTTCCCGGGCGTGAGGTCGATGACGAGATCACCGTGGCCGTCCTCAGTGGATTGGGATTCCAGGATGCGGCGGTAGGAACAGCGGTGCTGGACGAGGCACGGCGACGTAGAGTTGGGCGCCCACTGGCCTAGCTGACGCGCGAGATTCGGTCGCTGTGAGCGCACGGCTGGGTTCCTGCCGGTCGTACAGCGCCAACGCTTTGGACAGTGAGTCGTGGAGATCCCCCTGGGATCATCATCGAGAGGAGTAGGATTCCATGTCGAAGCAGCCAGGTCATCAGCTCAACGCTACGAAAGTTCCCCGGTACGCTGGCTACGCCACCTTTTTGCGAGCACCGATCGTGGAAGAGGCGGGAGATGTGGACATCGGGCTGATCGGGGTCCCCGTCGATCACAGCGCGACGATTCGGCCTGGCACGCGTTCCGCTCCATCCGCGGTCCGCGACATGTCGCGCTTTCTTCACCCCATCAACGCCACCACCAAAGTCAGTCCCTTCGAGCTCGTCCGCATCGGAGACATTGGTGACGCTCCGGTGAACGCTCTTGACTATGAGAAGACCCTCGAACTGATCGAGGAGCACTTCCGGATTCTGCGTGACAAGCACGTCGTACCGGTCGCCATCGGCGGCGATCACTCGGTCACTCTGCCGATTCTCCGTGGACTGTTTGCCGGCGAACGTTTCGGCATCGTGATCTTTGACTCGCATCATGACTGCCAGCCGGAGTTGCTAGGGTCCAAAGTCAACCACGGCACGAGTGCTCGCCGACTAGTCGAGGAAGGGCTCGTCGACCCCGCGCGCGTCATCCAGGTGGGGCTACGCGGCGGCTACTACAGCCTGGCCGAAACCAAGTACGGGGAGGAGCTTGGCATCCACCAGATCACCATGGATCAGTACGAGGAGATGGGTCGCGCGCGGGTCATCGACCGGATACTGGAGGTCCTCGGAGACGAGCCCGCATATGTCAGCATCGACATCGACGGTGTCGATCCCTCCCAGGCGCCGGCCACGGGTCTTCCGGAGGTGGGCGGCCTCTCCGTGCGCGACCTGCAGGTGATCCTCCGATCGATGACCGGTCGGCAGATCATCGGTGGGGATATCTGCGAGGTCTCTCCGCCTTTGGACGTCGCCAACATGACGTCGATTGTGGCTGCGAACCTGATGATGGAGCTGACCTGTCTGGCTGCAGTGACTCGTGCGCAGTCGGCGTCACTGCCTCCTGTCGGCCCCTATATCGGCGGCAAGTGAATCCAATGGCCCCGTCGAACGGAGGCGGCACGCGGCTCTTCGAGCCGACCGCGATTGGCAGCGTCGCCCTCAAGAACCGCATCGTCATGGCGCCCATGGCCGTCGACGGCATGGCCACGCTCCATGGGGGGTTCAACCAGAGAGCGGTGGAGTATCATGTCGCCCGCGCGCGCGGAGGCGTCGGCCTCATCATCACCGGCATGGTGAAGATCGAGAGCGATCTCGAGGAGTGGCGATGGAACAGCTGGCCGAACGCAGGTGTCAGCCCTGAGCACTTCATCCAGACCTCCGCTGAGCTCACGGAGCGCGTCCATGCGTTCGGCACGAAGATCTTCTTGCAGATGACACTCGGCGAGGGCCGCGTGGCCTCCCCCGAGTATCACGCGAAGCCTCCTGTGGCTCCCTCACCGGTGCCCAACTTCTGGGAACCTGACGTGACCTGCCGAGAGCTGTCGACGGCAGAAGTGGAAGGTCTGGTGCGTCGCATGGCGGCTGCCGCACGAGTCGCGCAGACCGCCGGGTTTGACGGGGTCGAGGTGCACGCCCTGCACGAGGGGTTCCTGCTGGACCAGTTCGCCACGGCGCTCACGAACCAGAGAGAGGATCGCTACGGCGGCGATCTGGACGGGCGCCTGACGCTCGCCCGGGAGGTCGTGGCCAGTATCAAGGCGGCCTGCGGCAAGGACTTCCCCGTCACGTTGCGGTTCAGCGTGAAGAGTTTCATCAAGGCCTGGAACAAGGGCGCCGTGCCGGGTGAGGCCTATGAGGAGGCCGGTCGCGACACCGAGGAAGGTCTGCTCGCCGCACAGATTCTCGAAGCCGCCGGCTACGATGCCTTCGACGCGGATGCCGGCTCTCACGAAGCCTGGTACTGGCCGCATCCGCCGGTCTACATGGACTATGGCTGTCACCTCCCGCTGACCGAGCGGCTCAAGCAGGTCGTCTCGGTGCCGGTCATCGTGGCCGGTCGCATGGACGACCCCGGCCTTGCCGAGCGCGCCCTCGCGACGGGACAAGCGGACCTGATCGGCGTAGGCCGAGCACTTCTTGCCGACCCCGACTGGCCTCGACTGACGCGGCGAGGCAGCGCGAGTGACATACGTCCCTGCATCGCCTGCCATCAGTGCATCGAGCGCACGGCGTTGATGCGGCCCATGTCCTGCGCCGTGAACCCGACCTGTGGTCGAGAGGCTGAGTATGGTCTTGCGCCCACGCCAAGGCCGCGCCGCGTGCTCATTGTCGGCGGCGGCATCGCGGGCATGGAGGCCGCTCGCGTGGCCGCCCTGCGTGGCCACAAGGTCACTTTACTGGAGAAGGGGGCGCGGCTGGGCGGTTTGGTGATCGCCGGCTCTGTGCCCGCCTTCAAGCGTCCTCACGGGCGGCTGCTCGCCTGGTACGAACGACAGTTGGACGAACTGAAGGTAGACCTCAGGCTCGAGGTCGCGGCGACTTCGGAGACGGTCCTCTCAGCTGACCCAGACGCCGTCATCGTCGCCACAGGAGGAACCCCTGTGAGACTGTCCCCGGCAATGGAAGGAGCGAGGCCACTCCTCGCCGAGGAGCTTCTGCTCGCTGCGAATCCAGATGGGTCTCCGATGCGGGGACCTCTCGACATCGTAGTCATCGGCGGCGGCCTGGTCGGCTGCGAGACGGCACTGTGGCTAAGTCAGCATGGCCGTCGCGTGACCGTGGTTGAACGACTGGACGGGCTCATGAGCTCCCCATCGACGAACTGTCCTCTGCCCAATCGACTGATGCTCATCGACATGCTGCGCGAGCGCGGCGTGAAGACCGTTCTGGGGCATGTGGCCGCGCCCGCTGAAAAGGGGCAGGTCGCCCTGAAGCGCAACACGTCACCTGAGGCTGACGACTGTGTGCTCGCAGCGGATCTCGTCGTGCTGGCGACCGGCTACTCTGCCGAGCATCGGCTGGCAGACGAGCTTCAGAACAGCGGTGTGGAAGCGTTCGTCGTGGGCGATGCTGCCCGCCCTGGAAACATCATGTCCGCAATCTGGGACGCGTACGAAGTGGCGCGCGCCCTCTAGAAGCCAAGAACACGCGGCGGTAGCCCGCGATGCGGGCCACCGCCTCCTGAAGGAGACCCCATGAGCACCGTTAGAGACGCGGGGCCGTGCATCAACGGCCACGTCATCGAGCAGGGAGACCGCAAGCGTTCCCAGGAGATCTTGACGGCGTGTGAGAGCTACATCGCAGGCGGCGACTCCAGCGCCATGAGGTTGTCTAACCCCAGGCCGGTCGCGATGACGCACGGAAGCGAAGCGCATCTCTTCGACGCCGACGGCAACGAGTACATCGACTGGCTGTGCGGGTACGGACCTCTGATCTTCGGTCACCGCCCTGCTTTCGTTCAGGAGGCGATGGTCGATGAACTCCAGCGACGTGGCTCCAATTGCCCCTTCCCGAGCGAGTTGGCCGCCGAAGTCGCCCGGCTAATCGTCGATGCCGTCCCGAGCATCGACTCCGTGCGCTTCGCGAACTCCGGGAGTGAGGCGAGTCAGGCGGTGATGCGTCTCGCCCGAGCCTACACGGGAAAGGATAAGATCCTGAAGTTCGAGGGCTGCTATCACGGGTTCCTGGACTGCCAGGCGCTGTCGACCCACCCCCCGCTGGAGACAGCCGGCCCCGAGTCGGCTCCGACTCCGGTTCGCTTCAAATGGGGCGTGCCCAGGGTTCTCGAGGAAACCGTTCTCATGGGAACGTACAACGACTTCGAGGGCGTGGAGAAGCTGGTTCAGCAACACAGCCATGAGCTGGCGGCCGTAATGTGCGAACCAGTCATGTCCAATGCGGGCGTCATCCCTCCGGACGATGGGTGGCTTCAGCACTTGCGCGACATCACCACTCGCCATGGGATCCTGCTCATCTTCGACGAGGTCATCACCGGTTTCCGCCTGTCACTTGCCGGTGCGCAGGGTCTCTATGCCGTGCAGCCCGATCTGACGTGTTTCGCGAAGGCCATAGGGGGCGGGACCCCCGGCGCCGCAGCCTTCGGCGGAAGAGCAGAGGTGATGGAGCTGGAAGCGGGGGGCAAAGTGTTCCACGGAGGAACCTACGCCGGGAATCCGATGACCCTGGCGGGCATGAAGGCGACTCTCTCATTCCTCAGCAGGTCCGAAGACTTCTACCCGCGCGTCACCGCTATCGCGGACGCCATGGTCACCGGCCTCAGGGAGGTCTTCTCGAAGCGTGGTGTTGCGGCGTGCGTGAACCAGGTCGGAGGAATCTGGTCCGTGTACTTCGGGCACGCTGAGCCCGTGCGGCGATATCGGCAGGCACGCGCCAGCGACATGGACTTCTACAAGGAGTGGCAGGTCGAGTGTCAGTCTCGCGGAGTCTTCTTCCACGATAACCCACTTGAGAACTGGTTCTCGTGTGCCGCCCACACCCCTGACGATGTTCGCAGGAGTCTTGAGGTCATTGACCACGCCACCGAAGTGGTGCTGCGCCGAGGCCTGCCAGCGGCAGACTGAATCATTTGAGGTTGCCGCCGCCGGCAGTCTGATGGCGGGCGCCGTCTCAGGCCTCCTGGCCTCACTCTAGAGGGGGCGCCCTCCTCGGCCCACGGGCTCGCGCCCGGAACCGAGGAGAGCGCCCCTTTCGCACTCGTGCCTTCGGCGTACTCGGAGTGCACTGGCGGACCTGCCGTGACCCGACGGCTGAGGGCATCCCCGGCGCGTTTCTCGCGGGCATGGCCTGCCGATTGCACTCCCAGATCGGCGCCCGGTGCAGGCGCACCTCGCTGCAGGATTGTCCGGTGCGCCAGGACCTTGGCCTACCTAGCTCCGTCCTGCTTTGCTGAGTCGCAGTACAGGACAGCGACCAGGCGCCTTCCGCGCCGCCGCGTCCAGGGCACGAACAAGACTGCGCCGCTGCGGCGGCGTCGCGAAAGCCAGGAGGAGCAAAGGTGAAGTTCCACTTCAAAGGCAGAGACTTCCTGAAGCTCGCCGACTACACGCCGGAGGAGATCGGCTTCCTTCTGGACTCGTCGGCCGACATGAAGCGCCGGTGGGCGGCAGGCGTGGTGGAGAGCCCACTGGCCAAAAAGTCGATCGCACTCATCTTCGAGAAGCCGTCCACGCGCACTCGCAACAGCTTCCAGGTGGGGATCCAGCAGTTGGGCGGCTACAGCGTCTACATGCGTCCGGACGAGATGGCCGCCTCGCGGGGCGAGCCCATCAAGGACACGGCAAGGGTTCTCGACCGCTACTACGACGCACTCGTCATCCGCACCTTCGGCCAGGAGTTGGTGGACGAATATGCCGGCTGGATGAAGCAGCCGGTCATCAACGCGCTGACCAACGACACCCATCCGTGCCAGGTGCTCGCCGACCTCCTGACTATGCGTGAGAAGAAGGGCACGCTGAAGGGTCTCAAGCTGTGCTATCTCGGGATGATCTGGAACATGACTCATTCCCTGATGGTCGGCTGTGCTCAGATGGGTGTGGACTTCTACGTCGGACGTCCCAACGGCTATGAGCCCAATCAGGAACAGTTCGAGATCGCTCAGGGACTTGCGGAGCAAGCTGGCTCCAAGGTCGTCTTCACAGAGAGCCTGGAGGAGGCGATCACCGACGCGGACATCGTCTACGGGATGGTCTGGAAGTCGATGGGCGATCCCGAGCATGAGAAGCGCGTGCGGGACTACTCGCCGTATCAGATTGACAATCGCGTCATGGGAATGGCGAAGGCGGACGCCAACTTCATGCACTGCCTGCCTGCGATGAGGGGCGAGGAAGTCCTCGACGAGGTGATCGAGGGTCCTCAGTCCGTAGTCTGG
>Ga0194057_10001349_pt1 | contig 12469 bp, 8 predicted proteins | sample SepL4415m_MetaG_FD_155474 | JGI IMG/M metagenome (GOLD analysis project Ga0194057, IMG submission 155474) | Anoxic zone freshwater microbial communities from boreal shield lake in IISD Experimental Lakes Area, Ontario, Canada - Sep2016-L442-15m | ecosystem: Environmental > Aquatic > Freshwater >...
GTTTCCTTTCTGTCGGCTCGTATGGCCGATCTTTCGGGTTTTCCGTTTACCCCCGACATTTTCGTCGGGGCGGAGACCATCGTCAACTTTTAACAATCAATGGGACGCTTCCTAAAAATCGGGTGAGGGAAATGCGTCGCACAACCGGTTCGCAGCATCTGGAGCAAGATGCACGACAATGTCAATATCGTGAGTAAAGCGTGGCTCTCCGTAAATCGAACTGGCATAGGAACCTACAAGCATGTAGGTCAACTGCTGTGACTCCAGCACCGATATCACGTAACGCAACAGGTCAGCCTGATCCATAGCAGAACCTCCGTGCGGTCTCCTGGATAACCCGTTGCTCAGACCAATCGGGATGTCGCCAAATTAAGTCGGCGCGGAGCATGAGACGCATCGTCCGCTCGGCATCGAACACCATGGCGATTCGCTCTGCCGGCGTTTTGCTCCGCAGCACTCTTACGATGGCCTCATCGAGAATCTCGACGCATGGTCGTTTTGTCTCAAGATCACCGGTTCCTTGCGACATACACTCATCCGCAAAAGACAGAATGACGAACTTATATCGACAGTAATATATCGTACCCGCTTCCGTCCAAATATCCAACCCTGTTACCGGAAGAATTGCAAAGTCCAACGCTCACTCCGATTTCTTCGCCGTCTTTTTCACGGTCTTTTTCGCCGTTTTCTTCCGCGCGGCCTTCTTTGGGGCGGCGGCCTTCTTTGCCGTGCGGCGCGCGGGCCGCTTCGAGGGGCCTTGCTCGGCCCGGGCCTTCAAAAGATTCAATGCGTATTCCAGCGTCACCTCCTCCGGCGCGGTGCCTCGGGGGAGTGTGGCGTTGGTCACGCCGTCGGTCAGATAAGGGCCGTATTTGCCGGCCAGCAAATGCACCGGATTGTTGGTCACCGGCGAAACTTCAAAAACGCGAAGCGGTTCCCGCTTCGCAGTGCCGCCGCGCCCCCCTACTTTGGGCTGGGCCAAAAACTCCATGGCTTGCTCAAACGTCACCTCCAGCGGCGAAAGCCCGGCCGGCAGTGAGCGCGTTTCGGTGTCGCACTTTATATACGGTCCAAAGCGGCCATTATAAGCCACAATCGGCTCGCCGCTCTGCGGATGCTGACCCAAGGTTCGTGGCAGCAATAAGAGCTTCAACGCCACGTCGATCGTCACGTCCTCGGGCTGCATCCCCTTGAGCAACGACGCGTTTTGCGGTTTCTCTTCCTCATCGGAGTTGCCGCGTTGCACATAGGGTCCAAAACGACCCGTCTTGAGGTAGACGGGCTTGCCGTCGGAATCGTGGCCCAGTGGTTCTTCACTCTGGGCCGACGTTTCCAACATCTTCAGCGAGGTTTCCAGCGATAGTTCGTCGGGCGGCGTCTGTTCGGGAATACTCGCCCGCCGATCACCTTGCTCCAGGAATGGCCCGTAGCGGCCAACTCGCACGAAGACCTCCGGCTGTCCCTCGGGCTTGCCGAGGAGTACGCGGCAGACGTCGCGGGCGTCGATCTCGCCGGTCTTCGTCGCGACCAGATCCTTCAGCCCCTTCTTGTCCTTGCCATAATAAAAATGGCGAAGGTATTCGGTGGAATCAAGCTCGCCGCGGCTGATGGCGTCAAGCTCGTCTTCCATCTCGGCGGTGAACTGATAGTTGACCAGGTCCGGCAGATGGGCTTCGAGCAACTGTGAAACGGCGAAGGCCGTCCAGGTCGGCACCAGAACATTGCCGCGTTTCCCCTTGAACACGTAGTCGCGGGCAAGGATCGTATCGATGATCGATGCGTAGGTGCTGGGCCGGCCAATACCCATTTCCTCCAGTGCCCGGGTGAGCGAGGCTTCGCTGTAACGATTGGGTGGCTGCGTGGTGTGGCTCTTCGACTGCAACTGCCGACAATGGAGGGCCTCGCCCACCGTGACCGGCGGAAGCACGACCTCGCGGCCGGCCAGTTCGCTATCGGGATCGTCGGAGCCTTCCACATAAGCCCGCAAATACCCAGGAAAATCAATGATCTTGCCGCTGGCCTCGAAGCGAGCTCCATCCACCACCACGCTGATCGTGATGCGGCGAGCCCGCGCATCCGACATCTGGCTGGCCACGGTCCGCTTCCAAATCAAGTCGTAAAGCCGGAACTCATCAGGGCTGAGTACATTGCGCAGCGTCTCGGGCAAGACAAACGGGTGGCCGGCCGGCCGAATCGCTTCGTGAGCTTCCTGCGCGTTCTTGACCTTGGTCTGATAGATCCGCGGCCGGTCGGGGAGATATTCCTTGCCATACTGGCTGGATATGATTTGCCGCGCCGTCTCAATGGCCACGGTAGCTAGGTTGGTCGAGTCGGTTCGCATGTAGGTGATGTGCCCGTTCTCGTAAAGGCTTTGGGCCACATCCATCGTCCGCCGCGCGGTAAAGCCGTACTTGCGGTTACCTTCCTGCTGCAGCGTGCTGGTGGTGAAAGGTGGATAAGGCCGCGTGGTGTAGGGCTTGTCTTCCAACTCGGCCACGCGAGACGCCTCGCTACGGAGCTTGGCAGCCAACTCGCTGGCCTGCCGTTCATTCAGCAGCAGGCAGGTCGGATCTTTCAGTTGGCCCGTGGCCGGGTCGAAGTCACGTCCGGCGGGGATTTTACGTCCTTCGACCGACACGAGCACGGCCTCGAATGCCTCGCCGCCCGACTTGGCGAACGTGGCAACGAGATCCCAATAGGTGGCCGCGCGGAAGGCCATCCGCTGCCGCTCTCGCTCGACAATCAGCCGAACTGCCACGCTCTGCACCCGGCCGGCCGAGAGCTTAGGCTTGATCTTCCGCCACAGCAATGGCGAAACGTCATATCCATAGAGCCGATCAACAATCCGCCGCACTTCCTGGGCGCGGACCAGGGCTTGGTCGATCGACCGCGGATGCTTCAGTGCGTCGCGAATTGCCTCTTCCGTGATTTCGTGAAAAACCAAACGATGGACCGGAACTTTCGGGTTAAGCACCTCACAAAGATGCCAACTGATGGCCTCCCCTTCACGATCTTCGTCCGTCGCCAGATAGAGGTCCGTGGCACCCTTCAAAGCGGCCTTCAGCTTGCGAACCTGCTGGGCCTTCTTTGCCGGAATGATGTAGATCGGATCGAAGTCCTTGGTGACATTGACTCCCAGGTAGGCCCAATCCTCCTGCTTGAACTCCTCGGGCACTTCTTTGGCACCGTTCGGCAAATCCCGAATGTGTCCAATGCTGGCCTCAATCGTGAAGCCGCTGCCGAGAAACTTGCCGATCGTGCGAGCCTTGGCCGGCGATTCGACAATTACCAACGAGTTGGTTTGGGAATTAGATTCTTTCTTGGCCATGTTAATATAGGCAATCTAGGCAAATCGACTTGTAAACAATTATTGATAAGTAACAGTTATTTATCCTAGCTGCTGCGTGGGTCATGTGGCTAGGGGCAGCAAATTTGTTTTTTCGATGCAATCGGGCAGTACGAGAGCGAACCCCGATAACTGAGGAATTGTAGCAGGTGGTACGCAAAACACAATCGTTATTTTCTGGCCGGCCAATTTGCCGGAACATAAGTAGGACGGAATTCATTCCGTTTAAGTAGGACGGAATTCATTCCGCCTACCCCGAAAAACAAGGCAACGGAATAAATTCCGTTCTACGTAGCGTAATTTACAGTCTCCCGGCCAATTTGCCATTGCATTTGTCGTGCAGGAATCTAAAATGGTAGATTCTTATATCCATCTATAGAGGTATACCAGAGTCATGGCAAGTCCTTTCGGTATTTTTCGCAAGAATCAGAAGATGTGGATGGCGGGAATTACGATCATGGCGGTAATCGCCTTCGTATTCCTCGGTGGCCCCATGGGCTCGTTCAGGGGATCGGGCGGGCGCGATGCACCGGTCGTGAAGACAACCAAGTTCGGGAACCTCGGGGCTGGACAGCTTCAGACGCTAAAATACAATCGGACGGTGTTCGTCGAGTTCCTTAGGACTCTCGCGATCACCCTTCCTGACAACAAACTGGCACTTAACAACATTTCTCGCGTGATGCGCACCATCGGACCTGCCGAGGATATGGCGGTCGTCAATAAATGGCTGTTTGCTCGCGAGGCGGAAGCGATGGGAATTACGGTCGACGAAAAAACCCGCGATGGTTTTCTTGAAGCGTTGACCAATCAAAGTCTCGGCCGTAAGGAGATCCTCGATATTTTAAAAAGTATTCGCCAGGGGGTGGTTTCAGAAGCTACCTTCCTGGCGATTTTGCGCGAGGAATTACTCGCCTTGCGCTATCGGCAGTTGTTCCACCAGTCGGACGACATGTCGGTTACATGGATCGGGGGGGCGACGACACCGAGCGAACGCTGGACTTATTTCAAGCGACTTAACGAGCAGGCAACGATCGAAGTTGCACTCGCCTCTCCGCAAGATTTCACGAAACAAGTCCAGGATCCTTCCGGAGATACGCTCAATTCGTTCTTTGAGGAGCACAAGCAATCCCTCGCCTCGCCGTACTCGCCAGCCCCAGGTTTCCATGTACCACGCAAGGTCAATCTCGAATACCTGCAAGCGGATGAAGAGAAGTATCGTTCCCTGGTAACCGACGCCGAGATAACGCAAAGATACGAGAAAGATCCGCAACGATACGCCCGCGACAAAGAAGACTTTGAGAAGGAAGAGAAAGACGAAAAGGCCGAGCGTGCAAAGGAAGACGCTGTCATCAAGGCGGCCACGGAAAAGATAATTGAAGCTGAGAAGAAGCTTGACGCTGAGAAGAAGCTTGAAGCTGAGAAGAAGCTTGAAGCTGAGAAGAAGCTTGAAGCTGAGAAGAAGCTTGAAGCTGAGAAGAAGCTTGAAGCTGAGAAGAAGCCTGACGCTGAGAAGAAGCCTGACGCTGAGAAGAAGCCTGAAGCTGAGAAGAAGCCTGACGCTGAGAAGAAGCCTGAAGCTGAGAAGAAGCCTGACGCTGAGAAGAAGCCTGAAGCTGAGAAGAAGCCTGACGCTGAGAAGAAGCCTGACGCTGAGAAGAAGCCTGACGCTGAGAAGAAGCCTGAAGCTGAGAAGAAGCCTGACGCTGAGAAGAAGCCTGAAGCTGAGAAGACGGCACCGGTGGACACCAAGCCAAACCCAGGGAACGTCAATAGTCCCGAGCCTGCCAAGGCGGCACCCGCAACGAAGCCATCGGGCAGTTCTACTAAGGTGCAGCGATCTCCATTCCGGCTTGTTGCGTTCGCCGATGATAAACCGGGAGAAAAAGCAGCCTTTCCGAAAGAGGAAAAGAAGGAGCCAGCACCTCGGCCCACAACTCCGTCGACCGTGATGTCGGTTGATGAGAAGAAGCCAATCAAGACGACCGAACAGAGGCTTCGCGATAAAATTCGCGAAGAACTTGGCCAAGAGAAGTTACAGAATGAATTGGCCAAGATCCAGGTCGTACTCGGAAACTATCGGCAGAAATGGACGAATTACGACGTCAATGCAAAGGATGCCCAGAAGCCAACTCCCCCGGATTTTGGTGCCTTGGCCCACGAGTACAACATGACTGCCGGCCGAACCGGCCTGATTTCGCAGTATGACCTTGCACAACTCGACTTGGGTAAGTCGGTCAACCGCCAGCAGCGGATGTCGATCGCCCGGCTCATGTTTGATGCGAAGGCACTCTATAAGTCCGACGTTTCCGACTATCTGCATAGGTTCCCCAATGTGGGGAGAACCCACTTTGTTTTCTGGAAGACCGAGGATCAGCCCGATCACATTCCGAAATGGGAAGATCCAGGCATTCAGGCCGAGGTCCTGCGCGTTTGGAAGCTCGGCGAGGCCCGTAAGTTGGCGATCAAGCGCGCCGAAGAGTTGAAGGCGGAAGCAGAGAAGAAGGAGAACTCCGGCAAGTCGCTTAGGGAATTAGCTTCCGGCAAGAAGGATTTCACGGTCCTGCTCCCGCCACCGTTCAGTTTTTTGACTCAGATGTACGGAACTGGACAACTCCAAGTGAACGAAGTTTTCGGCCTAGAAAAGGTCGGCGCAGATTTCATGCAGAAGGTGTTCAACCTGACCATGAATCAGGTGGACGTTGCCACAAATCTACCTAAGACCGAGATCTATGTGATCCGCGCCGTCGAGTTTACGCCCTTTAAGGAACTCTGGTCGAACTTCACCTCCGATGCGGACGACTGGTCGGTCTTCGCGCTCTTCACGCACGGCATGAGCGAAAAAACTGCTGGTTTGATTCAAATGATTGGCGAGGAGCAGGGTACTGTGTCGCAGGCCTGGCTGGAAAAGGTTCATAAAGATGCCGGGTTTGACAACACCGAATTGAAGCGGATAAGGTCGGCTGACCAGCGTTCTGCTCCCGGGCCGATCGAAGAAGAAGACTAGACTCGCCTGGAAAGCCAGTTATAGTTCAGGACGTAGGGTGCGTGGAGCACGGAGGCCCCCGAAATGGTGCGTTACGCGAACCGGTCTATTCCAGGGTAGACGTTCTCGAAGTATTGAGTCCGTGCGCAACGCACCATTTCCCGTGCGTTGGTTCGCTCCACGCACCCTACGGAAACTCCAGCCGCAGTACCGTCATCTGGCTGTCCAACATTGAGGGGGCGTGTACGGCCATAACTTTTTCGCTCTCGCAGCAGCCGACCCCGACCGTGTGGCCGTCGCGTATTTCCGCGCCGCGAGAAAGCAGGTAACTGGCAATCGAGTAAGCAAAATCGAAGAGTTTCTTGGGTTCGTGCCGGCTGTTGGGAATCTCGATCTCCATCTTGTCCAATGCCATCATTCCGGTCGTGAACAGACGCAGCGTGCCATCGTCGTTCTGTTCGATGCGGAAATCGATCCAAAGGTGCAGGGGCACATTTTCCTGCGAGGCACTGCGGGCTTCTTCCAGGAAAACCTGCGGATTGTGAACGAGCGAGCCGCTCCAAAAGATTCCTGCGGCATCGACGTGGGCGGCGACGGCCGCCGTGAGATGGGTCAACGCAATCGATCGCTGCACCGCATCGCCGTTTTCGCCCCCGAGTGCCACGACGATATGACTGTTGTTTCCCCGCACTCTAGCACCAGCCTCCGGCCACCACCAGGCAATTCCACAGGGACCTTCCAGATTCGACCACGGAATCGGAGCAGGTATAAGAGCCACTGCGGCCCTGTTTCCGCCGAGAAAGAACACCAAGCTGCTTTCCTTGGCCTCGACCGTCTTCGGATTGACGGCCACACCGGACAAAGAAGCCAAAGTTTCAAACATTTCCCGCTGCCGCGGCAGCGATGGAGTATCGAGTGCCACCATGCTGAGTAGCATCCGGCTTTTTTCAGACAATTTTTCGGCCATGGAAACCTCAAGAAGGGAGAGTTCGCGACAAGATTGCGTCCTTGTTGGCAATAATTGTAAACAATGGCAGTCAAGAATAGCAGTCCTACGCAGAACGGAATTCATTCCGTTTGACGGAAAAAAGACAACGGAATGAATTCCGTTTTACGAAGGAAGCCCTCGTATTTTTCGTTCGCGGCGTATAAACTGAATAGGAAGGTGAATGCAATCGCCATTCGCAGAACGAAATTTATTCCGTTGAAGTTACCGAGGCGTGATACGGGAGAGCAGCAGTGGCATGGGAATATAGCGAAAAAACGAAACAGCTTTTCATGGACGCGGTTCATGGCAAGCCTGGTACGCATCTGGGCGAGATCGACGATCCGGACGGCCTGGGCGAACACGGCTCACTCGCCTGCGGCGACGCAATGCGTTTCACATTCCGCGTCCGTCGCCATCCGACAAATCCGGCCGAGGACGTCATCACCGACGCCCGCTACCTGACATTCGGCTGTACCTCGGCGATCGCGGCGTCCGAGGCCCTCTGTACGCTGATCGAGCAGGGTTCATTTACGCCGATCCAGGCCCTGAAGATCAGCAACCAGGCCATCGTCGACTTTCTCGGCGGGCTACCGCAGCAAAAGATCCATTGCTCGGTGATGGGGGCCGAGGCGCTCGAGGCGGCCGTTTTCAATTGGGCCCAGAAGCGAGGGGTCGATTTGCAGCAGTTGGGCATCGATCTGCATACCGAAGAGGGCGACGAAGGCCGCATCGTCTGCAATTGCTTCACGCTCAGCGAACCGTACCTCCGCCGTAAGATCAAGGAACTCAACCTCCGCACCATCCCGGAGATCACCAACGCCATCAAGGCTGGCGGGGCGTGCATGGCCTGCCATCATATCCCCGGAGGTCTACAAGACCTACTGAATGAAACTTGGGGTGGCGACAAACTGGAGCTGAAGATCCTCACGCAGATCAAGTTGCCCGATACTGAGCCTGTACAGGCCCGGCAAGCAGCCAAGCCGGACGGGGCTACGCTCTCGCCGTACCAATTCGCCAAGAAGATCGACAAAGTGATCGATGACTACGTGAGGCCGATGCTCAAACGCGACGGCGGCGACCTAGAAATCGTCGACATCAAAGACATGCTTGTCTACTGCCGTCTTATCGGCCGCTGCATCGGATGCAGTGGTGCGGGCCAGACGCTACGGATGCTCGTCGAGCGGACACTGAAAGAGATGGTCGACGAGCGGGTACGAGTGATTGATGTTTGAAAAGAGTCACCCATGAAAATCGTTTACGTTGACAACAACGCCACCACCGCCATTGCCCCGGAAGTCGTGGAGGCGATGAGCCCCTTCTTCGCCGAGAGCTACTTCAACCCAAGTTCGATGTACGAGCCGGCCCAGCGAGTCCACGAGGCCCTCGATCGGGCACGGCAGGCGGTCGCGGGGCACTTCGGGCTTGCCGACGCCAAGCCGATCCTCTTCACCGGTTGTGCTTCCGAGAGCAATAATACGGCGATCCTCGGCGTGGCCAAGGCAAATCCGCAGCGGCGACACGTTATTACTACGTCGGTCGAGCACCCGGCCGTGTTGGAGGTATGCAAGGATCTCGAGCGAGACGGCTACCATATCACCTACTTGAATGTCGACGGCGACGGCAATCTCGATCTCCGCCAGTTTGTCCGTGCCCTGAGCCCCGAGACGCTGCTGGTGAGCATCATGCATGCCAACAACGAAACGGGCGTCGTTTTTCCCATCGAGCTGCTCGCCCGGCTGACGAAGGAAACCGATCCCGCCATCGTCTTTCATTGTGACGCCACGCAGTCCGTCGGCAAGATGCGAATGGATCTCGGGCAGGAATATCGGCAGGTTGACTTACTTTCCTTCTCGGGGCATAAGCTGCACGCCCCCAAGGGTATCGGCGTGCTCTACATCAAACCCGGCACACCTTGCCGGCCGCTCATCATCGGCGGGCACCAAGAGGCCGGGCGTCGAGCGGGGACGGAAAACATGCCGTACATTGTTGGCCTAGCCCGTGCGTTGGAGCTGGCCCAAGAGTACTTTGAGGACGAAAAAAACCGCGTCCGCGGATTGCGCGACCGGCTGGAGCAATCGATCGAAGCCACGATCCCCTGCGTGCAGGTCAATGGCCGCGGCAGCCCGAGATTGCCGAACACGCTGAACGTCTCCTGCCACTTCGTTGAAGGCGAGGGGATGCTCTACCAGTTAAGCGATGCGGGCATTTGTGCCTCCAGCGGGTCGGCTTGCACATCAGGATCGCTGGAGCCTTCGCATGTATTGCGCGCGATGAAGGTGCCTTTCACCGCAGTGCATGGCTCGATCCGATTCAGCTTGAGCCGCTACAACACCGACGACGATATCGATCACATCCTGAATGTCTTTCCCAAGATGGTTGCTAATCTTCGCCGCTTATCGCCCTACTGGGATCAGCAGCAGGATGCCCCGCGAGCGGACGCCGAGGAATTGGTCCGCGCGAACCCGCGGAGCTAAGGATCGGCGCATCAATAAGTGTCGCAAGAAAAGTAGCAGGCACACTCCGTGTGCCGTCTGCCCCCGCTCGGCGAGTGGGCAAAACATGACAGTTATTTATGCGCCGATCCTAAGGCTCTCCGACCAACGAGCTCATTCCATTTCGTGGGATGAGTACGGTGACTGCTCCTCGCTGCCGTGCTGCTCTTCCTGGATTGCCGCGCACTGTACGCATACGGCCGTGTAAGGGATGGCTTCCAGCCGCGGTTCAGGAATCTTTTTGCCGCAATCTTCGCATTTACCGAAGCTGCCGTCGGCAATCCGCCCCAAGGCGAACTCGATCTGATTGAGGGCCTCTTTCTCGTTGCCGACTAGGCTCAAGGTAAGCTCCTGCTCGAAGTTGTCGCTACCTAAATCGGCCATGTGAATCGGCAGGCTACTGGTTCCTGATCGGCCCTGGCCCAAGGCCGCGTCGGCCATCTGCCCTATCTCACCGCGCAAGCGGGACCGAAGGTCGAGAAGCCGAGTGCGATGAGCATCCAAGTTGTTCTTATCTGTTGTTGGCTTGGCCAAGGAAAGTATCCCCCTACTGCGGTGGTAATGTCTGAATCAGATACTATCTTGTATACTCGCAAGTTGCCTCGGCGCGAAGCCCCCCCCAAAAGCCGCCTGCTATTTCATCCGTAACTCGCACGACTCGATCCGATCGTCGCCGTGAGCGTCGATGAACAGGCGAACCGACTGGCCGGCAGCGGGCGCGAGGCCGGGCAAGGTTGCGCGGCCATCGGCACCGGCCATCACGAGCGGATACCAAGCCAGCGGTTTGGCGCACTCTTCACCCGCGATGGAACCAGCCAGATCAGGCAATGTGTACTGCCGCACAACAAATCGATCGGATTTCAGTTCTTTCTCATCGTCACCCGCCTTACTGAGCTTATCCGCAAGATTTCGCAGCTTACTGTCGGCCGGCATGGACTTGGATATCGCCGAATCCCAACGATTTTGCTCCCTAGGTTCGGCATCGGGGGGCAGTATGCAAGGAGCGAACCCAACCGTCGCGGCTTCGGCAGGCTTCATTCGGCTAGGTTCGTTCGACACGGCCGTGACGACAACGCAACAGATTGTTGCCACGACGGTCGGCAGCCAAAGCCGGCTACCCCAGACAATACGCAGCAGGGCCAGCAGGGTCACGAGCAAAGCGAGGGCCAGGCCACCGAAAAAACTGAGCATGATCAGGGCATTGACGACGTGCGTTCGTTTGGCCCGATACTCGCTCAGCGTCGCTTCGTACTCGGCTTGCAATTCGTTCAGGTTATCGAAGAGTACGAAAGGCGATGGGGGCATTTCGTTCGGAAATCGCTTGGCGTCACCCGATTTTCCCATCGCGCGCGGCCTCTGACAACCGAGCACGAGATCGAGTAAAGTAGCAGGCACACTCCGTGTGCAGTCCGCCGCTGCCGCAGCATCGACATCGGAAAGATTCAAATCGAAGTTCTCCAACGCGGCCGAATTCTCCGGGTCACCGTCCAATAACAAGGCATGTAGCAGATCGGGCCAGGAGCGGCCAGGCGGCGAGGTCTTGTCCTTCCCGCCACTGAGTGCCGTCAGTCCCAAGACGGCGGCGACTGGCCGTCCTTTCTCGTTCTGAACGAAAATCGCAAGCTCGTCGCCGGACCTCTTTCTCTCGGCTGCACGGATGACCAGTCGCCGCGGCTGGCGATAAACTAACCGCTCGGCAAGCACTCGTGGCGGACTCTTCGTGAAGTCGTAAACCGTCAAGCGGATCACTCCCGCAACCTGGTCATCCAGGGGAATCGACACCGTGTTGGCCTTCGCCTGCCGATCGGGCGAGGTAACGAGTATCTGCTGACCTACGAGCATGCCACGCAGGCGGGCCGTAATGACGAGCGGAAGACGATCCTTCACTGCGCGAATACTGAAATTCAACGGGGTGCCGGGGGCAAAGACCCCCTGCCCTGTTGTGATCGTGATCTTCTGATCGGAAGATGCCGGCGGCACCAGCAGCGATTCGCTGATGCCCGCTGGGCTAGTGATTGTCAGCCGGTAGGTTTCCGCAGCGTCAGGCACGATGCTGAATACTCCAAGACCGCTGCGGGCTGCTTCCACCCTCGCCACACTTGCGCCCTTGCTATCCACGATATTGCCACGGATCTCCAGCGGTTGACCTTTCACGTCACGGGCGGTAAAGTAGACGCGATTCTCGATCCAGGCGGCCATAAGTCCGCCCTCGGGATAGAAGTCAACGTACGGGGCCCCCGTGCGTGTGGGGGGGGCCTTGGTAATCGCTTTCGCTTGAAATTGCGGCGGTGCCTGGCCGATCACTTCAAACGCCAGACGCTCCTCGGGAAAAAATCCGTCCAAACCTCGGGCCACCAGCGTGTAGGTGCCGGCGGGCAACGAATCCCTCAACCGGAACGAGCCGTTGCCGACGCCCTGATCGGTGAGGCCATCGATTCGCGAGCCTGGCAGCGGGACCAACTTGGGATCGAGGATTTCAAACTCCACGGGTAGCGTGCGGAGCGCGATCAAACTGTAGCGAGAGACCGTCAGCGAGCGATAGTAAACCGTTTCACCCGCCCGATAACAGCGACGGTCGAGCCAAAGACGCGTGAGATAACTCGCCGGCCGAATAGGCAGCGGCAGCACAACGCTCGGCGGGTTCACGCCCCCACCGACGG
>Ga0194057_10001351_pt1 | contig 12462 bp, 9 predicted proteins | sample SepL4415m_MetaG_FD_155474 | JGI IMG/M metagenome (GOLD analysis project Ga0194057, IMG submission 155474) | Anoxic zone freshwater microbial communities from boreal shield lake in IISD Experimental Lakes Area, Ontario, Canada - Sep2016-L442-15m | ecosystem: Environmental > Aquatic > Freshwater >...
GGTGAATGTATTGCTCGAGTTCAAAGTCGCCTGCATCAGCGGCTTCTTTGCCTGTCTTTGGAGCAGTTGCTTGAAATAGATATTCGCCGCGGGCGCCCAGGCGAGAACAAAACCATGGCAATTTAAATTCAGTGATTGCGCGATCAACGCCATCACACCATGAGCTTCCGAGTGCAACCATCTTTTCAAATGCGGCGACAGTGAGAACTTGCCTCAAGGTTGCTCGCATTGCAGCAAGGCTCATGGAGTTGCCAGCCAAAGTAGAACCAATGCCACCTGTATCAATAATTTCGCGAGAAGTTCTTTCCTTAATTGCCTGAGCCACCTCGTGCGTCATTCCAAATGTTCCGGTAGGAATTCCTCCAGCAATTGCTTTACCAATAGTCAAGATGTCTGGCTTCAAGCCATGCAGTGCGGTCATCCCGCCAGGGCCAACAGAGATTGTGTGTGTTTCATCAATGATCCAGATAGCACCATACTTCTTAGCAAGCTTTCCTACTGCTTCTAAATAACCCTCACCTGGCAGAACGATTCCGATATTTGTCATCGCAGGTTCCATCAAGATTGCGGCAACATCCCCGTGTTTGAGAGCCGCTTCCATCGCAACTAAATCGTTGAATTCCACCACACGAGTTGTTTGATCTAAGTCAACTGGTGCACCAAGGTTGCCTTCGCGTTTGACTGTATTTCCAGAGCTATCGAGGGTTGCAAATGTTTCATCAACGCTGCCGTGGTAACACTTATCGATCACGATGATTTTCGATTTCCCGGTGATTAATCTGCAATAACGAATCGAATGTCGATTAGCATCAGTGGCGGTCACAGTAAATTGCCATAGTGGCAGACCAAAGCGAGTTGCTAACTCTTGTGACACCACTACCGCATCTTCGGTCGGCAGCATCGAGGTAAAGCCGTGTTTCATCTGTTCGGCAATTGCAGCGACCGTGGCAGAGGGTGAATGTCCAGTCATAGATCCGGTGTCACCTAAACAAAAATCGATATAACTATTTCCGTCAACATCTTTAAAATGAGCACCCTGTGCACTTTCAACAAAGACTGGATAGGCACCTGGCCACTTGGCCATCCACGACATCGGTACTCCACCTGGCATTACTTTCTTTGCTGACTCAAAGAGCGCGCCACTTTTTGGGTGAAGTTTCAAAAATCGCGCTTCTTCGAGCGCGTTTAATTGAGCTAAGTGCTGACGATCAATCATTTTAATCCTCTGAAAATAAAAAGAGCGCCTCAAGATAGTGCTCTCCGAGCAATCCTAAATTGGCGGCATCTGGTGGAGCGGTTTGAGGTTCGATGCACACACCTTCATGATCTTCTGTGTAAACAACCCACCATGGCGCATCTGATTCAATATCAATACGCGCAGCGCCTTCCCAGACAACCGATGGCACTCCACGAATTTGGGTGAATGCGTCATCCCACGGTTGCTTGCTGGGAGGTACACGTTTTCCAGTAATCATGCCATCGCTTCCGCGCTCTAACATCACCTCGGCATCAAAATTAACTTCTGCGCTATCGCCATGACCTAAATCGCGAGGAAACCAAGGGTGAAAACCCAGCCACGCAGGAAGGTTGCACTTTCCAGGGTCATATTCCAAACTCCAGCGCACGGCATCATCTAGAACTTCAATTGTTTGCTCAACGCTTGCGCCGCCGTAGGGAGGTGGAAACTCTAAAAGCGCACGTCCTGGACCGATCTCCCGCCATGATGAAGTAAATCCAAAACCATGCATTGCATGCGGAGGATCGAGATTTGTTGGAAGTTGAAATTCTTCACCTGTTGGACTTTTGATAATTCCATCTCGAATTCGTCCACCCCATGGGGATAATGAATACCAACCCCACGTTGTTACCTCGCCACGGAAAGGAACTGCAAATTCCATATCGCGCCATTTCAATGATGCGATGCGCGCGCCTTGATCAAGATCGATAGCAATTTGAAACTCTGCATCATCGATAAATTCCATGTCACTTCCGCCCTTCGAGTGCATCAGCAAGTTCATACTGCGTTGGAGGTTGGGCCCCAGCACGACTACAGGTTATTGCAGCAGCGACCGCCGCACAATCCAATAAAGAGCGCAATGCCTCACCATGCAAATTTAAAACTCCGTTTTTCGCAATTGCATCCACGATCACTGCACCGACTGTGTCACCAGCACCGACTGTGTCGATGACTTTCGTTGTGACTCCATTTACTTCCACCATCTCATCGGCCGTGATCGCAACAAGTCCTGTGGCGCCCTTTGTGATGACAACGATGGCAACCCCGTCGCCAACCCATCTGCGTGCCACATCGATGAGGTCTTGACCTGGATAGAGCCAGCCCAGATCTTCATCGCTGAGTTTGACCACGGTTGAAATGGCTGCCCATTTTTCGACCGATGCAACATAGGTATCTCGATCGTTGATAACGGATGGGCGAATATTTGGATCAAAAACTATCGGTGCAAATTCAGCTACGTCCAGCGCCCATTGAAAGGCATGTGAGCAGCCAGGCTCAACAATTGTTGCAAGAGTCCCTATGTGGAGCAGGTTAGGTTTGTGCCGTGATGGATCTGGTAGCCATGCTGGACTGAAATCAAATGTTGCAGTTGCCTCAATTAAGAACTCATAAGAAGCGGCTCCGGATTTATCAAGGGTTACTTTCGCTGTGCAAGTTGGCTTTTCGCTTGTATGAACATGACTTAATTTCACACCATCTCGCAGCAAAGTTTTACGTGCACTTACCCCATACTCATCACTCGAGATTCCATCAATGAATTCCACATCGTTACCAAGGCGAGCTAAAGCGCGAGCGGTATTTGCAGGACCACCGCCAACTACTGGGCCAACGGGTAGGAGATCTATTAAGACTTCGCCGCAGACCCAGATACTCACGCAAGTTCGCCTTTGCGAGCTAAAAATTCCGCAATCGCTTCAACGCCAAGGAGATGATCTTCAATTTGCGGCAAACCGCTTACCAGGAGCACTCCAGCAAAGCCGACATCTTTAACATTGAGTGCAAGGCCACCGCCGTGAATGGCATAGAGATCTTCAGAAAAACCTGTTGCGGCATACCAATCGATGCCCTTCTCTTCAGCTAAAACGCGTTCGTGAATTGTCGAATTACCAGTTGCCAACACCACTCGCGCCTTTCGATTCATCCACGAATCGTTATCAGAGGTGGAGCCAGGAAGTGATGCATGAAAAACTGTCCAATCGCCAATGCGAACCTCTGTTGCAATTGGAAGTGCCCGTTCGCGACCAAGCTGTAAAACAATTTCGCCAAGTTCTAGTGCATCGGCAACGGTAAGCGAAGGCAACGTGAGTGTCTGTGCCTCTAGCGTTAGACCAGCGCTAGTAAAGCCTCCAGTAGTTTCAACCATGGCTTAATCCTGCCCTATGTCAGGTCCAACACTCCACGCGATATCCTCTTGACGATCGATAACCCACGCTGAATATTGCGCTAATTCTGGTTGCGAAAACCACATTGCGCCGTCCCTACCTTCGACCATGAGTGCGGTTGCGAGTGCATCAGCCATAGCGCCATCTGGCCCCAAAACTGTTGCGGACTTTGCGCCGATTGCAATCAAGCCTGAATGCGGATCAAAAATATGTGCACCACGTTCGTAAGTTCCACTTGTTGCAATTGCACCATCGGTAATTTTAAATACTTGCAAAATCTCTTTACGGATTTCAGGGTTAACCACACCTATCGACCACGGTGAGACGCTCTGGCCCTCTAGATATCCGCCGCGCAGAGAAATGTCGCCTGCAGCATTGACTTGCACATGCACCGCACCATTGGCCAACAAAATTTCAGCGCATCGATCTGCTGCCCAACCTTTAACAAGGCCTGAAGGATCAAATCCACCTTCAATCGCCCATGGATCAAATGCTCCGTCAGTGAGATACCTTGCACTTTCACATCTTCGCCACACATCGCGAACTTCATCGGATGTTTGATCGATGGTAATTTCATTTCGGCGCAGTTGCGAAACGGTTGAATTCTCTTTATATGTAGAAAAGACTCCATCGACGTGCGTTGTAAATTCGCGCACCCTTTCGATGCCAGCGCTGAGTGCTCCTTGATTGTCGATGGGGGATGCGATCTCTAAATAAAGGACGCTTCCCCACACTTCTATTTCAGCGGAGAGATGTGCCACGCGCTGATGATGTCACATGCCGGCTTTAACTAGGGCTGCTTGCAGCGACGTGTACCAGCCCCACGAAGTATAAGAAGCACCGGAGGCGCCTTGAATCTTCGACGATTGCGCTGCCAACGTTTGTTGGCGAAGGATTGGAACTGCGTAATTGGTAAAACGATCATTTCGTCCATTAGGTGCTTGTAAGGCTTGGGCGTCAGTGATTTTGCCATTTTTAACAGTGATGCGAACTTGCACGTTTCCGTAACCAACATTAACCGTTGTGCCTGTGAAATCCCCGTTCACCCCCTGCGTTGTTGGTTCAACAGGTGTTGGAGCTGCAGATTTTGTAGGGGCAGGTTCAACCGTTTTCGTAGGGGTTGATGAAGGGGTAGGGGTAGACGCGGTCACTGAGGCAGAAGAATTTGAGTTAGTTGCAGGCGAATTTGAATTACCAGAGGCTCCATTTGAAGAAGTCGTGGCATTAGTAGAAGTGTTTGATGCAGCCTTTGTCGAACTCTTTGCGGTTGAATTGGCGGACTTAGCTGCGGAAGACTTCTTGTCAACTTTTTGAGTTGCAGCCTTTGTCGTTGATGTCGAAGAGGTAGAAGAGGTAGGAGTTGATTGCGCCGCGGCTGACGACGTTGAATTCTGTTGAGCAGAGGAATTCGATGAAGCCATCGATGATGTATTTGCAGAAGCTGGCATATTTGTTGGAGCAGTTGTGCCCGCTAACCCAGCCATACTTGTTGTGTTTAATTGTGGTGGAGTGATCGATAAAACTGCACCGAGACCGCCGATGGTGCCGCCTGCTATCAGCAACGCGCGTTTCATACTCTCCCCTCCTCTACATGGTGAACTACCGAGCGCCCCTGAAAGGTCGCCGCGGATAGTTTCATAGGGGCACTGTGGTCTAGAAACCTGAGAGATGCCTTAATTGGTCCCGAGGGTGCGGTGCGACTATTCATTTCAACTCTCACTCGGAATGGAAAGCGAAAGCTTCATCGTGGAAACGGTTCTTTGGAACGCCACAATCGCGCGCGGCAGTTCGGACTGCCTCAACGAGTGGGCCAGGTCCGCAAATATAGATATCAGAATCGGCAAAGCGAGGCACAAGTTTTCTTAAAGTCTTAGCATCCATAGGGTGTTGCTTGCGAGGACCAACTAAATAATGAACTCGAATTGTGTCCTCGGATTGATTAGCCAAATAGTCGAGCTCGTCGCGCAAAACTAGGTCTTCCTCGCGAGAGGCCCGATAAATAACGTCCATTTGGACCCCGTCGCGAAACTCTTCCATGATCGCGCGAATAGGTGTGATTCCAACACCGCCACCAACTAATACAACATGAGGGCGGGATGAGCGTCCTGCAGTAAATGCACCGTAGGGACCTTCGACGAAAACGCGTGTACCAGGCTTGAGATATGCCAGGGAGCGCGAATGATCACCCAAATCTTTCACGGTAATGCGTAAGAGATGTTCGGTGGGCGCTGCTGACAATGAATAGGGGTGCGACATAAGAAGATGGTTGCGTGCAAAAAAGCGCCATCCAAAAAATTGTCCGCCCTCTGCCGCCAATTTATGCAATTTACGGCCGCGCATAATAACTGAGATAACTCCCGGACCCTCAATAACTACTTTTTCAACTTTTAAATTATGACGAACGGATCGAGCGATTGGAATTCCAAGTCGCCAAACCACAATACTAAATGCCATCACTATATAGAGGGCAGTCCAGTAGGCACGATTGAGTGGGTGGCCAATAAACATTGGACCGTTGAGAACTTGATGCATAAAGGAAAGTCCAATTGCAAGGTAAGTATAAATATGGATTAGCCACCACGTTTCATAACTCATCTTGGCGCGAGCCTTCTTATAAGAACTTATCCCTGCAGCCATCATGAAAATAAATCCGGCAAGGGCTGCCCACATCCATAAGAATTGGTGCAGAAGGCGCCATAACTCGACAATGAGAGAGAGGTGATCTTGGCCGGCATAACCGAAGACAACAAAGAGAACATGAAATCCCACGAGGAAGAGTGAATACGGTCCAAGTTTGCGATGCCACGTCACTAGACGATCGTGACCGACTCCGCGTTCGACCCACGGAATGCGAGCGACGAGCAATATTCCAAGAAGTGCAAAATATGTTCCGACAAGTGCGCACAATCGTGAGAGTGAATTGATAGATGAATACACCGATGAAATGTCAGATTTGCGAAGTGTCGTCAGTTGCAACGCGATCGTCAGACCAAGGCCAAGGCCAGTAATCAGCGCTGCCCAATCGACCCCTGCTGTTTTGGTGCTGCGCGTTGGCTCGGACATGGCGCTAGGTAACTCCAACTTCCTGAGAGTTAGGTGAACCTTTGCTGGGCTCAGGCGCACAGTCGGTCAGCGTTGAAGGAGGCTGGTTTGGTTGAGGCGGGGCAGGCCCATTGATTGACTCGGTCGCCCATGTACAAGGGCGGCCGGGCATTGTTACCGAAGCTGACACCATGGCGCCGAAACATTGGGTCGAGCCACGATTGCTCGCTGATACAAATCCCCATCGGTAAGGGATCAAGGCGCGTATTCAAAGGCTCTGAGCGTGCCCATGAGGCAATAGGCTGGGCTCATGCGCGTACTTGTGACTGGCGGGGCTGGATTTATCGGCTCCCACCTCGCTGACCGCCTCATCGCCGATGGCCACAGTGTCACGGTGCTGGATAACCTCGAGACCGGTCGAATGAGCAACCTTGATAGCGCCCAGGCAACCGGGAAGCTGACCTTTATCGAAGGCTCAGTTCTTGATGCTGCAATTGTCGAGAAGTTAGTCGGAGCGGCCGATTTTACCTATCACTTAGCTGCAGCTGTTGGTGTATTTAATATTCTGGAGCGGCCACTTCAAAGTTTGATGACCAATGTTCGCGGAACAGAAAATGTCCTTGATGCCGCGCACAAGTTTTCCAAACCAGTCTTGGTTGCAAGCAGTAGTGAAGTCTACGGAAAGAATGTTTCCGATTCGTTACAAGAAGATGACTCGCGAATTCTTGGATCCCCGTTAATGCTTCGCTGGTCCTACAGCCAAGCAAAGGCATTGGATGAAACTTTGGCTTTTGCTTACTGGCAAGAGAAGGGTTTGCAGGCGCGTATCGTGCGCTTTTTTAACACCGTGGGTCCTCGCCAACTTGGCGCATACGGAATGGTTGTTCCCCGCTTTGTCGCCGCAGCGCTCGCGAATGAAGACATCACAATTTACGGGGATGGCAAGCAAACTCGTTGCTTTGGCCACGTCGCCGATGTTGTTGAGGCACTTATCAAAGTCACCGGCACAGAGAAAACAATTGGCACAGTGGTCAACATCGGAAATAGCGGTGAAATTTCTATCAACGATTTAGCGGCAAAAGTTGTTGCTATCACTGGCTCGAAAAGCAAGGTTGTCTATCAATCATATGAAGATGCCTACGCGCCAGGTTTCGAAGATATGGAGCGCCGAGTTCCAAATATTGATCGCATTAAAGCCCTAACTGGGTGGGCGCCGACACGCAATCTTGAAACTATTATTCGTGATGTTGCCAAGGACCTAGAAGATAAATAGCCACTCTGGTTTAAAGTCGCGTCACATTTGGTAGGTCTTTAAATACACCAGTGCAATCCAAAATCGGAACCCCTCGTGCTGCAATAGCGGCAACAGGCAAACCGGGTTGCGCCGTTGCAACTACGGCCACATCGCACTCCCATGAAGCATCTGCAGGCTTGAGTCCTTCCCACTCTGAGACAAGCGGATCAATCCAAGCAACTTCACACCCATGTGAAATCAAATCATTGCGAAGTGCTGTGACAGGGCTTTCGCGAACATCTTTGACGCCAGGCTTGTAAGCAACACCAAGAATCAACACACGCTTCCTTTTAGCAGTTGAGGGAAGTATTTCGCGAACACGTTTAGCAACATAAATCGGCATACCAAGATTAATTTCATCAGATTCCTCGATTATGGATGCGTTCTTGCCGTTCTTTTCTGCCCACCACGATAAATACATGGGGTCAACTGGAATGCAGTGTCCGCCCACACCCACACTTGGAGTGAATTTCATAAACCCATAGGGCTTAGAGGCGGCGGCATCAATTACTTCATGCACATTTATTTTCTGATCTCCACACAATTGCGCGAGTTGATTCACCAGAGCAATGTTCACTAGACGAAAAGTATTTTCAAGGAGCTTCGCAGTTTCAGCCACTTCAGGTGATGAAACTTGGACCACTTGATCGCAAATCGTAGAGTAGAAATCAACGGCCCTTGTGGTGGATTGAGCATCCAATCCTCCGACAAGGCGCGGTGTGTTCTTTTGGTGGTATTTAGCATCGCCAGGGTTAACCCGCTCTGGTGCAACAGCAATATCAATCTTTACATCGGGTGATGATTTAAGCTTTTCGATTAGTGGCTTTACAACATCTCTGACTGTGCCCGGATATGAAGTAGATTCACTAATCACAAGAGTTCCAGAGGCAAGGTGAGGTGCGATCCCCTTAACAGCTGATTCCAAAATACCTAAATCTGGAGCACGTTTTTCATCTAACGGGGTTGGTACACAGATGATGACAATAGAGGCATCCTTTACGGCGGAACTCGAATTTGAAACCTTATATTTCCCGGACTTTTGTCCAGCTTGTATTAGCGAATCTGCTACATCTTCAACAGGGCTACTCCCGCGAGAAATTTCTTCGAACTTTGCAGGAGAATTCTCAACCCCAATAACGCTCCAACCAGCGCCAATCGCTGCCATTGCCAATGGAAGTCCAACGTAGCCTTGCCCAATAATGGCAATAGTTTTATCGCGTTCAGGCATGGTGAGAACCCTATCCTTTGAGGATGTCTCTGGCGTACTGAGCCCACGGAGTATTTGGATCTATTTGAATGATCTTATTCGCCAGAGGAACAGCAAGATCTCGTTGACCGGACATGCGGTAATTATTGGCTAAACCAAAAAGTGCACTTTGATCTGATGGGTTGGCTTCCACCAACTTCAATCGAAGGGGAAGTGCCGTCGAATACTGTTCACTATTTTCATAAGCATCTGCAGACTCGGGGCTGCCGGGCTTTAGTCTACCTATTTCATTTGCCACTGAAATTGCTCCGGCTGATTGTCCAGCATTCATGTAGTTGTAAATCAGAGCGTTAAGTTTTGAGATATTTTTTGGATCACTCTCAACGGCTTTTTTACGAATAGGAATTGATCTGGAAAATAGTTTTGCCGAATCCCAGGATCGTGCCTCAAATTCGGTGCCAGGTTGTAGCCGAGCAACTTTTTCTGCCAACCGCATCGCATTTCCAAGATCTCCCGCACCAACATAGTCAGAAATCAATGGAAAGATTGTTTCTACATTATTAGGATCCAACTCGGAAACTTTCTTCCGATATGTAACGGCGGGGTCAAAAACTTTATACTTTTCAAAAACAGTGGCAATTGATTCAAGGCGGGGGGCTTGATTTTCTTTTGCCATATCAACTGCAAAGGCCTTTGCTTTGCTGAAATTTTGAAGTTTTAAGTAGTCTTCTAGAATTCCCAGAAGTGTCGTGTCATCATTGGGGTTAAGTCTCAACATTTCAAGGCGAAACGGAATTGCATCTTGTGGTTTTTGGATCGCCTCATTTACCAGCGCAGACAGCTGATATGCAAGATACGGCCTTGGATCTTTCTTGATAATCTTTTGAGCATAAGACAAAGCCATCTCTGAACCATTGGCCTTTAGCGCAAGATTTGCCGTACTAAACTGAAGTTGTAAATTGTTCGGCTGGATGGCGGCAATTTCCTTAAGTCGTGCTACGTATTGTTCTGCATTTAAGCCATCCCTATTAAAAAAAACAATATGCAGCGCCGTGGAAGCCTTCCATGCTGGGATCATAATAACTAAAGCGATTATTGAAAAAATCAATGATACTGCTGGTGTCATCAAAGAGAAATTGCTTCTGTGTGAACTAGTTTTCCCTCGGCCATTCTGATTTAGAATCTTTGAATCATTACCGGTGGCACTCCGGGATTGGTGCGATGCGCCATAGAGCGCGCCACCTGAAATCCAAAACCATACGCCAACACCAATATTGTCGATCGAGATGAAAGAAATCAACGCCAAGCCAATCCAAATTGCGAAAAGTGATACTAAGTTGATTTGAACATGTCCCCGAGTTCTCCAAATTCCTCGGAGACCGGTCCAGGCGATAATCGCCAGCAATGCTAAATAAGGTAATAGTAGAATTAGACCGCCCGTGCTTAGAAAATGAAGAAATACATTATGAGCATTATTTGTCGCTTGGGTTTGAACTTGTCTAATAGCGGGGGCATATTGAAAGTAGTTCTCACCAAATCTTTCGATACCTACACCAAATAGGGGGTGCGCCTTAAACATATGAATAGCTGCGCTCCAATAATCTTGGCGAATCCCAACCGAACTTCTGTGTAACTTCTCTCCTAGTGGACCCATACCGAAGAGGCCTAATAAAATGGGAGTTGCAAGAATCGAACCGAGAACTATTCCGGACAATCCAACTCTCTTATTCCATTGCAGAATTTTTGTGAGGCTGATTAGGCCAAAACCTACAATAAATACAACAAGTCCCTGGATCGAGCCAGTTTTATAAAGGATGAACAATTCAGCCAGAAGTGCTGCGGCGGTAATTAGTCGCCGTGACATCGTGGTAGCAGAGATCAAAGACCAAAACATTGCAATCGCAGATGAGCCCAGGAGCGCGGAAACAAAGTCAGGGTTACCTAGTGTCCCAATAATCGGGCCATAGGCATTGACCCAAGGCAAAGGATCATTATGGGACAACTGAATAAACCCATAAGCGGTAAGCCAGAGTCCTACCACGTTAAATCCAAGCATCATATGTTTGATGTTTTCAAGGCGGAAACTCATCATCGCCGCAACCATCAATGTAGCTAATGCAAAATAGGAAAAGAATCCGTTATTTCGCATGTCAGCACCAAAAAATGCGGTGTATTTATTATCGGTGGCCAAGGTTGATATAAAGAGTCCGATTGCAAAAAGAACTACAGCCAAAGCGCCTAAGGTGAAATTCTTGCCTCGAGAAATTATCGTGCTCATTACGACCGCACCCAATACCCATGCTGCGAGAACTGCAACTACGAACATTTTTGGTAGGTTGACCGGATCCGAGAGCCCAGTCCACACAAACATTGTCGTTAAAGCGCCCGTAACGAGAATAAGTCTTTGGATCCCCGTAATTTTCTCCGCGGTGGCAGCTACTGCGCTTGCTTGGCTCGAAAATTTCATAGATCTGATTCTATCCCAGGGTCGCAGCGGTAGCAGAGTCCTGGAGGCGACTTCCAGGAACCATTGCACTAATCAATTTTGAAAGCTGCAAAGCTTTTTCTCGATTTCCTACTGCCAGATAATCCTTTTCCAGTTCGAATAAATTATCTGCTCGCGCCGGGTCTAATTTGGCAAGTCGCTCGCGGAAAGCGATAGCTTCTGGATAATTCTTTGCGGCATCGCTTACTTGCGCACCGAGGAAATTACCAGCAAAGGAGCGAGGGTCGGAGTCCACAATTTTCTTCGCCAATGCAATAGCCAAATCAGTTTCTTGGATCGTGGATGCAAACCCCACTAGGAAAATTTCTGCCTGTGTGCTGCTAAATCGACTATCTGCCACATTTTTTATCTTGGTCACATAGCCTGACCGATCGAGCTTAGATTTATTATGACGAAGGTCATCTAGTTGTGATGAGATCTGAAGTTGAGGTATCACGGCAAAAAATGCAATCACAACCAGCGCAATCGAGGAAATTCGCATGGACGACATGACAGGTGAGTCCCGTTGGTTTTTCTTGCTTGTAGAGAGGCCTTGGCGAGCCTTTAACTCACTTCGAGTATTCGCACCCGCTTGCAGATGAGTGGGCTTTTCCTTGTTCGATTTTTGCAAAAGGGCTGCTCCACAGAGCGCTCCACCAAGTATCCAAAACCAAATAGTTTCTCCCAGGTTATCGATAGAGATTAAAGAGACTAGTAATAGCCCAACCCACATCGAGAGTATGGCGATGAAGTCAATCTGCTCCTTACCTTCAAAATTCTTGATCCCCCGGGCCGAAATCCAGACAATTCCTATGATCAATAAAAGATATGGAATAACAAGTATGAGGCCACCAGTGGCAAAAAACTGCAAGAAAACATTGTGGGCATTGTCTGTTCCTTGATTTTGTACTATACGAATGACAGGCGCATATTGAAAATAGCTGTCTCCAAAGCGTTCAAGGCCAACACCCGCAAGCAGATGTGCCTTACCCATGCCAATAGCTGAGTGCCAGTAATCAAATCGATTCTGAAGGG
>Ga0194057_10001354_pt1 | contig 12454 bp, 13 predicted proteins | sample SepL4415m_MetaG_FD_155474 | JGI IMG/M metagenome (GOLD analysis project Ga0194057, IMG submission 155474) | Anoxic zone freshwater microbial communities from boreal shield lake in IISD Experimental Lakes Area, Ontario, Canada - Sep2016-L442-15m | ecosystem: Environmental > Aquatic > Freshwater...
CATGTATAATGTATAATGTATTTTGTATCATGTATTACCGTATGAAATGCTTTTTATACATTATACATAATACAAGATACCCTATACATAAAATTAAAACGGTGAATTAAACTCCGCGAATGCTTGAGCATTGGAATCCTTTTCAGATAAGATAGGATTTTCAACTGGCCAAGCAATGTTGAGCGTCGGATCATTCCAAGCAATCCCATCTTCACTTTCGGGCGCATAATAATTGTCACACTTATATTGAAATTCGGTATTGTCCTCCAAAGTGCAAAAGCCGTGCGCAAAACCTTGTGGCACAAATAAAATCAAAAAGTTTTTTGCTGAAAGTTCAAAGCCCTCCCATTGCCCGAAGGTTGGTGAGTCTTTGCGCAAATCCACAATCACATCAAAAACACTGCCTTTTGTGACGCGCACCAATTTGGCTTGCGTGTCTGGCGCATGTTGAAAATGCAAACCTCGCAAAACTCCTTTGCTCGCCGACATTGAATGGTTGTCTTGCACAAAATCATTTTCAATGCCAAGCTCGGCAAATTTTTGCTTGGAATAAGTTTCCATGAAAAAACCGCGCGCATCTTGAAACACTTTTGGTTTAAGCAAATATGCTCCGTTTAAAGTTTTTTTGATAATTTCCATAAATTTCTACGAATTACCTGCCTACCGGACAGGCAGGCGAATTTTACAAATGTACGAATTACTAATGACCATTGTTACTGATTACTAGTTACCGATTACTTCCCACGCTTTTATCATAATATACTTTTGCAAAAAATAAAAGGATTAATACCCCATGGCAAGCCCTGGACCTTTGCAGGCTCTCGAGGCAAGCCTCGAGGTATTAACCCTTTTGTTATCGTCGCTCGCTTGGAAATGAAAGAGTACTTTCATTTCGCTCACTTCGCTAGATAATAAAAAGAGGCAAGCGCCTCTCCCTATCTCATCCACCTGCCAACAGGAAGCTGAGCCCTAACAATATAGCAATTTGACAATATAACAATTTTGCAGCCTATAAATCCCCTTTCAACAGTTGATTGAGTCTTTCCTTGAGTTGATCTGCAGTCGGTTCGTGATGTTTTTTTTCTTCGGAAACTGTTTCAGCTTCAATCGGCAGTTCATTTGCTGGAAAAGCAAAGCTATCTTCAAAATCTCCAATTGGCAAATTGGTTGGCACGCCAGCTTCTTCTTTGTGGTGAACTGGCATTTCTGGGAAATTCGGATAAACGCCCAAGTTGGCAACCTCTTGTTGAGAAGTCGAAGCTTCTGTTTTTTCTTCAACTTCATTTGCGAGCAAATTTTCATCTTCAAGAGCGGTTGGTTTTTCCGTTTCGTTTGGCTTGGCAATTGAGCGAGTTTCAAAATTCAACTGCGTGGCTTCTTCACTCTTATAAAGATCTTCCAGCGCTTCCAAAGGCATTGGCTCAGCATTTTTTTTGCCAAAATTCAAACTTGGCAATGGATTATTCCTGAAAATTTCTTGCAGCACGCTCAACTTTTGACTGAAAATTTTCAAATATTGGCAAGTCCAGGCCAGCAAAATTCCCGCCAAAACACTCGCCACCGCTATCGCTGGCCAAGTTGGGCAAACTGTTTTGGTCACGGGTTGCTCAATCATTCGCAAATCAATTTCCGTTTTGACATCATAAAGACCACTGGCTGTTTCAAAAAAAGTCTGCGCAGTTTTGCCCGCAATCAATTCGCCAGTCATTTGATCATCACCAGAAATTGAAATTGAAATAATCGAATTTTGTTTATCCAATTGCGCAGCTTGAATCATTTGATTCCAACGACTTTTGCGTTGCTCTGGTTTTTGACTGGCGGTTGAGTCCACAAAATTTGGATTGTTTTTGAGCAAGCGGTCATAAAAAGCCAAGGTTCTTGGAAGTTCCAAAAGATTTTGAAAAATTTGCGCTTGTTGCGAAACAGCGACTTCGGATTTCGGAATCACTAAAATCAACACTTGACTTTGATAACTTTTGAAAGAAAAAACACCCACCAAAAAAAACACCACGCTCAAAACCACCACCCAGCCTGCTTGTTTGGGTGAAAGCTTGATTTGTTTGAAAAAATTGTTCATTGGTTTAATACTATAAATAATAAGAAGTTGACTGGGTAGTTTAGCAGTTTTTTGAAGGGCTGTCAAGCGAAAATCATCACTCAAATTGTTATATTGCTAAATTGTTAGATTGTTGCACTAGAACGGAGCTAGGATCCGAAGCAAGAAATGTGGCAATTTAAACATGTAATACTAAAGCAACTTAATTAGTGGTAGATAATCGTTGGAGGTCGAGCCTCCATTAGGGAGGCTCGACTTCCTTGCAACCACCAGTAATTTAATTGATTCGGTATAACAATATAACAATTTAGTGAATTTTGGACGCAAAAAAAGCCGTATATCTGTTGATATCGGCGGATTTGCGAAGTGCTTTGACTTCTCATCTTCAAACTGCTTTGAGCTGAAGGAAAACTTTTTTACTCTTCAAGTATCCCCACTTTTGGAATACCGAGTTTGGCTTAATCACTATCGTGATTTGGTCTTTCACATGGAATGACCGATTTTGTTGCCTGCATATCGCAAAGCAACACTTTTGTTATTTACTGAAAATGTTTTTGCTAATTGCTTCACATGGAAACAACAAACAAAGCATCAACGGCAAACCTCTTAAAGAACTTCAGCTACAGCTTAGGCGGACCATCAATAGTCTCTTTCCTAAGCTGTAACTTTTTCACATCACAACGACAATGGCACAGATACAGCAATCTCGTGAATTGAAAGCTGACCATTTTTTTCAAGAGCCTGAACATACTCTTTCTGAGCAGTAAATTCATTCTTGAAATCGGTAGCTTTCGGATCGATGTTGCCGAAGTCGCCACTGAGATATTTTTTCACTGTGCTCTCACAATCATTCTCTGCCTTGCGACGAGCTGGGTAAGGATTACTCTCATAAGTATTAATGTCCCCAGTATAATTCTTAGGAACATGCAAACGAGGAAAACCTTTATTTTCACCAACCCATTCAGGAGCGAAATTGTAAGTAACCTTGAACCTCTTTCCGCTGTTTTTGCCACTGTTGATCTCAATATCCCAACAAAAAGGATCCGTGTTAAAACCAACACTCCTGATAACATGTGCGGCAGCTGAATTGACAGCGCCAATTGTGTTGCCCTGTGCTGTCTGGATTTTGACCGAGACTTCGTCTACGATCTCCTTCTTCAATTTTGCAGTATCAGGAGTTATTGCCCTTTTGAAACCAGGCAACGACTTCCTTAACCACAAACCCACTAGGGCGACAACTATCAGCAACGCCAGTAAAACAACTCCGAACATTGATATAACCAACCAAGTGTTGGAGCTTTTCACAACACTGACCAACTCTTTCATATTACTTGAAAGAGTTTTTATTGTGCCTTTTTTGCCATTGAGATTATCGTCTAAAGCGACGATATTCCCATTAACTCTTCCGAGCGAATTATTTACCTCGGACTCTCTTTCTTTTTTTTCCTTCTTGCCACCTTCTGTTAAAACAACGATGCGCTTGTCAAACGCACCCTCGATCTGTTTAAGAGTTGGCCCAGTAGCGGGTGCCACTAATGTAGAAGCAATTTTCTGGGCTGGTAGGATTTGCATTCTCCCACCTTTCTTTGTAGAATCCGCAACAGTGACATCATCCCCGAGATTAGCTCCCTGAGCTGATGCCACAAGCCTTCCTCCTTCAATCCGCATTATCGCCTGTGCCATAGATAATGGCATTAGCAATAAAATTAAAACAAATAAAAACTTTTTCATTTGCAACCTCTTTGAATTTTGCGAGCGAGCCTTTTGAATGACTCGCTCAATTTTTGGAAACTATGCGTTAGTATACCCTGTAAATAATCTTAAGATCAGAATATTCAGTGGGCACTTCACGCATTTTATTCTTTTTTGCGAAAGACACCGCTGAAGATTCACCTTCAAGCATATACACCGCATACGCATGGTTCCAGCGAACAGAAGCGTCCAACGCTTTACCTTCTTTCGAAGCACTCGTCGGAGTTCCGTCCTTCTCACGACCATTTTCGAAATCCCTTTCGGCGATTTTGTACTCTTTAATGGCCAGACCGAGAAGTTCTCTGTCTTTTTCGCCTGTACAATGCCACCAGAAGAGATAGAGATCTGCTCTCTGAAGTCTCAAAAGTTGATTATTGCCACAAGGCGTTGGACAGTTCTTTGTCCTGTCAAGCAACACCGTTAACCAGAATTTAATCGTTGCAATATTGCACACCCTCTTTATTACAGGTGGTGCAATTGGCGGAACTGTAAATTGCGGATTGTCGATGCGTAGCACTGCGTACACAGCACCGTTTTTGATACTCTTTGAATTTTGAGTATTCGCACCACCAACACCGCCAGAAATAGCTCCACCCGTGACACAACCAATTAGTCCAGAGAAAGCGCCACCCAGAGTTCGATTTGAGGCATCTGCGTAGAAAACCCCCTCCGAATAATCTCCGACTTTGACCACAATATTTCCGCCGTAAATAATTCCGGCGTCATAACATGATCTATGTTGGAGATAGTTTTTTGGCACGAAATATTTTTTTGACGCCTCGGTATCATAAGTCAAAAGACCTACAATATTTTCCTCGGTTATCCTCATCGCTTGAAGCGACAAGGCATTATCAAAATAATATACCGGGCCATTCATGGGAGAGAAATCTCTCTCGATGTCAGGATAAAGGATCATAAGATCCTGCATCCGTCCCCAAGATACAGCCCCATTGGCTTTTTCCATCGCATTTATCATCACGCGATGTTTTTCCAATGTCCAGATGCGATAACCCTGTCCAGTATTGAAACTGAAATTGGATGTCGCAACTGAAGTGCCATACCCAGCAGCATCGATCAGTCCAGTTGGGGTTCCAATGTTGTGCTCAGGCGAGTTTAAAAGCGCCCGCTCAACAACTGAACTAAAATCAACATTTCCCCCAGTCGCATCCGAGTTTACACTCGAATTGACTATGACATTGTTTGTGTTTGCGTTACTGTTGTCAACAGTAACATCATCCGCAAGCACCGTGCTTGCAGAAAAAACCATCGCCGACAACAACAAAGTCATCAGCAACCCAATCGTCATTATTTTTTTCATTTCTATCCCTTTGTTGTTGTTTTAAAAAAATCCTAAAAAATTTTCAAGTTACTCATCCATGTCACTTTGACATAGGCTTATAACCGAACTTTTTTGACACCCATTTCTTTTTTGCCTTTTAATTGGCGAAATAGAATTGTCAATTCAAATGCGGTTTTGATTCTCTTAACTGCATAGTCTAGCACCTTTTTGCAATTTTGTCAAGGGGTTTTGACCTCACCAAAAATCCCTGCCCAGCACCCAGCCAAAATCGGCTTAACAGAGCCGATTTTGGGGATTGCTTTTTTAAATAGACTCAAATTGCTAGAATTTTGAATTTTGAATTTTGAATTTCTACCCCCTCCGCACATTGCGCAGTGCGTAGGCAAAAAACGAGTGATTATGCGCTGCGAAATTGACACACCAGTGTCATCCTGAACTTGTTTCAGGATCTCGATTACAGGAAACTAACTTAGACAAAGTAAGTAGATTCTGAAACAAGTTCAGAATGACAAAATGAGTTTGCCCCAGCAACAAGCACGTGCGGGAGATTTTCACCCAAAGGGTGATCATCCTCTGGATGACTTTTGTAACTTTTCTATTTTCAAGCGAAACGAGAGTAGTAAAAAATTTATTTTTTACTACCGAGCGAGCGAAGAAAATATGTACTCATATTAAAAGAAAAGTTAGCCTAGATTTACTTTGTCAGCAAATAAAACACAATTTGCCCAAACGAAATCCCGGCGTCACCGCGGGGGATTTTTTGATTGAGATAAAATTCTTGATTTTCCAAAACTGCCGAAATTATTTTGTTGTTCATTATTCCGCCAGAAGCAAAAAAAGCAGTAACTGGTAATGGGTGATCAGCAACTTCCATCTCCTGATGACTGATTACTGATGACTGATTACTAATCTTGATGATTTCCATCAGTCCATCGGCAATATATTTTTGCGCGGTGGCGGCAAGGCGTTTTTTGTCTTTGTGTAAATTTTCAAGAAGATATTCAAATAAAGGTGTTGTTTCTAGGATATATTCGACAGCTGATTTCTTGTCATTTGGATTTTGAGCTTTATTAGGATTTAGGATTTTGATTTTAGGATTTATGTCTAGGTATGGTTTGGTGGAATTTTCCTCCAGCAGTTTGACGGGCTGATGTTTGCTGAGTCTTTCATTTTTGGAAAAACCAAGCAAGACTGAAACTGCGTCCAGCACTCGAGCGGTGCTGGATGTTTCCACGCAGTTGAAATTCTGCTCAAGCTGGTTCCAGAGCACTTCAAATTCACTTCTGGAATAATATTTTTTTATATAGCTAAAAATTATGTTTTTCTTCTTTTCAATATTTATATTTATGTCATTCCCGTGAAAACGGGAATCCAGGCCCGTGTTTATTTCGTGAGACTTACTGGATTCCGGATCAAGTCCGGAATGACACGGTGGGAATTTTTTTGCGGCATTAGAAATTTTAAATAATATTGCAATCAGCATTCTCGCTGGCTCTTGAATTGCCAGCTCGCCTCCCAACAAAATTTGATTTTCTAAATGCCCAATCCTTGTGATTTGTAATTTTGAATTTTGAACTCGTTTGGTGTTTGATGTTTGGTTATTGGTTATTGCAAAAACTTCTCCTCCCCAAATTTTTTCATCTTCTCCCAAGCCTGTTCCGTCACAAGCAACCCCGAAAATTGTATTTTGTATACTACTTTTTGTCATCGCGAGGATTTTTGTACTCGAAAATCCGTGGCGATCCAGGGCTTGGCAACGATCTGGATTGCTTCGGATGATCCGCCAACTGGCGGACTCGCAATGACAAGGTTGGTTTGTGCTTTGTATTTTGGTTATTGGTGAATGTTTTATGTTCCATGCTCCATGTTCTATAATACGGTCTCCGATGGCGGAGAAAATGTGGGCGAGGTGATGTTGGACGGGGAGATATTGGGCGGTGTATTTTTTGGAAAGTTGTTGGGCAAGTTTGGTGCTTTGAAAAAGTGGGTGCAGGTCGCTAAGGATGATATCGGGTTTGCAATTATTGTCTTTCAGAAATTTCTTCAGGGCGCTTTGAAAATGCAAAAAATTGTTTTCGACTGCCAAATCACCAAAATCTTCGGAGCAGTGCAGGCGGTTATTTTCCCATAGCGAAAAGTTTCCTGCCGATTCGGCGCCGAGAGCGAGGATGGTTTTTTTGCTATTGAACGGGAATTTGTATTCTTGCATAAGAGTGGTGAATTTTTGGAGGCTAAGCCTCCTATAGGAGGCTTAGCCTCCAAAAAATTTCAGGATCTGATTATATTGTAGCATTGGAACCGGATTTTGTGCTATAATGAACTTGTGATTGAATAAATAAAAAAGTTTTTAAAATAAAAAAATGGGAAAACCAAAAATAGTGATTGTGAGTTTGACTTCCTGTGAGGGTTGTCAATTTTCTTTGTTGGATCTGGGTGAGCGATTTCTGGAAGCAATTAAGGCAGTAGAGATGCTTGATTTTAGGCTTTTGGAAGACAGCGAGGATAGCGGTGAGCCTCTGGATATTGCTTTTGTGGAAGGTAGTCCAATCACGCAGGCCAATAAAGAGACTTTATTGAAACTCAGAGAGCGTAGCAAAATGCTGGTGACAATTGGAAACTGCGCGGCGATGGGTGGAATTCCGGAAATCAAAAATTACCGTGAGAAAAAAACGGCGGTTAAACATGTGTACAAATATATTCAAGGGATTGAAAACGAGCCGATTCAAGAGGTGGATAATTTGGTCAAAGTTGATTTTTCGCTTCCGGGGTGCCCAATTAATGGGGAAGAATTTTTGAACTATTTGCCACTGCTTTTGGCGGGGAAAATTCCCACAATTCCTGACAATCCAGTTTGTGTGGAGTGCAAGCAACAAGGCAACACCTGTTTGCTTTTGGAGAAGAAACCTTGTTTTGGACCAATGATTTTGGGTGGTTGCCGGGCAGTGTGTCCGACAGCGCGAATGGGTTGCCAAGGTTGTCGAGGCCTTCGTCCCAAGGGCAATGTCAAAGCGATGCGAGCCACGCTCAAACAAATGATGACCGACGAAGAATTTGAAAACACGACTGAGATATTTGGGTTAAGAGATAGTATCGAGGAAAGAGAAGCTGGTGGAATTTAGTCTCTACGAATTACGAACTTTTACGAATGTACGAAAATGAAAACTCAAAAAGAAATAATTTTTGCAGACGAAGTTTATGAAATCATTGGAATGATGTATGATGTTTGGAATGAAATAGGCTTTGGGCATAAGGAAAAATTTTATCAGAAAGCGGTAGGAGAAATTTTTAAAAAAAATAATAAAAAATTTAAAGAACAATTGAGGCTAAAGGTGAAGATGAAAGGAGAAGAAATTGGAGAGTATATTTTGGATTTCTTGTATGAAGATCAAATAGTAATTGAATTGAAGCAAGGAGATATGTTTTCAAAAACTAATATTAATCAGATTTACTCATATTTAAAGGCAACTAATTTGAAACTCGGGCTCTTGGTAAACTTCACTAGAACAGGAATTAAATTTAAAAGGATAGTGAATTTAGTGTAGAGTTCGTACATTCGTATAATTCGTAATTCGTAGATATAGAATATGAATATTCGTATAAATCACATTGCAAAAATTGAGGGGCACACTGGTTTTATGGCTAGTGTTTTGCAGGGCGATGTTAAGAGCGCCAAATTTGAAGTCAAAGAGGGCGTGCGGTTGATTGAGGGGATTTTGGTGGGTCGCAATTACAAAGATATGCCGATTATTGCGCAGCGTATTTGTGGAATTTGCCCCGTGGTGCACAACTTGACTGCCATCAAAGCGATTGAAAATGCCATGAAAATTGAAGTGAGCGAAGAAACCGTGAAATTGCGTCGGGTGATGGAGCACGCCCAGTTCATTCATTCGCATGCCTTGCATCTTTTCTTTTTGTCGTTGGCAGATTTTTTGGATATTGAAAATGATTTGGATTTGATCAGTGCTTATCCCGAGCAAGCCAAAAAGGCAATCAAGGTTCGGGAGTATGGCATGGAATTGATCAAGGTGATTGGCGGGCGCGTGGTGCATCCACTTACCAATGAGGTGGGAGGTTTCAAGAAAGTTCCGACCATTGAACAGTTGCAAAAATTGATTGCGCAAAGCGAGGAAATTTTGTTGGTGGCGTTGGAGTTGGGCGAATTTTTCAAAACCATCAAATTGCCACAGTTTTCTCGCAGCACGGAATATGTGAGCTTGGAGAAAAAAGGCGAGTATGCGATTTATGACGGGGATGTGGCTTCCAACAAGGGGCTTTTTGTGACGGTGGATAATTTTGAAAATAATTTTCACGAATTTCAACGGCCAAAGGAAATCATCAAGCGTGTATTGGCAGATGGCAAAACCAGCTATATGGTTGGGGCAATTGCGCGCGTGAACAATCAAGCGGACAAACTGAGCTATGAAGCTCGCAAATATCAACAAGCTTTGAATTTTGCGCTGCCAGATTTTAATCCTTTTCACAATGTGCTTTATCAAATGACAGAAATCATTCATTGTGTTGAAGAGTCTGGTCATCTGCTTCGTCAACTTGCGCAAAGTGATTTGCAGGAGGCGCTCACCAAACCATACAAAGTCCAAGCTGGGGCGGCGGCCGCGGCGGTGGAAGCCCCACGCGGAACCCTGTATTATTGGGTAGACATCGATGAAAATGGTTATGTGAAAAATGTGAACATCATCACACCAACCGCACAATTTCTGACACACTTGGAAGATGACATTGCAGCTTTTTTGCCGTCCGTGTTGGATTTGGATGAAAAGACCCGTGAAAAGAAAATGCGCGCCTTCATCAGGGCGTATGACCCCTGCATTAGCTGCGCAGTCCACTGAAATGCAAAAATTGTTACATTGTTAGACTGTTACATTGTTATGGAAGAGAAATACTTAAAACTAAATGATATTGGGGCTTATAAAATCTCTTTTAATCTTTCCAATTATGTTTGGGACATTGTTGTTGTATGGAATTATTTCGAAAAAGATACAATTGGAAAACAATGGGTGAGAGCAATAGATTCAATATCTGCAAATATTGCGGAAGGATTTGGAAGATATACAAAAAAGGATAAAATAAATTTTTTTAGGTATAGTTTTGGTTCGCTTAAGGAATCCATGGATTGGGCACAAAAAGCAAAAACCAGAAAAATAATAACAGAAGATCAATATGCATATATCATGAGTGAGTTGGCCAAATTACCAAGAGAACTGAACTATTTGATAAAATTTACAAATGAAAAATTAACAATATAACAATATAACAATATAACAATTTAACAATGTAAGCTTATGCATGATTTTTTGTTGGCCAAAGAAATAGTTGAGGAAGTTTTGGCGGTTGCCAAAGAAAAAGCACTTTCAAAAGTCGAGAAAGTTTCGGTGGAAATTGGTTTGATTGCGATGGCGCACGATGGGCACGAGGAGCACACTGAGGACATTAGCGTGGAAAATTTGCAATTTGGAATTTCAGCCATTGCCAAAGGCACGCTTTTGGAAAAAACCGTTTTTGAAATCAAGAAAGTTGCTGGGGAACATTGGAAACTGACGGAGCTTGAAGGCTCCTGACATGGCTACATGGCTACATGGCTACATTGCCACATTGTTGGGATGCAATTTTTTAAGTGAAAAACAATTTAACAATATAACAATTTAACAATAAAACAAGTATGATCAAAGTAGCAATCAACGGGTTCGGTCGCATTGGGCGACCATCGACAAAAATCGTTTTTGAAAAAGAGGGAATGGAAGTGGTGGCTATCAATGATTTGACTGACATTGAAACCAGCGCGCATTTGCTAAAATACGATTCTTCTTATGGAGTTTATGGGCAGGAAGTAACAGTTGATAAACAGGCGAGTGAAATTGTTATCGGTGGCAAAAAAGTGAAATATTTTTCGCAGAAAGATCCGGCCAATTTGCCTTGGGGCGAGCTAGGCGTGGATGTGGTTTTGGATTGCACGGGCATTTTCTTGGATCAAGTTTCCGCGCAAAAGCATATTGATGCGGGCGCCAAAAAAGTGGTGATGAGCGCGCCACCAAAAGATGACACCCCAATTTATTTGTTGGGAGTCAACGAAAATGATTATAAAGGCGAAGCCATCGTTTCCAATGGTTCTTGCACGACCAATTGTTTGGCACCGATGATCAAAGTGCTGGATGATCTTTGCACGATTGAAAAAGGTTTTATGACCACCACGCATTCATACACCAATGATCAAAATTTGCTGGATTTGCCTCATCGCGATTTGCGCAGGGCTCGAGCTGCCGCGCTTTCAATTATTCCAACCACCACGGGAGCTGCCAAGACGGTGGGCAAAGTGATTCCACATTTGAAAGGCAAGCTCGATGGCATCGCGCTACGCGTGCCAACCCCAGTGGTTTCGATTGTGGATTTCATTTGCACGGTGGAAAATTCCAAAACTGTGGAGGAAATCAATCAAGCCTTTGTTGTTGCTTCTCAAAGTTCAATGCAAGGAATTTTGGATGCTACCTCCAAGGAGCTGGTTTCCATGGACTATAAAATGAATCCTTTTAGTTCCATCGTGGATTTGCCCCTGACTATGGCGCAAGGCAACTTGGTCAAGGTGGTTGGTTGGTATGACAACGAATGGGCATATTCCAATCGTTTGGTGGAGATGGGGGCGTATATTTGTAAATAGCTTATTGGCTTATTAGGCTTTAGCTTTTTAGCTTCTTATTTTACCATGTAAATAGGCTTAACCTTCAGCTTTTAGCTGGTAACCTGTTTTATACGCGATTGTGTGAAAAAATGCGAAAATTAGTTTTCTGTAAACTGCTTGTCCTTTTTAGGCAAGCAGTTTTTGCAAGTGGATGCAAAAAAAGAAAAATTGGCAAATAAAAAACACGAAATTCGTGTTGGGGGTTTTGAAAATGTTTTTCCCCCAGGTCGCTGATGCGAAAGCTGGGGGATTTTGTTAGAAAAATATTCACCACCTTACTCGATGCGTGCTTGACAACCTTCAGTGGAACAAGAAACTGGGCCGAAGAATCCAGTGGATCGAATTTCCTCCGTAATTCTATTTATTTCATTGTCATCATGTCCGGCATTCGTAAGGTCTAAGCGGATTTTATATTCATCGCCAAAAAAATATTCTTGCCAATGAAAAGCCCAATGAGTAAAACATGACAATACAGCAAGAAACATTGAAAGTCCAAGGGATTTAACATTTCTCAATGTTTCTTCTCCTAATTCTGTTGCTGAATCTGAAAAATGTCCAGTCCTGAATCCCCTAAACCAATATTGTTAAAATTTAAGAGAGTTTTTTGTAAAAAAATACGGGGTCTGGTATCCAATACTGGTGTGTAATCTTTGAT
>Ga0194057_10001357_pt1 | contig 12432 bp, 7 predicted proteins | sample SepL4415m_MetaG_FD_155474 | JGI IMG/M metagenome (GOLD analysis project Ga0194057, IMG submission 155474) | Anoxic zone freshwater microbial communities from boreal shield lake in IISD Experimental Lakes Area, Ontario, Canada - Sep2016-L442-15m | ecosystem: Environmental > Aquatic > Freshwater >...
CTGGCGAACGGCTCCGTCGCCATCAGCATGTCCAGCGTGGCATCGGTCATCGTCGGATCCAGCGGATCATCCCAGCGCTTCGGGCGGGCCGCTTGACGGGTGATGCTTGCCAGATTGTTTTCGGATATGGCCATATGCAGCGCTCTAGAGTCCTTGAAACATGAATGTGTTGTCGTTAGTTCAAGTTCTTTGTCTTGCTTCTTGCAGTCTTGTGTCTTGGGTCTGAGGCGAAGCCTCGCTAGGCATCGATCACCATTTTTCCTGTGGGCCGGCAGATGCAGCAAAGGCAGGTGCCTTCTTCCGGGGCGTCTCCCGGTTCCAGAACGTATTCGACACCGCCTTCCTTGATCGCCACCAGGCAGGATCCGCAACTCCCCGCGCGACACCCGCCTTCGATGGTGGTGATGCCGTTTTTCTCGGCGAATTCAAGGAGGTTTGCCATTCCGGAATCCCACGGCACGGTTTTGCCGGAACGCGCGAACTCGATCGGTATCACCGCTTGGCCGACTGTCCCGGATTGGGTCTTGGGTTCTTGCGGCCCGCTCTTGACGGTGGCCGGGCCGAAGGCTTCGAATTTCACATCTTTCTTCGGCACGCCCCAGTCATACAGGCCGTGGACGAGGGTATCCATGAATGGGCCGGGACCGCACAGATAGTATTCGTAATTGCTGGATGGCAGGGTCTCCTTCATCAACTCAATCGTGACGCGGCCATCGTGGTTGTAGGCCTCGCCCCGCAGGTCCTTGGCAAGCGGGCGGCTGTAACAGATATGGAGCCGCATGTTTGGATTGGCTTTTTGCAATTCGATGACCTCGTCGCGGAACATGTGGTCGACACTGTTGCGGCAGCCGAAGAAAAAATAGATTTCCCTGGGGTCTTTGGTATGGGTCAGATGGCGGGCCATCGCCAGCATGGGGGTGATGCCAATGCCTCCGGATATGAGAACCACGGGACGATCGGTCTCGACATCAAGGAAGAATCGGCCGCCGGGGGCTTTCACGTTAAGGATGTCGCCTTCCTTCACATGGTCGATGAAATAGCTTGAAGCAATGCCCGGCGGAATTGCGGGATCGTCGGACGGCGGCAAGGCGCGCTTGATCGTGACCCTGTAATGGTCGTCACTCAGGGCGCCGTCCGAGAGCGAATAACAGCGGACCAGCGGCTTGCCCGCGTTCGGGGGATACAGTTCGAATGTTAGATACTGACCGGGTTTGAACGGTGGCAGCGACATGCCGTTGTGTGGAGTGAGGTGGAATGAACAGGTGTCGTCACACTCGGCCACTTTCTTGGAAACGGTGAACTTGCGGTATCCATTCCATGCGGATTCGGGTGCCGCCTGCGCCTTGAGGTTCAGGATCTCGACTTTTTTATTCAGCACGTCAATCTCGAGCCGGTTGCGTTTCGCTTCGAAACGATGCCTGGCGGCAACCGTCCACCATTGGGTGGCGACGTAGCCTAACATGAGGGCGCCACCGGTCAGCCCGATCGTAAAGAGAGGGCTTGAAAGTGCCGAACGTAACAAGATATCGTAATTCACATTTTTAGCGCTGTGGATGAGCTTTGGGAACAGTACGTCAGGGGGCGTTTTGTGTCGAACGGATCCAAACTTATTCAAGAAAGGCACGGAGAAGGCATATAAAATAATTAATCAGGGATTGGCGAGCAAGATTTTCGACGGTTTTGCCACTTCTATTTGCTTGTCACCCCCCCCTTGGGATCTTAAGGATTGTTTCAAGTGCGGAAGGACCTGCTATTCTCAATCGCGATCATCCCGGCCTGCCTCTGGCAGGCTGGTGCCGCGGAGCCCTTGGTCGCCGCAAAGGTGCCCGGCTCCGGGACTTGCATGACCAGCGGCTGCCATGGCGGGGCGGGGCTTGAGCGTGGAGCCTACACCATTTGGAAACGTTATGATCCGCATTTCGCCGCCGCCGCCACACTGACCAACGGTCGCTCCAAAGCGATGGCCAGAGAGCTTGGAATCGACAACGCCGCGGAATCGAAAAGCTGCACGATCTGCCACTCCCCGATGCGCCAGATGATTCCGTCCGGCCTCCCGGCAGTTCCGGATCGGGACAAGATTGACAGCGGTGTCTCCTGTGCCAATTGCCACGGCTCGGCGGAAAAATGGCTGCTTTCACATACCCGCCGGGATTACCCGAAGGACGCGCTTGCGCGGCTCGGCATGCGGCCATTGGGCAGCGCCTACCAACGGGCGAGCCATTGTGTCGCCTGTCACCAGAATTTAAGCGACGCGCTGGTGGAGGCAAGACATCCGGCGTTGGTCTTCGAGCTGGATGGCATGCTGGTCGCCGAGCCCAGGCACTGGCGCGAGGCAAAGGGGTTTTCCAACGCCAAAACATGGCTTGTGGGACAGGCTGTGGCTTTGCGCGAGACTGCGGCGCAAGCCAAGCGTGAGCCGGGTGCACGCAGGACCGCTGAAATCGAGGCCATTCAAGCATTGCTGAAAGCGACAGGCACCGGCTGGGATGACCCGGGGAAGGATCTGGTCCGCTCGGCTGATGAATATGCAAAGCGGATTTCCGGCGCGCCGATGAGTCATGAACAAAGTCGCGCGATATTGTCCAAGCTGCTTGGCGACCGTGCTTCATTTCAACCCGATGCGTTCAGCAGGGTCGCCCGGGAATATCGCCCGTGGTCCATGGGCTATTATGCGGAGCGTCTGGCATTGGCGATTGATCGTCTGAACCAATCCCTTGTTGCATCCGGCGGGAAAAGCGCGATTGCGAAGGATCTTCTGGACGAGTTGTTCGATGCGGCGAAGCCCCCGGAGAGTTTCGACGGTGCCACTGTCGGCGAGTTCGTTGAAAAACTGGAGCGGGTGGCAAAATCACAACTCGACGCGGAGCAGGACCATTGATTATCTATCCAAGGAAGTGTTGAACCAATGAGCCGTGGATTTCTCAAAACAGGCACTCGTCTTTTGGCCATCTCCTCAAGCGTCCTGTTGACGACCTGTTATGAACCGCCGCATGAGCGGACTCCGGAATGGGATATGGCGAAAGACGAGAAACGTCCGGATCGTCTAACCGCACAGCAGACGTTGGTCGATGGCGTGCCGGAAAGCCCCGCCACTTTCTCGCCTGATCCGGGCGTGAATCCCGCGCTGCAACCCCGCCTGCCTGCGTTTGAGATCAAGGAAGAAACCACCACCTCGGACGAATCCGTGCTGCCGCCGGCGCAATTCAATCCCGATCCTGGAATGGGCATGGATGAAGGCGGGAACAAGGCGGGAAAGGAAGAGACCGGGACTCCCGCCGGCCCTGGGGGGAAAGCTCCGGGGATCGGCCGGTTTTTCCAAGACGATCCCGGTTTCCACGACGACCGGTTTTTCAGGCGGGACTTGGGCGGCCCGAAAAAATTTCCCAAGTTCACTCCGACCATCCCCAATGATTTGCAATTGCCACGGATGGGGGTAGAGCGGCGCCAACTCGAAATCGAGCAGGTGCAAGGACCGGAGCCGGCGGATCGTTACGAACCGGACATCGGAGCGCCATTGGTACTGCCGAGAAAAGGGGTTCGATACGAGCAGCGAATTTCCGAGAATTGGCACGCGGGTCATTACCAACCTGCGGACAATCCGCCCAACACCACTGCCGTGGAGGACCGCTACCGCATTCCGACGGGAGTCTGGAATCGTTACCTGGAGGACAGTGTCGCCGAAACCCCCTATGAGCGAAAGACGCCCTACCTCTGGCACCCCTACTATCAGAGTGTTCTCAAAGGGGATGTACCAATTATCGGACAGGACATCTTTGCCTCGCTGACCCTGCAAAACATCACCGACTTTGAGGTTCACAATCTGCCCATCCCGTCGGGTGTCGGCACGGCGCGGCCGTCCAGTTCGGAATTTTACGGCAGGGGCGATCAGACCCTCATCAATTCAAACACCAGCCTCAAATTTGATCTCTTCAAGGGCGAGACGTCGTTCAAACCCGTTGAGTGGCTGTTCCGTATCCAGCCTGTTTTCAACATCAACTATCTCTCCGGATATGAAGCCAACGTCGTCTCACCGGACCCGCGCGGGCTTGGCCAATCGACGTCCAATCCACCTGGCAACTCCGGAATCTCTAACCCCGGAGATGTCGATGGCTTCATCGATCCCCTGGTGGATCCCGCCAAATCAAACCTGCATGATACGAACGCAACCGAGCGCTTGGAGAGTCATGTCGGATTGCAGCAGTTTTTCTTGGAGACGCACCTGCTGGATCTCTCCGAGAATTACGACTTCGCGGCGTTGCGGGTCGGCACCCAGACATTCAACGCGGATTTCCGCGGCCATGTGTTTATGGATTCGAACTGGGGATACCGGCTTTTCGGAAATCTACAGAAGAACCGCATCCAGTTCAATCTGGCGTTGTTCGATCTCTTCGAGAAGGAGTCGTTTTCCGAACTCAACACTTTCAAAGACCGCAACCAGAACGTTTTCATCGCCAACGTCTATTGCCAGGATTTTCTAACCGAAGGCTACACCGCCGAACTCAGTTTTCTGGCCAACCGGGACAATGGAAGCCGCAGCGGTCTGATCTACGACAGCGCGGGCAATATCGTCCGCCCGGCGCCCATCGGCACCGTGGTCCCTCACGATATCCAGGCCTATTATCTCGGCTGGAATGGCGAAGGTCACATCGGTCGTGCGAACATCAGTCATTCGCTCTATCATGTGTTCGGTCGGGATGAATTGAATGGTCTTGCGGGGCGCTCGGTTGACATCAGCGCGTGGATGGCGGCCATGGAGGTTTCAGTGGATACCGACTGGATGCGCCACAAATTCACCCTGTTCTGCGCATCGGGCGATGACAATGCAACCGACGGTAAAGCAACCGGGTGGGACGCCATCGTGGACAATCCGAATTTCATCGGCGGTCCATTCAGCTATTGGCAGAGGCAGGGAATGAATCTGGGCGGCACGGCGGTCGCCCTGAAGCAGCGTCTGAGCCTGATTCCCGATCTGCGATCTAACAAATACATGGGGCAGTCCAATTTCGTCAACCCCGGCATCTTCATCGCCGGACTTGGCGAAGAATGGGAGCTGACCCCGCGGCTGCGGGCTTTTGCCAACCTGAATTACCTTTTGTTCATGGAAACGGACGCCATCAAGACCGCGCTCCTCACGAATGATATCAACAGGGAAATCGGCTGGGATCTCAGTTTCGGCGTGGAATACCGGCCACTGCTCACGGACAACGTGAAACTCAACCTAGGGATCGGCATGTTGTTCCCTGGAGCGGGTTTCAAAGACATCTACAGCAAGGCCTCAAGTGGCGTGCCCGGTTACACCCCCGACAATCCCCAGGGTGTGGCGGATGTCCTTTACAGCGCCTTCTTCTCTGCAAACATCACCTTCTGACAATGTACAGACCCATGATTCATCTGCGTATCGCCTGCGTGCTTGCCGCCGGCGGAGTGGCCCTGTCAGGTTATTCCCAGCAGGAGGCACCGGGTAACGCAAGCCTGTTCGGTCCGCCTGTCACCGCTAACGATTCCTCAGCCGGCACCGGTGCCGCCATCCCGAAAGCTAACAAGGTGGATCAATCCAAAGCCGCGGTGTCGCTGAAAAGCCGCGGCTGCATCGCCTGTCATAAGAACTCGAATGATCCTCATGCAAGCGAATTTGTCCGACTCGGGTGCACGGACTGCCACGGTGGCGATCCCACTCCGGGCCTGACGATGCGTCAGGCTCACCCGACACCGCGCAATCCCGTTTTCTTTGAAAGCTCGGCGAACCCAAGCGCCAGCGATGTGCTGCTCAACCATGAATCTCCGGAGTTCATCCAGTTCATGAATCCGGGGGACCTGCGCGTGGCGAAAAAAACCTGTGGCGATTGTCATGCGGACGCCGTCGATCACGTCGATCACAGCATGATGCGGCATGGCGCGATGCTGTGGGGTGCGGCAGCATACAACAACGGGTCCTACCCGGTTAAAGATTCGATATTCGGCCAGGCGTATGGTGCCAACGGGGTGCCGCTGGCCTTACAAAGTCCGATCAAGGTCACTCCGGAAATGCAGAGAACCCTGGGCATCGTGCAGGAAATATTTCCGCTGCCGCGTTTCAATATCTCGCAAACGGGAAATATCTTCCGGATTTTTGAAAAGGGCGGGACCAGGCTGGCAGAACTCGGCAATCCCGATCCCTTCGAGCCACCCGGCAGACCGCTCCGGCGTCTGGGTGAGCGGGGACTTGGCACATTCTCAAGGGTCGATCCCGTGGTTATCGGCGCGCATAAGACACGCCTGCACGATCCGTTGCTGGACTTCCTCGGATCTAACAACAGGCCGGGTGATTATCGTTCCAGCGGTTGCACCGCATGCCACGTCGTCTATGCGAACGACCGGTCTCCCGCAAATTCCGGCTGGTATAGCGCCTATGGAAACCAGGGCCTGTCATTCAACCCGGACCCGATGATTTCCAAGAAAGAAAAGGGCCATCCCATCGCCCACAAGTTCACCCGCAGCATTCCATCCAGCCAGTGCATGTCGTGCCACATGCATCAGGGCAATCTGTTCGTGAACCCCTATCTTGGATATACTTGGTGGGACCAGGAATCGGATGGGGAGTTCATGTATCCAAAGGAGCAACACAATCCCACGGATGAGGAAATGGTGAAATCCCTGCGCAAGAATCCCGAAGCGGCGGCGGCGCGGGGTTTGTGGGGCGATGTCAATTTCCTGGAGAAAACCGCGGAATTGAATCCCATGCTGAAGAACACCCAGTTTGCCGACTACCACGGCCACGGCTGGGTGTTCCGCGCCGTGTTCAAAAAAGACCGCGAAGGCAATTTGTTAACCTTGAAGGATGAGAAGATTTCCCACGACGACAAAGACAAGTTCAAAAAGGCCGTGCATCTGAAAGACATTCACCTTGCGCGTGGAATGCAGTGTGTCGATTGCCATTTCCTCAACGATGCCCATGGCAATGGTTTGCTCAATGTCGAGCCACGGGCTGCGACCGCGATCACCTGCGTGGATTGCCACGGAACCGTCAACTCCCACACCCATCTTGTCACTTCCGGCACGGGCGGCACCCTCTCGGAGGAAGGCAAAGTGAAGCCGGTCGATCTGCGGGAAAGCAACACGCCGTTCGGCCCCCGTTTCACATGGAGCGCGGATGGCAGGAGACTGATGCAGCAGTCTTCGATGGAGCGGAACCTGCAGTGGGAAATCCCACAGACACTCGATACGGTCACCCCGGGATCCGATCACTACAATGTCATGAGCGCTTACGCAAAAACCCTCAAGCGCGACGGAAAAAATTGGGGAACTGTTCCCGATGATCCCAAAAAATGCGCCAGGGAACTCGCCCACGGCAATCAGAATATCGGCTGCCAGATCTGCCACACGTCATGGGCGACCAGTTGTTTCGGTTGTCACATGCCCATGGAGGCAAACTCCAAAAATGCCGCTAACAAGTTTGAGGGGACCACTTCCCGGAATTTCAGCTCATACAATCCCCAGGTGGTGCGCGACGACGTCTTCATGCTAGGCCTGGACAGCACTGTCAAGGGACACCAGTTGGCCGTACTGCGTTCATCCAGCGCGATGGTGGTGAGTTCCCAGGGGACGAATCGCGAATCGTTTTACAGCCAGCAGCAAACCGTCTCCGCCGAGGGATATTCGGGCCAAGCCTTCAATCCTCACTTCGCACATACCACCAGCGGCGTTGGCACCACGAAAAACTGCACGGACTGCCACATCTCGAAAGACAATGATAACAACGCGATCATGACGCAGCTCCTCGGATTCGGCACCGGCACGGTCAACTTTTTCGGAAGATTCGCCTATGTCGGCACCGATGACCACGGGCTGCATGGCGTCGCGTGGACCGAGCGCACCGAGCCGCAGGCGGCGATCGGCAGCCACCTGCACAAAATCGCTTACCCTAGCAACTACAAGGAGCACCTCGATAACAAATCCGTCCTGACCACCGCCTATCACCATCACGCCAAGGGCGGCGCGCTCGACTTGCAGCTGCGCGGTGAGTATCTCTACGCCGCGCTCGGGAAAAACGGGTTCGGCATCTTCGACGTCGCCAACATCGACAACAAGAATTTTTCCGAGCGCATTGTCAGCGCCCCGGTCTCACCCTTCGGGCAGGACACATTTATCAAAACCGCCTGTGCCACCTCCGTGGCTCTGCCGAGCACTTTGATCAACGATCCCAACCGCAACCGGCTGCCGCAGAATGAGGAACAGCCGATCGCCGCCTATCATGGCTACGCGTTCGTGACAGACCTCGAAGAAGGCCTGATCGTGGTGGATGTGGCCACCATGCTGGATGGCAATCCGGCTAACAATTTCATCAAACGGACCACCACATTCAATCCCGGCGGAAAACTCAATGGCTCGCGCCATGCGTGGATGGCCGGGCAGTGGCTCTACATCACAACCTCTCAGGGGTTGGCCGTTGTCGATGCATCGAACCCGAAAGCCCCGGTATTCGCCGGCGCATATTCAGGTCCCTCCCTGCGTGACGCCCGTCAATCCGCCGTGCAGTGGCATTACCTCTTTGTCACCGATGCGGATGGCATGAAAGTCTTCGACGTTTCTAACCCCGCGAAACCCATCCCGCTTTCCGGCGCGTCCGTTGCCTTGGGAAATGCCGCAGGCCTTTATGTCGCCAGAACCTATCTGTATGTCGCGAACGGCCCCGCCGGTCTCGCCATCATCGATGTGAAAAATCCTGAAAAGCCGCGACTTCTCAGCCAATTCACCGCTGGCGGGCAGCTCACCGATGTGCGCGACGTGCAAGTGGGTTCGGTGAGCGCCTCAATGTATGCCCTCGTTGCCGATGGCCGCAATGGCATGCGTGTCCTGCAACTCATCTCGCCGGAGAACGTGCCCGGCCATATGGGCTTTTCACCCAAGCCCGAGCCGAAGTTGATCGCAACCTATCCGACCGAGGGTGCCGCGGTGTCAATTTCCCGCGGTCTCGACCGTGACCGCGCCGTGGATGAAAGCGGCAACCAGACGGTGGTCTTCGGGCGGCGTGGCTCCCGCCCGTTCCATCTCGATGAAATGAAAGCCTATTTCCGCAAACCGGTCGATGCACAGCAAGGAACACGCAATGGCCCGATCTACAAGGTTTCCGATGTGAAACATGGCGAGAAGGACACCCTCCTCGATACCTACGGAAACACGCTGGCCCCCACCCTTGAATTCGTGATTCCAAAATCAGCGGAACGGGCGGAGCCGCCGCCATACAAAGGGCGATTGAGACAGAGGCGAGAACCCGAGGGGCTCCAACAATGATTTAATCCGTAAAATCCGTGCAATTTGCCTGAGATTATTTGAATTTCAGTCAGTCAGGCTATCTCGCTTCGCTCGGTTGTGGTTAATCTAACTAACAAGTGAGATCAAATTTCGGTTTCCGCTTGCGGCCACACCACCCAAATGACGGCAGTGCGTTGGTGGAGGCACGAACGTTTGGAAAAATCCGTCATTGACGCCAGCCCTCAGTTCGTCAGTCTGCAAGAAACCCGTTGGACAGGAGTATAGCCGGGATGCATGTTGCCAAAGACAGATCGTTGACGGAGCACCTGCGGAAAACATTCCTGACAGGGGTGGTGCTGCTGGTGCCGCTGGTCGTGACCATCAAGGTGCTCCAGATTCTGTTTCATTTCACCGACGGCCTGCTGGGTCCCATGCTGTCGCGCATCATCGGCAAGCCGGTGCCCGGTTTGGGGTTGCTGTTGTTTTTGATCGGGATCTATCTGGTGGGCCTGACCTGCCGGACCTTCGTGGGCAGGCTGGTTTTGAAGTGGACTGAAGGTCTCATCGGCCGGATCCCGCTGGCGCGCACGATTTACTCGGGGGTCAAGCAACTGCTCGGGCCGTTTGGCGATGGCTCGGGCGAGACCCTTGGCAAGGCGGTGATGGTGGAGTATCCGGCCCCGGGGATTTACACCTACGGGTTTCTGGTCAAGGAACACCTGCACGGCCCGAATGGTATCGAGCTCGTCAATGTCTTCATTTGCTCCAATCACCTGCATCTCGGGGCGGTCATCGTTGTTGACCGCCGCTTGGTCACCGAGTTGGACATGACTTTTGAAGACATGATCAAGCTCATGGCCTCATGCGGAGCGGCCGCCCCGCACGTCGAACGGCTTCCCGCCAATCATCCCCCGCCGGTTTTCATTCCGCCAGAGGCTCCTTGAACGACGATCATCTATTGGGCATTCGGTAAGAAACACCGCCAAGATCACTGGCAAGGACGGTTCCACGGTGCAACGAATCAAAGCGGCTCTTGTCGGGATTCGGTGCCGTTCGGTCGAATTCGGTGACTTTTCGGTGACAATGCCCGTTAGATTGTTAGGCTTATTTCGTTGTAACCCTTTGAGTTCCAATGGAGCCGCTGGTCGGATTCGAACCGACGACCTGCTCATTACGAATGAGCTGCTCTACCCCTGAGCTACAGCGGCTTTTCGGGTTTCTCCGGTTTTGGTGCAGATTTATCGCACTATGGCTTTGGAAACTCGTGTCGCGGCGTTTGTAGTTGGGCGCAGGTGCCGGCGCAAGCCAATTTTCGGCTGGCTCCCCTGCCTGTTTTGCCCCGGTGCGGGTGAAGAGAAGAACATGCCGCAGGATGCGGCAGGGTGCACGCTGGAAGCGTGCGCCACCCAACTGGAAGCGTGCGCCACCCAACTGGAAGCGTGCGCCACCCAACTGGAAGCGTGCGCCACCCAACTGGAAGCGTGCGCCACCCAACTGGCAGGGTCAACCATCCTGAGGCGCAGGCCAAGCGCCTGTTTCAATCATTCAAAGAGATTCACGCGAAGTCCGCGAAGAAAGCCAGAAATCAAAAAATTCTTCGCGGCTTCGCGTGAGCCAACTATCGAATCATTGGCATTTCCCGATCTGATGCCAATTCCCCCATGGAGTTCGCCCCCCGTGCTAGGCAACGGTGAAGCGGGCGGCCAGGGCCTCCAGCACGGGTGGCGGCACGTAACGGCGGACGCTGTCTTGCCAGCCGCGCGGGCCGGTGAGGCCTTTGACCATGTTAGATGACAGCTCGGAGATGTCGCGCGGCGGCATCAAAAACACGGTGTTGATCTCCGGTGCCATGTCCGAGTTGATGTGGCGCATCACCCGTTCGTATTCATAGTCGGAGGTGGAGCGGATGCCGCGCAGGATGTAGTCGGCCTCCATGAGCTTGGCGTAGTCGACCAGATAGCGGTTGTCGAAATGGACGATGATGAGGCGCTCGCAGGCCTGGGTGGAGGCGCGCAACAAGTGCAGCCGCTCTTCGACGGAAAACGTGTAATGCTTGGACGGGTTTTCGCCGATGGCCACGATCAGGATGTCGAACAATTCGAGTCCGCGTTCGATCATCCAGAGGTGCCCGTTGGTGGGAGGATCAAACGACCCGGCATAGACAGCAGTGCGCATGGCCGCAACCTAGCATGAATCGGGCCCATGCAAACCCCCAAATTCAACGGTGGTGGAGGCGGGACAGCAAGCGTTCCAAGCGGGCGGTTTTGAGGTGGCGGAAGCCGACGAGCCGGTGGCGCGGCTCGTCCCACAGGCGGAAGGTGAGCGACTTGAGGCTGCCCAACAAGGTGACGGGCTTGACCACCTGGAACAAGGGCTCTGCATCATGGCATTTCTCAAGGTTGTAATTCGGAATGCGCGGGCTGAGGTGATGGATGTGGTGATAGCCGATGTTGCCGGTGAACCATTGCAGCAACTTCGGCAATTTGTAGAACGAGCTGCCCTGCAACGCGGCCGTGGCGTAGTCCCAGCTTTCATTGCGCTCCCAATAGACACCCTCGAATTGGTGTTGCACATAGAACAACCACACACCCGCCGAACCGGCAACCATGAGCACGGTTAATTGAATGACCAGATACGCCTGCCAACCAAAGGCCCGGCACAGACCGACGGCGATCAAGAGGACGGCAAAATTGGTCCAATGCGCCGACATTCGCTCCCTGAACGGCGCCTTGGAATTGGGCATCCGGTTGATGACCAAAAACAGAATCAGCGGTGCAAGGACAAACAAAACGAACGGATTGCGCGCCAGACGATAGGAAAATTTTTTCCAGCGCGACGCTTGCAGGTATTCTTCCACGGTGAGTGTCCAGACATCGCCGGTGCCACGGCGGTCCAGATCGCCGGAACTCGAATGGTGGATCGCATGTTCCCAGCGCCATTGATAATATGGCGTGAGAGTCAGCACGCCGGTGATGCAACCGGCCCAATGATTGGCTCGCCTGGATTTGAAAAACGAACCATGCCCGCAGTCATGGAAAATGATGAAGGTCCGCACCATGAACCCGCCAGCCAGAACCGCCAGCGGCACCACCAGCCAGCAGGAGATACCGAGGCATAGATACATCAAATACCAAAGCGCCAAATATGGCCCGAGCGTGTCCACCAACTGCCATATCGCACGCCCGGTCGAGGCCTTTTGAT
>Ga0194057_10001358_pt1 | contig 12428 bp, 14 predicted proteins | sample SepL4415m_MetaG_FD_155474 | JGI IMG/M metagenome (GOLD analysis project Ga0194057, IMG submission 155474) | Anoxic zone freshwater microbial communities from boreal shield lake in IISD Experimental Lakes Area, Ontario, Canada - Sep2016-L442-15m | ecosystem: Environmental > Aquatic > Freshwater...
TGGCGGGATTTTGCCGGTCTCCGTCGCATAGCCCCCGACCATCATCGGTGCCCAGCTTATCGGGAACCAGATCTTTACGCTGTCTCAATCGACGGCCTATAAGTTACCTGATAATCAGCCATAGCGTAAAGTAAAACGTGCAAATCATGCGCTTATCGTTTTTACACTTACACTTTGATCGGATTTGTGATGATATTCACGAATGGTTACGGAAAAAAAACATACCATCGCGGTTGGCTTGAGTGGAGGGGTGGACTCCTCCGTGGCCGCCTATCTGCTCAAAAAACAGGGATATAACGTTCTGGGTCTGACCATGCAGATATGGGATGGGTCCCTGCCCCTGCTCGACGAAGGGCTTTCTGGCTGCTATGGCCCCGGGGAGCCCCGTGACATAGCCGCGGCCAAGGCACTGGCCGACCGGCTGGGAATTCCCCATCACGTGATTTCACTGGCTGCGGAATATAACACCGAAGTCCTCGACTATTTCCGCGCCGAATACCGCGCCGGCCGCACCCCCAATCCCTGCGTCCGTTGCAACCGCAGCATGAAGTTCGGCCTGCTCCTGGATCGTGCCCGAACCATGGGGATTGACTTTGACACCTTTGCCACCGGCCACTATGCGCGGGTCGGCCAGGATCCCGCGACCGGCCGCTGGCAGTTGCGGCGTTCCTTGGATCAAGCCAAGGATCAGACCTATTTCCTCTCACACCTCTCCCAGACTCAACTCAGTCAGGTTCTTTTCCCGCTCGGGGGCATGACAAAACCGGAGGTCAAAACCCTCGCCCGGGAAATCGGCTGGGACGACGTTGCAGATAAACCTGAGAGCCAGAATTTTATTGAGAGCAAGGACTATGGCGTTCTCTTTGGCGAGCAGGAGCAAAAGCCGGGCCCCATCGTAAATAATGAAGGCAAAGTTCTGGGACAACACCGCGGCATTATCCACTACACAATTGGCCAGCGCAAGGGGCTGGGTCTGGGGGGGACGGCTGATCCCCTTTACGTCATAAGACTTGACGCCTGCGCCAACACCGTGGTGGTCGGAGCCTATTCCGAGCTGTTTGCCTGCCAATTGGTTGCCAAAGATCTGAATTGGATCGGTATCCCGACCGCCCCCTCCCACCCGTTACGGGTGCAAGCCAAAATCAGGCAACAACACAAGGAATCACCGGCCGTGATTCAAGTGGTGCCGGGCACCGATACTGTTGAGGCTATTTTTGCTGAGCCCCAAATGTCCATCACCCCAGGCCAGATCGTGGTCTTCTATGCCGATGATCTGGTTCTCGGGAGCGGAACCATTTCACAATGAAATTTCTACTCTACAATGTTCGGTACGGGACGGGAGTCGGGGCGCATTTCCACCTCCCCTTTCCCTGTTCCGGCTACCTGAAGCGAACCGGCCCCATGCTGGATCATATCACCGCCTTCATTCATGCCCAGCAACCGGATATTGTCGGACTGGTGGAAGTGGATGGGGGGTCATTCCGCTCCAGCCGCCAAAATCAGGCCGAGTATATCGCCTCGGCCCTGGGTCATTATCACACCTATAAATCAAAATACGGGGACCGTTCGTGGGTCAGGTTCTTGCCCATTGCCAATCGGCAGATGAATGCCTTCCTGACACGTGACGCCATCAAAGAACAGCGTTTTCTCTATTTTGATCACGGGGTAAAACGGCTGGTAATCCAGCTGGAGCTGGAGGAAGTCACCTTGTTCCTGGTTCATCTCTCCATAAAGTTCCGCCATCGCCAACATCAATTATGCGAGCTGTATTCGCTGGTAAAGGACATGAAAAAGCCCTATCTGATTGCCGGCGATTTCAATGTCTTCTGGGGCGATCCTGAAATCGAATTATTTCTTGCCGCCACCGGATTGAAGAGTGCCAACGCCAACAAATCCGCCACTTACCCGAGCTGGTCCCCCAAGATGGAACTCGATTTCATCTTGCACAGCCCGGGCATTGTAATCCGCGATTTCCAGATGCCAGCCGTGACCTTTTCAGACCACCTTCCGCTGATCTGCGACTTCGAAATTGTGGATAAGCCGGGCAATTAGCAGGCCCAATTTTGACGGCAGGCACATTAAAGCGCACTTCAACAACAGTCCCTGTCGCCATAGGTCCCACCTTCGCCACGCTTTCGCCTCGTGAAAGCGTCCGACCCTCGACAGAAAACCGCCATACAACCCGCCCATCATTGGGCTTGGATCCGGCTAGGCCCGAGCCAAGGCATTCGCGGAAACAAAGAGATTCCGCCGCCGGAAAGGAACCGGGCTCTCAACCAGAAGAATCGCCTTAAGCGTTTCCAACCCTCCCGCAAACCAGGGCCGGTGCAAATAGCACAGAGGGGTCTCCGTCCATGCAGGGGGCGGTATAGAGGCTTCCCTACACAATGTTTCAGTCACGGCAGCTAGATAGGCATTGCAGTCCGCGTGTGTCTCCACATCCAGCCACACCGGCGTGTCACGAACCAGTGTCAATTTCTCTTCCGGAGTTGAACAGCGCTGTCTAAAATCGTCGAGGAGATCGCCCAACATCAATAAGGGCAAATCTTCCCCCCGCAGAAGCGCTTCGTTCCACATCCGACTGATGTCCCTGACGGTTTGATGGACGGACTTCATTGTTTCTCCAATACCTGACAAAGTTCTTCAATAGCGAAACGCGTCTTCGGCTGAATCTGATTCCGGGGATAGTACTGCTCGACGATCTTCAAAATCGCCTCCGCTTTACACAAGCCAAGATGCTCCATCAGAAATCTGATATCCTTGATATCCGTTTCGTCTTTTCCAATTCGCATGCTCATACACTTCATGGCCAGCAAATATTCCGGCACCGCTACAAAAACCTTCAAATTAGGCAAATCGAGCAACGGTTGCGTTTCACCCTTGGAACTCAGAAAACCCTTTACGGCATCATTTAACCATCCCTCGGTGGCACCACAGTCCCGAGTTACTTCAGCAGCGGCCTGATAAACCAATTCCTTTGGGGCAAATACAGCGTCCACATCCTTTGTACTAAGCCTGGCTTTATGCGCCAACACCATGGCAGCCCCACCAAAAATGACAATCTCTCCCACTACGTTACGCAAGGCCAACAACTCTGACAAACGAGCGAGATAGGCTTCTATTTCATGGCTGTCCATGTTTCAAATCATATCAAGCCTCTCAAGGATGACAAGAAAACAGGACAGGTAGACAAACAGCCAGATTGGGGCCAAATTATTCATCTCACTATTTGCCAAGTTCCACTAATCTGATATTATTAATCCCTTCATGAGTGCACCCAGTCAATTTGATTTCTGGTATGCCATCAACAACACCCGTGTTGTTGTGGCACCCGTCCAGCGTCTGGAGACCTTTGGCGCCACCATCATTCATTACCACCTGATCTGCGAGGTCATGGATGCCGTCAACAAAATCAGGGTCAGGGAGGGCCGCATTGTGGCACAGCGGCCCCAGATCATCACCCCCACCGCCATCGCCGGCAACATGCTCGAAGGCTTTGGCGCTGAAGCGGAACGTTATGTGGAATGGGTCCGCGAGCATTCGCAGGATTTCCGGATGCTTCAATACGGGTTTTTGATCCGTAAAGAGGAAATCAACGATGAAATCATTACCGACACCCTGGAGGCAGTCCTGGACCGTGTTGCCACCGCCGTACGGGCGAAGGATGAACCACTCTCCGCCGTGGTCGCGGGGGTTGAATCTCCCTGGGAGGTGTCGCTCCTGAAAATGATGTTTGAGGTCAGCAATAATTCATTCCAGGCGAATGTCCGGGAAATGGAAAGCCACCGGATGTTCACCCACAACGCCGGAATCCGATTTGAGATTGAAACCGACTTCCAACTGGCCAGCCGCCAGCCCGCCCGTATCACCGAGCTTGGGAATAAGCTCCAGAAACACGGGCTTTTTACGGAATATGAAGATCGATTTTTTGCGCTCATAAAAGCCAAACAGGCACGCAAGAAGTAAAAGAGGAAATCCCATGGGCATGACAATAACCGAGAAAATTCTGGCGCGCGCCGCAGGCAAACGCGTGATCGGCCCCGGCGACAATGTCTGGGTTGAAGTGGACATCCTGCTCACTCATGATGTTTGCGGGCCGGGTACCATTGGTGTTTTTCAGCGCGAATTCGGCGCCACCGCGAAAGTCTGGGACCCTTCGAAAGTCGTGATTATACCGGATCATTACATTTTCACGGCCGATGTGAAGGCGCACCGGAATGTGGACACCCTGCGCACTTTCGTCGCGGAACAGTCCCTGCCCTATTTTTACGATCCGGGCACATCCAATTACAAAGGGGTATGTCATGTGGCGCTGCCGGCAGAGGGGCATGTCCGCCCCGGAGAAGTCATTTTCGGCACCGATTCACATACCTGCACGCATGGCGCGCTGGGTGCTTTTGCCACCGGTATCGGCAATACGGACGCCGGCTTCATCATGGGCACAGGCAAACTCCTGATCAAGGTTCCAAAAAGCATGCGGTTCCAGGTTAATGGCGCCGTGCCACCATATATCATGGGCAAAGACATCATCCTGAAAATCATCGGCGATGTCGGCTTTGATGGCGCCAGTTATTGCGCCATGGAGTTCACCGGCGAGGCCATCCACCAACTCTCCATCGAGGAGCGGATGACAATCTGTAACATGGCCATTGAAGCCGGCGGCAAAAACGGGATTATCGCACCGGACGAAAAGACGTTTGAATACGTTCGCGCCCGGACCAGCAAGCCGTTTGAGGCCGTCTACAGTGACCCGGACGCAGTCTATGAGAGTGACCGGACCTACGATGCCGCCACCCTTGAACCATGCGTGGCGGAACCGCATGTCCCGAGCAATTATGCCCTCGCGCGGGAACGGACCCACGTCAAATTGGACCGGGCCTACATCGGGTCCTGCACAGGCGGCAAGATCACCGACTTCATAGCAGCCGCCAGGATTCTCAAGGGTCAAAAAGTGACCATTCCGACCTTCCTGGTGCCCGCCACGGTGGAAGTGGCCGAGGCATTGATCAAAACACAGCTTGACGGTGTCTCGCTTGTGGAAATTTTCGCAGCGGCGGGGTGCGATGATATCGCGCCTCCCTCCTGCGCCGCCTGTCTTGGCGGTCCGGCCGACACCTACGGAAGAACATCAGGCAAAGAAGTGGTGATCAGCACAACGAACCGGAATTTCCCCGGCCGTATGGGCTCAAAATTGTCCCGGATCTACCTGGCCTCGCCCTTGACCGTCGCGGCCTCGGCAATACGCGGACATATCACCGATCCACGGGAATTCATGTAAAGACAGGGAGCAAAATGAAAGTCATTCGAGGCACAGTCTATGTGGTGAAAGATGATATTGATACGGATCAAATCATCCCTGCCGAGTTTCTCAACCTGGTCCCCACGATTCCGGAGGAATACGCGAAGCTCGGGTCGTATGCCTTGTGCGGGCTACCCGCGAGCTATCCTCCTTTTGTCAGGCCGGGCGCCCTGAAAGCCGAATACCCGATCATCATTGCCGGCCGGAATTTCGGCTGCGGTTCCTCGCGGGAACACGCGCCCGTGTGCCTGGGCGCGGCCGGGGTGAAGGCCGTGGTAGCCGAATCATATGCCAGAATCTTTTTCAGAAATGCAATTGCCACCGGTGAACTGTATCCCTTTGAGACACCCCTCCGGCTCTGCGATATCTTCAAGACCGGGGATGAAATGGAAATCCATGTGGAAGACTCCAAAATAATTCACCTCCCGACAGGAAAATCCTTCTCGCTGAAAGATCTAGGGGCGGTGGCGCCCGTGGTTGAGGCGGGCGGCATTTTCCCTTATGCACGGAAAGCGGGCATCATCAAGTAAGCCATGCCGTGCCACATCATAGCCTTGGCCAACCAGAAAGGGGGCGTGGGTAAAACCACCACCGCCATCAATCTGGCGGCCTGTCTGGCGGAACGCAAGCAACGCGTTCTGCTGATTGATCTGGATCCACAAGCCAACAGCACCAGCGGACTGGGCCTGCCACCCGCGGCGGGAGGCAGCGTGTACGAGGTTCTGCTCGGGCATGGCAAACTGGAAGACAAGGTTCAGCCCACAGCGATCGAGAACCTCTCCATCATCCCGTCTGAAGTCGATCTTGCCGGGGCCGAGGTGGATATCGCCAGACTGGATCGCTATCTCCACCGGTTCAAAGAAACACTGGACCCATTCCTGACATCCGCCCCCTACGATGTGGTTCTGGTCGACTGTCCACCGTCCCTTGGCATTCTGACCATGAACGCCCTGACGGCGGTTCAATCCGTGATCATTCCGCTTCAGTGCGAGTACTATGCGCTGGAAGGGCTCAGTGTCATCACCCGTCTGATCAGCCAGATCCGCGACTCAGGTGCCAATCCGGCCCTGGAGATCGAAGGAATTGTCCTGACCATGTACGATGGCCGCACGAATCTCGCGCAGCAGGTTGTTGAGGAAGTCCGCAAACATTTCGGCGACAAGGTGTATCACGCCGCCATTCCACGAAATATCCGGATCAGTGAGGCGCCCAGCCATGGACAGCCAGTGATAGTCTACGATGGCAAATCAAGCGGCGCAGAAGCCTACCGTGCCTTGGCGAAGGAATTTCTAAAACGGAAGAAAACGGAAGTGATCACCGGGGAGACGCCTGAGCCGCCGCCTTCTTCTCCAGCATCCGCTCCGCCGTCTCCTCCCGCAGACGCTTGAGCTTGCCCGCCATGCTGATCTTTTTGACCGGCGACATCCGGTCGACCAGCAGCACCCCGGCCAGATGATCCAATTCGTGTTGAACGGCGCGGGCCAGAAGACCGCGGCAATGCAGGCTGCAAACCGCCCCCTTCCAGTCCACAAACGTCACATCCACCTCAGCCGAACGCTGCACACCGGTATGAATACCCGGAAAACTCAGACACCCCTCGTCACGGCGGGCCAGCTCACCGCTGCGAACCACGATCCTGGGGTTGAACATGATCAGGGGCATCTCGACCTCCGGATTCATCCGGCCCCCCCCTTCCTGCTCCACATCCAACTCAACGGGAATATCCACCACACAGACAGAAACGGCACGACCAACCTGCTGGGCGGCAAGCCCTATCCCCTCGGCGGCGTGCATAGCCTCCATCATGCCGTCTACAAAACGCTTATACTCAACAGTCACCCGGGCGACGGGCTCGGCCAAAACCCTCAGGATCGGGTCGCCGAAGGTGACAATTTCAAAACTCATACCCGTTTTCTTTCATCCAGATGCCCAGATGCAACTTGGCCTGTTCCAAAAGCTCCTCATCTGTGATCGCCGTCGTGCGGCCTGCATCATACTGGGTCATCATCCATTCATAAATCTTCTGAACACCGGGATCATTTTTGGTGACCGGGTTTTTGGCCTTCCGGAAATATTTCTTCATCCAGAGCGCAATTCCCGCCAACCCGCTGACATCCGACACCGCAAGCTCCACCGGCCGGTTCAGCAGTTTTTCAGTGTTGAAGACATTATAGATTTCCTCATTCTTTAAGAGCCCGTCGGCATGAATTCCGGCCCGGGTGACATTAAAGCTCTTCCCGATCAAAGGTTGATTTGCCGGGATCTGCACCTTGAGCTCATGCTCAAAATATTCGGCAATCTCGGTAATCACCGTAGTGTCAATATGACAGTCATTTCCGCGCAGTTGCAGATAATTGATCACCATGGCCTCGACCGGAGGATTTCCCGTCCGCTCCCCGATACCAAGCAGGGTGCCGTTGGCCGCAGAACACCCATAAAGCCAGGCAGTGACCGCATTGGCGCTTACCAGGAATAGATCATTATGGCCGTGCCATTCTAGCCATTCACTCGGGAAGCCGGCATAATATTGCAGCCCATAAATCAAGCCCGGCACCGAACGCGGCATCGCCGCCCCGGGGTAAGGAACGCCCAACCCCATGGTATCGCAAATGCGGATCTTAATGACACTCTTGGACTTCTCCGCCAGTTTCATTAACTCTGCGGCAAACGGCACGACGAAACCGTAATAATCAGCCCGGGTGGCGTCCTCGAAATGACAACGCGGAATGATCCCCACATCCAGGGCCTCCTGGACAATCTTCAAATATTCCCGCATGGCCTCCCGCCGGGTCATCTTAAGTTTAAGGTAGATGTGATAGTCCGAACAGGAGGTCAGAATACCGGTTTCCTTCAGCCCCATTTTCTTCGCCAGCTCAAGATCCTTGCGGCGGGCACGCACCCATCCCGTCACCTCGGGAAACTTATAGCCAAGCGCCTGGATCTCTTCGACCGCCTGCTGATCCTTCTTGGTGTAGAGGAAAAATTCTGTTTGCCTGATCAAACCCTTGGGACCGCCCAGGCGGTGCATGAGCTTATAGATATCCACCACCTGTTTGACGGAATACGGGGGCATCGCCTGTTGCCCATCACGGAAGGTCGTATCCGTAACCCAGATATCCTTTGGCATCCGCATCGGCACCAAGCGATGATTAAAACCTATACGAGGCACTTCATCGTAGGGAAAAGTATGGCGAAACAGTACCGGCTCCTTCGGATTATCAAGGTGCACCGTATATGAATCTGAATCGAAAGTATTGTATCCCGGGTTGTATTTCAGCTCAAACATATCCACCTCAATCCTTGCTAGCCCCTATAGAGGCACAATCATAAAACCTCGAATGTCCATCGATAGTAGAGTAATCTAATTCAGATTTCAACAGACTAAACGAAAAATGATAATTTTGACACAATGCACAGGATTTACATAATCAGCCAGGCTGGCAACTCCTGCCGGAGACAATCCCGCCAGGCTGCGAGCGCCAAACGTAAGGCACAGGCACGATGAGAGATCGCATTCTTGATTCCAGTTGGAAGTTCAGCAAAAGTCTGTTCGTATCCATTTGGCACAAACAAGGGATCATACCCGAATCCGCCCGCACCCCGGGTGGCGGACAAGAGGTGGCCCTCACAAGCACCCGAAACGGTCCGGGCAACCCCGCATGGGTCAGATAAGGCGATCGCGCAACGGAAGCGGGCCTGCCGGTTCAATACCCCTTCCATGGCACCCATCACCTTGCGGTTGTTGGCATCATCATCCGACGGTTCGCCGGCATAGCGGGCAGAATACACACCCGGAGCGCCGTGCAAGGCGTCCACCTCCAGGCCGGAATCATCGGCCAAAGTCCACATCCCGCTGTAGCGGGCCAGGGTAACCGCCTTCTTGATGGCGTTGGCCTCAAAAGTCTCCCCATCCTCCACAACCGGGGGAGCCCCATCAATCTGCAGTAGGTTGATAAACGTTAAGTGCGGAACAGCCAGAATGGCTGAAATTTCCTGGAATTTGTGGCGATTGCCGGTGGCGATGAGAAGTTTCATGAGAAGACTGTGATGGATACGAACCTGCCATCCTACGCTCGGCGCCCCAATAACCGGTCGAAGACCATCCGTAGCTCAAGTCCCGCCGTTGCGGGACGCAGAGCGAAGGATGGTGCTCGGGGTGGGACTTGAACCCACACGACCTTGCGGTCATCAGCCCCTCAAACTGATGTGTCTGCCATTTCACCACCCGAGCAAAAACGTTGGAATCTAGCGGCTAACTTTTACCAAAGCAAGTATTTATAATTTCGGGAAACCGTCCCCGCCGGCTTTTCGAAATCCTTCATGCGTAAATCTGAAGCATCAAATACAACAATGATTTTATCCCGTGCCAAACGGGCCAAAACCTGCGGATCCTTGTCAAAATCCCACTCCCAGGTGGCCCGCCGGTTATCACTCATCATGGAGTTATTATTGCGGATTTCGCCGGGCAAAACCAGCCGCGTTACCACCCGCAAACCGTTGAAAAACGGGGTCAGTTTGTTAAGACTCTCCTGCGTGACCGCACCCGCCACCTCAGGCGTAGCCCCGACTTGCGGCAAACTGATCGTCAATTTACATGATTTATCATCCAGATGCTTGAAAATCACCCCGACATCACTGAAAAAAGACTGTTTAACAAGAGATTCAATGGTCTTGAACTTGAGCGTGAAATCAACATAATTCCACCCGCCTTGTTCCCGCGTTTTCATGGACTCCAAGATCAAACCTTCTTTGGCCATGGCGGCAAATTTTGCCTTCAAAAGCGTTTCGTCGTACAGGAAAGGGATGTCCAGTTCCTGCGGGATCGCATTGGTATTACCTGCGGCAAGATCCAGTGAGCGGGACATCTGTCGAGCCAGTTCCGCCTGCTTGATGATGTAGGTAGGCATTCCATAGATGGCTCGCAGAGTTCCGCCGCCATCACGCTCCACCGTGACCGTGGCATCAATTTTGACGCATCCCAGCCCCCAAAAAAGCATGCCTGCCATCAAAAGGAGAAAAGCTGAAATCGAACGGCTTGAACTACTCATGGTCGCACACTCCGGATCGTTGCATTGGTTGCGGGAAACCGGAAAATCGTTTCACCCGGCTTTGCCATCCCCTGTTCACGCGCACTACGTTCCACAAATTCAGGATCACTGCGGAACCGCTTTTGATTCTGCTCAAACTGCCGGATTCTGGCCTCCATCGCGGCATTCCCCTGCTCCAGCGTCTCTTTCCGATTCTGCAAGGTCTGGTAATTATGCGTTTTGGGCAAAAACACAAACACAATGGCCACCATGCCGGAGGCGATAACCACCATCCAGGCCAAGCGATATACCAGCACCCAGAAATTCATATTCGTCCGATTAAAATGGGTTCATCGGCGGACAATAAACCGTCCGCCGATGAATGCCCTGAACCAATTTTTCAACCTGCGTACGCGATCAGATAACACCGCCATAAATCGCGTAGTCACCCAACAACTCTTCAATGCGAAGCAGTTGGTTGTATTTACAAACGCGATCCGTGCGGCAGAGTGAACCCGTCTTGATCTGCCCGGCATTCGTGGCCACCGCGATATCCGCAATGGTCGCATCCTCAGTCTCACCGGAACGATGACTGACCACCGCCGTATAACCGGCCTGCGTGGCCATGCGGATGGCATCGAGGGTCTCGGTCAGGGTCCCGATCTGGTTCACCTTGATCAGAATGGAATTGGCGATACCCAGGTCAATGCCCTTCTTGAGGAACTTGGTGTTCGTCACAAACAGATCGTCGCCGACCAGCTGCACCTTGTCGCCAAGTCGCTCGCTCAGTTTTTTCCAGCCATCCCAGTCGTTCTCGGACATCCCGTCCTCGATACTGATGATCGGATACTTGGAGCAGAGGTTGGCATAGAACTCGACCATCTGATCGGCAGTATGCACGGAGCCGTCGCTCTTCTTGAAGATGTAACGCTTCTTGGCGGCATCATAGAACTCGCTGGCCGCGACATCCAGAGCCAGGAAAATATCCTTGCCAGGCTTGTAACCGGCCTTCTTGATGGCCTCAATAATCACATCAAGCGCGTGGGTATTGCTGGACAATTTCGGAGCAAAGCCACCTTCATCACCCACCGCCGTACTCAGCTTCAAGCCTTTCAGCACGCTCTTCAGCGCGTGGAAGACTTCCGCACCCATGCGCAGGGCCTCGGCAAAGGTCTTGGCACCCTTGGGCATAATCATAAATTCCTGGATGTCAATCGGGGCATCGGAATGGGCGCCGCCGTTCATGATGTTCATCATGGGCACAGGTAAAACCTTGGCATTGGAACCACCGATATAACGGAACAGGGGCAGGCCGCAATACTCCGCCGCCGCCTTGGCAGTGGCCAGCGAGATCCCCAGTATGGCATTCGCCCCCATCTTGCCCTTCGTCTCGGTCCCGTCCAACTCAATCAACAGGTTGTCAATACCGACCTGGTCGCGGCAATCCCAACCAACCAGTTTGGGGCCCAACTTCACATTGACGTTGGCAACCGCCTTACGGACACCTTTGCCCAGATAACGCTTGGCATCACCATCACGCAACTCCACGGCCTCATGCTCACCGGTCGAGGCACCTGAGGGAACGGCTGCACGCCCCAAAATACCGCTCTCAAGCGTAACATCCACTTCGATCGTCGGGTTACCACGGGAATCCAGAATCTCACGCGCCACAATACTTTCAATCAATGACATAACTTTGCTGCTCCTTATTTGCTGTTCAATCGCCAACCGGCGACAATTTGAAAACTGTCACACAATACGGAAACCCCTCCCCGCTTTCAAGCAGAGAGTGCTGGACAGGGGTGCGAATGCAAAATATTGCAATCGCACCGAATTCAGAATCCAGAATTCAGGATTCAGTGGGGCCTCGTGAGGTCGCAAGCGCCCTCAGATTTTTCGTAGCGTGAGAGGTAAATGCACGGCAAGGGTTCAGGGTTCAGGACGCAAGTCGTTGTTTGGCGTATTGGTGGCGTATTGTGGCGTATTGGGGTCACGTCTCGCCATTCTTCACCCGCTGTCAACTCATGCGTATTGGGGTCACGTCTCGTCATTCTTCATATCCTTTGTGCATTGCTCAGTCATCCTTTGCAGTTCACGGTCCT
>Ga0194057_10001365_pt1 | contig 12381 bp, 15 predicted proteins | sample SepL4415m_MetaG_FD_155474 | JGI IMG/M metagenome (GOLD analysis project Ga0194057, IMG submission 155474) | Anoxic zone freshwater microbial communities from boreal shield lake in IISD Experimental Lakes Area, Ontario, Canada - Sep2016-L442-15m | ecosystem: Environmental > Aquatic > Freshwater...
ATGGGACGGGGCCAAACTCATCAGCACCGCAGCCGTTGGGGATGACAACAGCGTGGGACAGGGCGTGCTCGCGGGCGAACTCGGCGTCGCGGTAGACATCGGAGAGATGGACGAGCCGGTCGTAGCCCTTCAGGAGCGCCGGCAGCCGGGCGTAATAGTCGCGGTAGCGCGGCACCCGGAGCATCGAATAGCCGCACGGCACGAGCACCTTCCGGGCCTCGAGCTTCGGCAGCAGCGGGAGAAGGAGGTCGGTCGGCCAGACCTGCGCGGAGTAATTGAGGATCACGTCAGCGCCGAGATCCCTGACCCAGTCGACGTAGGCCTGGGTGTCTCCCCGATAGCCAGCGACCTCGTTGCCGCTGATCTCGAAGCCGACGACCCGGACGCGGTCGATCAATCCTTCGCCCCGGGCCGGATCGGCAGAGGTCGCCACGGTGACGTCGTGGCCGCGCTCTGCCAGCCGCCAAGCGAGTTGCCGCACCACTTCCTGACATCCGCCGCGCGACGGCCAGTAGGACTCGACCGTGAGGAGGATCTTCATCGTGGTGCCCCCGGGGCAGGCGCGCGAAGGGAAGCCGCGCGCAGCCGACGCCGCGATCGGAAGCAGCGCGCCGCGACGAGGAGCCGGTGGCGGAGCGACGGCTGCTGCCCCGCTTCCCGTCCCCACTGGCGATAGCCCTGGTAGAGCGTCAGACGTTGCTCGTCGGCGTTGGCGGTGATCCGGGCGCGGACACTCGTGGCCGGCTCGTCGGCATAGAGCACGAGGCTCTCTGGGATGTAAGCGATGTCGGTGATCGCCGCGACCCGCAGCCAGAGGGCATGATCCTCGATCGCCAGATGGGCCCGATCTTCAGGAAAGCCGCCACAGCGCGCAAGCACGTCGGCCCGGACGACCATGCTGCTGCAGACGACCGGATTCCAGGAGAGGAGATCGGCGGTGCGGATCAGCGGTCGGGGATGGTCGACGACGGTGCCGGAAGGTTTTCCGTCGCGGAGCCTGGTGGCATTGGAGGCTACGGCACCGACCCCCGCGGCGCTTGCCACCTCGAGCTGCCGCGCGAGCTTCGAAGGCAGCCAGCGGTCGTCGCTGTCGAGGAAGGCGATCCATTCGCCACGGGCGAGTCGGATTCCGCGGTTGCGTGGTGCCGCCGGACAGCCCGACCGCGGGCCATCGATCCAGAACAGCCGCGGGTCGGGGATCGCCCGCACCCGTTCTCGGCTGTCGTCGGTCGAGCCATCGTCGCAGACAAGGACTTCCAGATCCGGCTCGGTCTGCCCGAGGACGTCGCTGACGGCCGCGACGACCGCCGCGGCCCGGTTCCAGGTGGGAATGATCACACTGACGCGCACGCCCATGGCACTTTCGGACCTGCTTGGCAGCCGGACGGGCGAACGCTGACAACAGTCCTGCCCAGCCGACAGAATACCGGAAGACCACCACGCTGCCGCAACCAACCGCACCATCAGCCCGAAACTCCGGACCATGTTTGCCGCGGTATTCTTTGTGGGCTTCCTGCCGGCAACGGATCGGCCCGCCAGCGAACGTGCTCTCACATCAGACCGTCAGATCAGCTCGGCGATCGGCTCGCGGTTGTCGAGGAGATACTGCGGCCGGCCGGCGTGATCGGGGATCGTCGTCGTGGCGACATCGATGCCGAGCCGGTGATAGAGCGTGGCGAAGACGTCCTGATAATGGACGGGGCGATCCTGCGGCACCTCGCCGAGCCGGTTCGTCGAGCCGATCACCTGCCCGGTCCGCATCCCGCCGCCGGCGAGGAGGCAGCAGGAGGCCTGCGGCCAGTGGTCGCGGCCGGCATCCTTGTTGATCCGCGGCGTCCGGCCAAACTCCCCCCAGGCAACGACACTCACGTCCTTGTCGAGACCGCGGTCGTGGAGATCGCCGACGAGCGCCGTGATCGCCTGGTCGAAGCGGGCGAGCTGGTCGGGGAGGCGGGCGAAGTTGGAGTGGTGGCGGTCCCAGCTGCCAAACGACAGCGTGACACACCGCACCCCCGCCTCGACGAGGCGCCGGGCGACGAGGAATTGATCCATCCAGTGCGGCCCGGCATCTTCGCCGAAGGCCGGATCGGCCGAGCCACGGCCGTAGCGATCGCGCGTGGCGGCGTCTTCCCGCTCCACGTCGAGGCTCTCGACAAACCGGCTCGAGGTCAGCACATCAAATGCCTTCGCTGCGTAGGCATCGTGGCCGGCAGTGGCATTTTTGTCGCGCCAGCGGCGGAAGCGGTCGATCCCCTCGACAAGACCGCGCCGGTCGCCGAGTTGGTCGAGCGTGACACCCGAGAGCCGCATGCTCGCAAGCCCCTCGTCGTCGGGCTGGCAGGCGGCGTGGGCGGCGCCGAGGAAGCCGGGGAGGCCTGGATTGCCGTAGGGGGCGTGGCGGGTCTTGATCGTGAGGCCAACGAACGGCGGTACGGCCCGATCGACGGGGCCCTCGAGGCGCGAGAGGGAGGCGCCGAGCGACGGATGGCCATCTTGCCTGCCGCGCGGGCCGATCGGATAGCCCGACAGGCACAGATCGGAGCAATGCTGATCGAGGCCGCCGTGGAGCGAGCGGATGATGGCGAACCTCTCCATCATCCCCGCCAGCCGCGGAAGATGTTCGCAGATCTCGATCCCGGGAACGCTCGTGGCGATCGGCCGAAAGCTCCCGCGGATCTCGGCTGGGGCCTCCATCTTCAAGTCAACCATGTCCTGATGCGACGGGCCCCCCGGCAGATAGACCATGATCACGGCCTTGTGGCCGAGGCCCCCGGAAGCTGCGGCGCTGGCGGTGCCCAAGGCCTCGGCGGCCATCAGCCGCGACATCGACAGCCCGCCGAGGGCGAGCCCACCGATCTGCATCGCATGGCGCCGCGAGCGACGCTGCCCGCCGTCACAAAATCCCTCGATCGGCCGACCGGGGATCACGAGCACGGGATCGGTCACGGGGGAGCTCCTTAGCGGGATCAAGGGCGAAGGCTCATTTTTAACCGCCGGACGCGGCGGATGCGAAGGCCGATCGGCTGGCGCTCGGTTGGGTGTACGATTCATGCTCTCAACACCCCGGAGCGAAGCGCCATGCCCCTTTATGAATATGTCTGTCGAAAGTGCGACAAGAGCTTTGAACTGCTCATCCGCGGCGACGACACGCCAAAGTGCCCCCACTGCCACAGCCAGAAGCTCGACAAGCTGTTGAGCGTCGTCGCCGGGCATGTCGCCGGTGGCAAAGGATACGCCTCCCCCGAGCCCGGCGGCTGCGGCAAGCCGCAGTGCGGCATGGGCGGGTGCGGGGGGATGGGGGGATGATCGCACCCTGTGTTTCGCTCGCGGTCCTCGCCAGCGTCGCCCTGGCGACCGCCTGCGGGCCGCTTGCCGCCGCCGAACTGCGGGCCGGCACGGCGGTGGTCGATGTCACCGATCCCGGCGCTGAGAAGGTGCACGATCCCTCGATGGCGAAGGTGCTGCTCCTCGAGCAGGAGGGGCGGCGCGGAGTACTCATCACGATCGACGCTGTCGCCATCGGCGGGATCGGCCCAATCGGCGACCAGTTTCTTGCCGACCTCCGGGCGCGCCTCGCCCGCGAGCACGCCATTCCCCCCGAGGCCGTGATCGTCAACGCCAGCCATTGCCATGCGGCCGTCTGCGCTGACGTCGCCGACCGGGTCGTGGCGGCGGTCGCGGCCGCGAAGCAGCGCATGGTGCCGGTGAAGGCAGGAACAGGCATGGCGAGCGAAGCGCGGATCAGCGAGAACCGGCGCGTCGATCTCGTCGACCTCTCGCAAGCCGACATGCGTCGGGCCTACGCGATGCCGGCCGACGACGCGATCGCCGCCACCGCGCCGATCGATCCGCAAGTGGGCCTCCTCGAGCTCGATCGCCTCGACGGCTCGTCGCTGGCCGTTGTCTATCTCTTTGCCTGCCATCCGATCATGAATCCGCCGCGCCGCGGCACGTCGGCCGATTTCCCTGCCGTCGCCTCTAGGCTCGTCGAGGAGGCGCTCGGAGGAGATACCGTTGCCTTCTTCGTCCAGGGCTGTGGCGGCGACATCAATCCCGTCCGCTACAAGGAAGTCGACCGGCCGGCCGACGCCGAGCCGCTCGGCAGCATGCTCGGCGGGACGGTGCTGGCGGGGCTTGCGCGGATCGAGACAACGGCCGACGCGCCGCTGCGGATCGCCAGCGAGCTTGTCCACCTGCCGCGCGGCACCGACTACGCAGCGCGGATCGAACGCCTCGAAGCGGAGCGCACGGCGATTGTCGAGGGGCTTTCGCCCACCAACATCTCGTTCGAGCAGTTCCTCCCGGCGCTCGTAACCCAGGCCATCTTCCCCGGCGACCCAGGGCGGTCGCGGCAGCGAACGCTGCACGAGCGTGGCCTCGCTGCTGACGGCCCTGACGAGACCGCCGAGCACGATCGGCTCCTCGCAGCCGAGGTCGCGGCCTACCGCAACAACATCGACTCGATGGAGCGGATCACCAGCCTCAACGTCAATCTCGCCCTTCTAAGGTCTCATCTCGCCCGCCGCGATGCCGCCGCCGGCGCTCCGCTCGACGCCGAGATCGGCGGCTTGCGGGTCGGCGACTTCCGGCTTGTGACCTTCCCGGGGGAGCTCGTCTCGGGGGTCGGCCTCGACGTCAAGCGGGCCGTTGGCCATCCGACTGCCTTCGTCGCCGGCTACACCAACGGCTACCTTCACTACCTGCCCACGGCCCGCCAGCGGGCCAACACCGGCTACGCCCAAGAAGACTGCGACTGCCTCGTGGCTCCGGAGTGGGAGGAGGTTTTCCGAGATGGCGCCGCGCGGATGTTTTCGCGGCTCGGCGCCGAGTGAGGCGGCCGATCGATCTGATAACAAGCGATTCTGGTTGATCGATGGTGCCGCATCGATGACAGGCGCACTGCTGTTGCTGGATTCGGGTGGGCATCTGGGCCATGGGTTGTGTTGGGGTGGCACGGCCCGTTGAGACTGCGGCTCAAGTTGGCGGCGGATGCATTTCGAGCCTAGGATCGGGCGGGGGCGGAATCCTCGAGGACACAACGTGACCATCGCGATTCGCTCGATGCTGGGTTGGCAGCCTACGCGGTCACGTGGGGCCGGGAACGCGATCCGCTGCGGCGGATTGCGATGGCGGTCGACCTCTGCCAAACCATCACGCCCTTCCGGATCCTCATCGCCTCATTCCTGGGCTACTCCTGCTCGAGGCTCGCCAACCGCGAGGATCTCAGTTACGCCGAAGCCTGGGAGACGTTCCGCCGCGGTGAAGAGCGCATCAGGCGAACGTCCCTGGGTCTGGTGCTGCTTCACCCGCGAGGTTGATCGGAAGTGGCTAGCGAGGCTCACGCATCTTAGTGATTGCACAAGGTATCCGAATGGACGGTTGATAGGCACGATCCTTGATGATTGTCCTGGCACTCGAGGACATTCAACCCACTCTATCTCTTCTTCACCTTTACAAAAGCGTTTGCGGCATGAAACACATTTTCCGATCTGGGACTAACAATACCTTCGTATTTCTCAGAAATGCACTCTTGGCTGCCCTCTTTTCTAACTGTCTGGGCCGGATGCTGGCTGCCGAGCAGGTCGCCTTTTGGGACTTTTCGAAAGGCACACAGGGATGGAGATCCAACGCAGGTATTGATCATGAACACCATGCCGACGACGGCTTATCCTTCCAGGTCACGACGCCTGATCCTTTCCTAACAAGTCCGATCTTGAACTGCCCTACCGATGGTTTTCTCGTTGTGACTCTCCGCATGCGGTCGACGGGCAACACAAACGGACAGCTGTACTTCGGCGAAGATTTTTCTGAAGCCAACAGCTGTACCTTTGTTGTTCACAACGATGGTGTGTGGCACGACTATCGCATCTCTCTCCCCTCGCCCGGCCAAGGTGGCCGTATCCGATTAGACCCCAGCAGTACGGACGGATTCGTCACGCTGTCGAGGCTACGCATTGAGGCGTTTTCGGAACTCCCATATGAGCCGTGGGTGAGTCCGCGGGAATTGCGAGACAAGAAAGTCATCGGTGGCGGCCTTTACACTGTCTATGGTGAAGACACCGCGATCACACCACGGTTTCTTGTTCGGCACCCTGATTTTACGGACGCTTATCCTTTTGACGGTATCGTCATGCCAGCTCTTTTGTCGGCAGAATGGGTCAAAACACTTGGACTCACGAAAATGGGAAAGCCGTTGCTGCCCGTTTTCCTCCATGAACTCCTTTGGAATAAGATTCGTATTCCGGACGAAGCCGTTGCACAAACGGTCGCGGACCTCAAAACAATGCGACGGGGTACCCTGACGGACAACTTCCTTATTATTGGAATGGTGGATGGCGCCCGCGGCATGCTCACTCCGGATCTCACCAAGGATAAGGACTGGCTCATCGTCGAGCAAAACGCCAAACTCGCAGCCCGGATTTGTCGCGAGGGCACTCTCAAGGGGTTTTGGTTCGATACGGAACAATATGGCTACTATCGTTGGCGCACCGATTCCGGTACGCCCGAGTTTGAAGCGGAAAAGCCTCAAGGGCTTCATTTTCCACTCGGAAAGGATTCCCCCGAGATACTTCGTCGACGTGGTGCTGCATGGATCAAGGCCATCCAATCCGAGTTTCCGGAGGTCAAGATCATGACCACCTTTGCCTGGTCACCAGACGCGAACGGCTACGGACCTCTTACGGGAGTCATACCGTTTCTTGATGGCGTACTCGAAGGAATCGAACCGCCAGGGCAAATCATCCATGGACATGAAAACACGTTCTACTTTGGCCAGGCCAAAGGTACGACTCACACCTATGCAACAGAAAACGGTTTTCCAGGAGATCGCAATCGATACGATTCAGCCCGGTCTGAGATTCGCAGTTGGGCTGGACTGAGCAGCAATCCCGGAAAGTATAATCAATTCGTACAAGTCGGAATGGCGGCTTGGATTGAGGACCATCCGTGGAATGTCCCCGACGGCTGGCCTCTTGGGAGTAAAGCGTCCCTCTGGTCCAATCTCCCGCTCGCCTTAGCCTATTCCGACGAGTACGTATGGGTCTGGTCTGAGCACACCAAGTATGGGCAGCCTCATCTGCATGAAATGAACCCCTTTTTGGCGTCGCTCAACAATCAAACCAAAAACGAAGAAGTAGAGCCTCCAAGTAGTTTCCAGGAGGACTTCACGACCGACCCCATGCACCGAAGCTGGTATTTTGACTTTGACATGCTTTCCATCGGTCGGAAAGCGGAGCCTGACCATGAAGCGACCGTCATGAGTGTGGATTCGATCCCTTATCGGTGGGATCGAGGCCAGAAGGGCATTTCGGTCATGGCTAGGAATTCACCGAACCTGAGCGGCCAACGCCAGCGATTCGTGCGGCGCCTCCCAACAGACATTCAAAAAACGAACTTTCACGCGTGCTTCGATTTTCGGCTCGACGCTTCTGGTTCGAGCGATTGCCCAGAAATCGTAGTTGGGTTGTTTCATGACGAGCAGTCGATTCGTGATCGATCGATCTCCCTCCGCATTGATGGCGAAGATGAAGCGATCTTGGCTTTGGAAGCCACCGGTGCGTCAGCACAACCTCTGCCATCCAATTTCGCAGGCGGCGTCAAGCTGGGAGCGGTTTATCGACTCGAATTAGACTATACGTCCTTCGATCAAAGCCTCGTCGCCACGCTTACAGACCTGACCACCCATGCCACGCAGACAGTCTCTGCAGTTCTTCCTGCTCGCCTTATCCCCCTGGATTTGAATGAAATCGGCGTTGCGATCGGGGAAGATTCGGGACACCCATCATCTCCTCGCAGCGAGCATCGTCTCGTCTTACTGAAGGCGGAGTGTCACCTGGAGTAAGAATGCGCGTTAGGTCAGATTGAATCGCAACCATGCTCCGGGCGACCGGCCGCGTGACAACTTCAACTCACAACCCACAACGCGAGTGAGGGCCTGAAGAATCGATTGGCTTGGGCCCGTTCGACATCGGCCTGAAAGAGCTCGCCCCTGTCCGTCGGTGGGCCGCGGGCTGCTAGACCAGCGGCGGCTGCGTTCTGCTCGCCAAGATGCGTAAGAATCTTTTTGATCCAGCCTGGCTCGGTCATGAACTACATGGGCTCGTCGTTGAGGCGTCGAGCGATTGCTGATGCCGCCGCCGGGCATTCACGCCGATGCGGCCAGCCGATCGGTCGGCCGGCTCAAGTACGCCCTCACAGCCGCCTGCATCCGATCGACCTCGACGAGGAACCCCGAGGCCGAGAGCCGGTAGGAATCCGGATCGGTCTCCACCTGTCGGAGCTTCACAAGCTGGCTCTGGAAGTGGCGGATGCGTTCAAGCGTCGCTTCGAGTTCGGCGTCGGTCGTGATCGGGTTGTCGCCGGTGTTCATACGGATGGCTCCACGATTTCCACGATCCCGCGTTGACCGCCGCCGCGGGTCACCTGCCAATATTCTACTGCGGCCTGCTCGCCCCCGAGGGCCGCCATCGCCCGCACCCAGAAAATGCTGGCCCCGAGCCGATCATGCGCAAGGGCATGGTCGAACACGGCCGCCGCCTCGCCCGCGACCGTCGCCACGGCAAAATCGTCTTCCATCACGAGAAACACGTCCACGTCGCCTGGGGCCGGCTTGGCCGTGACGAACGACCCGAACACGACGAACCGCCGCACCTTTCCCGTGGCGAGCGCCAGCCGATGAATTGCCGCCAACTGGCAGCCGGCCGCGGCCCGTGCCGGCGAGCCGCTCCCGAGTTGGGCGAGCACCTGGGCGAGCGTGGCTGCATGGACACCCGGAGGCAGGTCACCGCTGGCGGTAAAGTCGGGCAAGGGCATAGCAGGCTGTGGATAAAGTGCCGGCCCGACCGCACGAGGCGGTCGCGAGTGCGTAGCGCTCTAGAAAACCGGAGGTTTTCCAAGTGGAAATAGGTCATGGATGACTTTTTCCACGGGCAGATAGGGCGACCAAATCTCGTAGGCCTTGTTTCGAATAGTGTACATGAGTTTACTTAAGCATACAAACTGCGGACGGAGGCCAGCGATGAGCGCACGCAATGGGGGTTCGCGGGACGGCTCGACGCGGGTGCGATTCGGAGGCATCGGGAAACTCTCGACGGAGAGGGGTACCGACCCAGCAGCCGGGACCGATCGCTTCGTGAACCTCGAAGCTCTCGAGCTCCTCCCCGACGGCTTTAACCCCTTTCCCACGAAGGAGTTGCCGCACAGCCGTGCCGCTCGCGGCGGCTGCCTGGGCACGGTCTCTGGGGTAGATTTGAGGGTTGGCGAGAGCCTATTTTGATTCTGACGATAATCTGGTCGTAGCTTTACGAGAGATTCCTTGGGGGGCGAGCAGCCTCCACGGCCCCATCCTGTCGACTTCCGGGAGTTTCCACCATGCTCTCCATCCTCGGGCACACCACCGGCTCGCGGGCGATGTGCGACCGGATCTCGCGCCGCCGCGCCATCCACATCGGGGCCCTCGGCGCCTTCGGGCTGTCGCTTCCAGAGCTTGTCCGGGCGGAGACTGCCGGGCTGATCCATCCCGGGGCGAAGTCGCGAAAGAGCGTGATCCTCGTCTGGATGCATGGCGGCCCGTCGCAACTCGACACCTTCGACATGAAGCCCAACGCCCCGGCGGAGTTCCGCGGCCCCTTCCAGCCGATCGGCACGAGCCTTCCCGGCCTCGACATCTGCGAGCTCCTTCCCGCACACGCCAAGGTGATGGACAAGTGCACGGTGATCCGCAGCTTCTCCCACGGCAACGGCGACCACTGGGCGGCCGCCCACTGGATGCTCACCGGCCGCACCGGCGCCAACGGGAGCGACCGCAAGCCGCGCTATCCCTCGATGGGCGCCGTCGCCTCCCAGCTCCTCGGCCCCAAGATCCCTGGGTCGCTTGCCGCGGTGAACATGAATGACGGCGGCTTCGGCTTCCACGGCGCTGCCTGGCTCGGCGTTAATCACAATCCGCTTCAGTATGGCTCCTTCAGCTACGGCAACGAGGCGGGGAGCCTGCCGACGAGCGACGCCAAGAGCTTCGCCCTCACCGACGGGCTCTCTGAGAAGCGGCTCATCGATCGGGTGTCGCTCCGCGGCCAGCTCGACGACCTCAAGCGCCGCGTCGACCGGGAGCGGTCTTTTGACCAGATGGACAAGGCCGAGCAGCAGGCGATGGACCTCGTTCTCTCCGGCAAGGTTCGCAAGGCGTTCGACATCTCGGAGGAGCCGCAGGCCCTGCGCGACCGTTACGGCGCCGGCTGGGGGGAGCAGGCGCTCATGGCCCGCCGGCTCGTCGAGGCGGGCGTTCGGTATGTCTCGCTCAACACCGGCTATTTCGACGACCATGGCAACATCGGCCCGGCCCTCAAAGACAAGCTCCCCCGCCATGACGCGGCGGTGGGGACGCTGATCGCCGATCTCGCCGACAAGGGGCTCCTCGACGACACGCTCGTTGTCGTCGCCGGGGAGTTTGGCCACACGCCGAAGATCAACAAAGACGCCGGCCGCGACCACTGGCCGCAGGCCCAAAGCATCCTTCTGGCCGGCGGCGGCTACCGCCACGGGCAGGTGATCGGCAGCACCAACGACAAGGGGGAATACCCGACGTCGCGGAAGATCGGCGTCGAGGATTTCTGTGCGATCGTCTACCACTCGATGGGGCTGAAGATCGACGACTCGATCGTCGATCTCACCGGCCGGCCGACGCACCTTGTGCCCGGCGGCGAAGTGCCCGTCGAACTCCTTTGACACTCGAGGGAGTGCCCGCATGCGAGACCCTCTGCTTCCGCCGAGCGAAGAGCCTCTTCACGGGGAGAGCGCGGCTTCGTGCGACCGTCCCGAATGGGCGGTGTGGGTGGGGCGCGTCGGCGAGCCGCAGCCCCGAGCCGACTACTCCCAGTTGACCCCCTCACAGCGGATCGATCTCTGCTGGGCGGTGACGAAGCAGGCCTGGTCCCTCACCGGACAGGAACTGGATGAATCCGCATTTCATCGAGATTCTGAAAAGCTTTCGCGACGAAGAGGTTGACTACCTCGTCATCGGCGCTCACGCCCTGGCGGCGCATGGCCATGTCTGCGCAACGCTCGACATCGACCTCTGGGTGAGGCCAACCGCCGAGAATGCCGACCGCGTCTGGCGGGCTTTGGTGCGCTTCCGTGCGCCGCTCTCCAAGATGAGCATCGCCGATTTCGCCGAACCGGAGGTCCTTTACCAGATCGGTCTGCCGCCGAGCCGAATCGACATCATGACGAGCGTGACGGGGGTCGAGTTCGAAGCGGCCTGGCCGAGCCGGATGATGGTGAGTTTCGGCGACGTCGTCGCTCCGGTCCTCGGCCTCGACGACATGCGAACCGCCAAGCGCAGCCGGCAGGCTCAAGGATCTCGCCGATCTCGAGGAGCTGGGATAGGGCGAGCCGCAGCGTCAACGGCTGGCCGACACACCTCGTTCCCGGCGGCGAAGTGCCTGTCGAGCTCCTCTGAATCGGGGCCCTTTTTGCAGGTTTCTGCGCGTCGCCCGTAGGTCGAGCGGCAGTGGCACTTCTGGGCTGCTCTGTCCGCCTCACTCCACCGGCCGCCGGCTCTGGGTAAACTCAGAGCCATGACAGGACGACAATTTTACGACTGGCAGACGGCAGGCGGGGCCGACGACGTCATGAAGATGGTCGATGCCCTGGAGCGCGCTGAATTGCATTGGTGCGCCATCGGTGGCATTGCCGTGAACCACTGGGCCGCCGAGCCGATGGTGACCCGGGATGTCGATTTTGTCGTCGCGGTTGACGAGATTGCCCAGGCGGTGAACGTGCTCGAAGCGGTCGGGTTCAAGGCTGAGCGACACGACTGGTCGGTGAACTTCCTCGGCCGCTCCCAGGTCAGCCTGCAGTTGAGCACGGAAGACTTCTATCGCGATTTCACCTCCCGGTCGGTCCCCGCCGATGTCCATGGGATTCTCCTCCGAGTGGCGGCACTCGAAGACACGCTCGCCGGGAAGATCAAGGCCTGGCGAACCCCAGGGCGACAGCCGAGCAAGGCGATCAAAGACCTCGGCGACGTCGCCCGCCTCATCGAAGCCCACCCGGCACTCCTCGCATCACTCCCGCCGGACGTGAAGCGGGCGCTGGAACGGTAAAGCGAGGCCCTTGCGGTGGCCGCCACCGCTTCACGGCGTCCCGTCAGGAGGGCTCGCCACCCTCCGGCATCGGCGGCTGAAGACGTCTTCGTCGCCGCCGCGGCCCGTTCGCAGTGCGCCACGGCCGCTGCCTGCCTGCGGCTCTGAGCCCGGCCGACCGGTGGCGGAGGGCGATTCTGGGCACCCTCCGCCACCACGGCCGCCGGTCGCTTGAAGCCGAGCCGGCGCGATGACGTCGATCGTCAGGCCACCTTCAGCCGCCGCCGCTCGACGAGGCCGA
>Ga0194057_10001366_pt1 | contig 12380 bp, 13 predicted proteins | sample SepL4415m_MetaG_FD_155474 | JGI IMG/M metagenome (GOLD analysis project Ga0194057, IMG submission 155474) | Anoxic zone freshwater microbial communities from boreal shield lake in IISD Experimental Lakes Area, Ontario, Canada - Sep2016-L442-15m | ecosystem: Environmental > Aquatic > Freshwater...
GCCAACACCCAGCACCATATGCACCAGGAACCACCACTTGACACGCCCCCAATTTCTCGAAAAACTGAAATGCTTGCGCAAGGGGTAGCTAAACAGGAGCAACATCATGACGCCACCGGCCACCCCGATCCAGTAACCCACGTCGTCGCCTGCCTTGAAAAACTCCATCCGGCTAAATTGCCACGCAGCCAGTACCAAGCTGACAATTGCCAGATAGACAATGACATCGACTGGCATCGAACTGGTAAACGTACGGTCCTGGTCCAACTGCTCCACAGACGGTCCGCCTGCACCCACGAGGGTCGAATCCGGGAACTCGGAGTCCCGGATGGTCATGGCGTGAGGAAAGAATTTTTCAGTGGCGGTGTTCATCTTCGGACTCGCAATGGGGCGCTTGGTTGGTTCCATTTGATGGTAATTAGGCTTTCTTAAGTAAAGCTTAATGAAGTAGGTAACTCTCTGTAAGTTGATGTGTCAAAGTACATTTTAGGGAATTTTTCCCAATTATACAGAAAAGTCAGTTTGGCGTCGATCTCGCGGAGTCACCCGCAAGCCTGTGCTCAGTGCGTGTGGGCGAAACTGCTGACCAGAGTAACCAGCGCGATCCCGGCCATCAACCAGCCAATCTGAGCGACCGTTTCGCGGGCCGTCAGACGCTTTTGCAATTGGGGAATCAGATCTGCCAGCGCCACGTAGACAAAGCTGCTACTGGCAACCACCAGAAAATAGGGCAGGTATTCCTGCAACTGATCCACCAGCCAGTAACCTGCCAGCCCCCCCAGGGATGTCACAGCGCCGGCCAGCGACACCTTGAGAACCGCGGCACGCTTATTGCCGGCGCCTGAGCGCAGCACCATCAGATCACCCATATGGTGTGGCACCTCGTGCGCCAGCACGGCGAGCGACGCGATCACCCCCAAGCGCAGGTCGGCGACAAAGGCGGAGGCAATCAGTACCCCGTCGCCAAAGCAGTGCACGCTGTCACCAGCCAGCACGGCCCATGTGCCACTTGCCGCTCCATCACCGTGGCCATGCAGATCCGACTCGTGCTCGTGATGATGCTCATGCCCGTGGTGCCACAACTCGGCTTTATCGAGCAGAAAAAAGAAAACCAGCCCCACCAGCAGTGCAACGAACAGCTTGTGTGCTGCCACCTGTCCCTCGAAAGCCTCTGGTAACAAATGCAGAAATGCGGTGGCCAGCAGCGCACCGGCGGCCAGGCTCAGCATGTGCTGGGTGTAGCGTGCCAGCACACCAAAGCTCAGCAAGGCCGCGAGCCAGACGCTGCCAATGCCAGCCACGAGAGTACCCATCAAAATTGCTATCCAAATCACTGTTGTCTACACCTAAAAAACACCGAGTGAGGCCAACGGCAACAGCCGCGTCACCAACTGGCGATGCCACGCGGATTATGGCAGTTGACCATGGCATAAGCTCATTGCCAAAAGTCATCAGTCATCACGGACAATCGTTCCATGAACATCGACGGCAAGCTTCAAAGGAATAGACACGGTAGCTGTGCTCTGGTTGGAGCCGGCCCTGGCGACCCTGAATTGCTCACCGTCAAAGCCGTCAAGGCGATCCAGGCGGCCACCCTGCTTCTGGTAGACGATCTGGTCCACGAAGGCGTGGTGGCGCTTGCAGCACCAAGGGCGCGGGTCGTCTATGTTGGCAAGCGTGGCGGCTGCAAGTCGACCTCACAGGCCTTCATCGAAAGACTCATGATCACGGCGGTTTACCGTGGTGAGGCTGTGGTCCGCCTCAAAGGCGGCGATCCCTTCATTTTTGGTCGCGGTGGCGAGGAAGTCGAGCACCTTCAGGCCGCAGGCATCGCCGTCAGCGTGGTCAATGGCATTACAGCGGGGCTGGCCGCCGTGACGAGCCTCGGCGTGCCGCTGACACACAGGGAGCACGCGCAGGGCGTAATGCTTGTCACCGGCCACGCCAGGACCGGTATCGCCGGCACCGACTGGAAGACACTGGCAGCCACAGCCCACAGCGCCAGGTTGACGTTGGTCATTTACATGGGTGTCAGCAACGCCGCGCACATTCAGGAGGAATTGCTCTGCTGCTTGCCCGCGGACACGCCGGTGGCCCTGATTCAGGACGCCACACTGGTCAGTCAGCGTCACGCCGTCTGCACGCTGGCCCGATTGCACCGTACCCTGGAACAGGAACAAATCAGCAGCCCGAGTGTGATCGTGATCGGTGATGTGCTGCGTGGTTTGACGGCTGCGAAAATCACCATCCCGGTGGCAAAGCGCAGCGCCTAAACTTCGCTCATGCACACCTTTGACGTAGTCATCGTCGGCGCTGGTGCGGCAGGCCTGTTCTGTGCCGGTGTCGCTGGGCAGAGCGGCCTATCGGTACTGGTGCTCGATCACAGCGAGAAAGTGGCCGAAAAAATCCGGATTTCGGGCGGCGGCCGCTGTAACTTCACCAACCAGGACTGCACGGCAGCGAATTTTCTTGGCAATAACCCGAATTTCTGCCGCTCCGCGCTGACACGCTTCACAGCGCGTGATTTCACGGCCTTGTTGCAGCGCCATGGCGTGGCGTTCCACGAAAAGCACAAGGGACAGCTGTTTTGCGATCATTCAGCCGACGACATCATCAAGGTACTGCTGGCCGAGTGCACTGCTGGTCAAGTAACGCGCTGGCAACCCTGCAGCGTCAAGTCCATCCAATCCGGTTCTGACGCTCAGTCCGTGGACACTTTCCGCTACCAGATTGAGTGTGATCGTGGTACGGTGCGAGCCCGCGCTGTGGTCGTCGCCACCGGCGGCTTGTCGATTCCAAAGATCGGCGCAAGCGACTTCGGTTATCGGGTGGCCCGCCAGTTTGGCCTTCGTGTCGTGGAGCTACGACCCGCTCTGGTGCCCCTGACGTTTGACAGCGCGAGTTGGGCCCCCTTTGCACCGCTGGCCGGGCTCTCGCTGCCGGTGCAGATCGAGTTTGGTGACAGGAAGGGCAAGATTTCCTTTTTGGAAGACTTGTTGTTTACCCATCGCGGCCTGAGTGGCCCGGCGGTACTGCAGATTTCGAGTTACTGGAAGGCCGCCTTGCCGATTCGGATCAATCTGGCACCCAGCGTTGACCTGCTGCAAGCCCTCTCACAGGCCAAGCTCCATTCCCGAAAACTGATTGCCAACGAGCTCGCCACACTGCTTCCGTCGCGCCTGGTCGATACCTGGATTGCACAGGACAGCAAGACCGCCCCGTCCTGGCAGCGACCGATCAATGAAGCCAGCGACAAGGCATTGGCGGGACTGGCTGAACGCCTGTCAAATTGGGAACTCACGCCCACCGGCACCGAAGGTTTCAACAAGGCGGAGGTGACCGCTGGCGGTGTCGATACGCGTGACCTGTCCTCACAAACCATGGAGTCAAGCCAGGCGGGTTTGTACTTTATTGGGGAAGTGGTGGACGTCACCGGGTGGCTGGGCGGCCACAACTTCCAGTGGGCATGGTCCAGCGCCTTCGCCTGCGCCCAGAGCCTCGCCAGCAAGTTAGAGGCGACGCGGCAGTCGCTGTAATCCACATTTATGCAATAACATGGCTATAATCTGCTGCTTTGCTGGCAAACCCTCGCTGCCTGATCATTTTTTAGCGGGGAATAAACGCAGTACCTTGGTCAAATGCCCGATCTTCCTTTGACTGACGTATGCACCTTCTGGATCACTTTACGTAAATGACAACCATCCGTGTAAAAGAGAACGAACCCTTTGACGTAGCGCTGCGTCGCTTCAAGCGCACTATCGAAAAGCTGGGCCTGCTGACTGACTTGCGAGCCCGCGAGTTCTACGAAAAGCCGACCGCCGAGCGCAAGCGCAAGAAGGCAGCTGCCGTCAAGCGCAACTACAAGCGCATTCGCGCCATGCAGTTGCCCAAGAAGATGTACTAACCCTGAGACCTTGTGGGACAGACCGCAGTTACGCGTAGCGAACCAGCTCTGTCCCCAACTGATCAGTGAAGCTAGCCCGCCGAGGCCACTCAGGCGGGCTTTTTTATGTCCAAAACTGTTTACAAGGAACAACTCCCATGACACTCAAAGAGCAGATCACGGAAGACATGAAAAACGCCATGCGCGCCAGAGACAGCGAGCGCCTGGGCACGATCCGCTTGTTGCTGGCCGCAGCCAAGCAAAAAGAGGTGGATGAACGCGTTGTGCTTGACGATGCAGCCATGGTGGCGATCATCGACAAACTGATCAAGCAACGCAAGGACTCGGTTGCCGCGTTTACCCAGGCCGATCGCATGGATCTTGCCGACAAAGAGTCAGCCGAAATCGTGGTGCTGCAGGCCTACCTGCCGCAACGCCTGAGCGCCGACGAACTGAACGCAGCGGTGCTGGCCATCGTGGCCGAAATCGGTGCGGAGTTGGGCCGTGCCGTTGGCCCCGGCGATATGGGTAAAGTCATGGGCACCGTCAAGACACATCTTGCCGGCAAGGCCGACATGGGCCAGGTATCGGGCGCCGTCAAAGCGGCCTTGTCCCGCTAGCTACCCGCCACCTTCATCCGGTTGACCAGCATGGAGCCAACGGTCTTGGCGCCGTAGTTGTAGGCGTCGGCTCCGACCGCCTCGATTCCCTTGAGCATGGCCTTCATGTTGCCGGCAATCGTGATCTCGTGGACCGGGTAAGCGATGCGCCCACGCTCGACCCAGAAACCGCTGGCGCCGCGCGAATAGTCGCCCGTGACGTAGTTCACACCGGAGCCCATCAGTTCCGTCACGAAAAGGCCGGTACCGAGTTTCTTCAGCATGGCATCCAGATCGTCATCGGGCCGCGTCAGGCGTGAAGTCAAGCTCAGGTTGTGTGAACCGCCAGCGTTGCCTGTGGTCTTCATGCCCAGTTTGCGAGCGGAATAGCTGCCCAGAAAATAGCCCTGCACCCGTCCCGCTTCCACCACCTGGCGTGCCTTCACCTGAACACCCTCGTCATCAAATGGTGAACTGCCTTTGCCACGCTTGACGAAGGGGTCTTCGAGGAGGTCGAGGTGCTTGGCCATCACCTGCTTGCCCATTGAGTCAAGCAGGAATGAGCTCTTGCGATAGAGCGCCCCGCCGCTGATGGCTTGCACCAGATTACCCAACAAACCCGCAGCCAGCGGTGACTCAAACAGCACCGGACACTGGCGGGTCGCAATCTTGCGCGAGTTCAGACGGCTCAGCGCACGTTCGGCCGCGTAGCGTCCAACCGCCTCGGGTGCCGCCAGCTCATCGGCGCTGCGCATCGAGCTGTACCAGGCGTCGCGCTGCATGTCGTCGCCTTTGCCGGCGATCGGCGACACTGACAGCGAATGCCTTGAACTCGCGTAGCCACCGCGAAAACCTCGCGTGTGCGCGCTGAAAAAATGCGATTGCTGAGCCGACACGCTGGCACCCTCGCTGTTGCTGATGCGTTTGTCGGTCTGCAATGCCGCTGCCTCGCAACACATGGCCAAACGGGCCGCTTCTTCACTGGTGACGGTCCACGGAAAAAACAGGTCCAGATCCGTTCGTTGCGCCGCCGGTGCCGCGATGTCCTGCTCGTCCGGCAAGGCGGCAAACGGATCTTCAGCGGTAAAACGCGCGATGTCATAGGCGGCCTGCACGGTTTGTTCAATTGCAGCTCGGGAGAAATCCGAGGTGCTGGCATTTCCCCTGCGCTGCCCGAGGTAAACCGTGACGCCGAGCGACTTGTCACGATTGCGCTCCACATTTTCCAGTTCGCCCTTGCGCACCGAAACGCTCAGTCCGCACCCTTCGGAGGCTTCAGCCCCGGCATCGGTGGCACCGAGCTTTCTGGCGTGGGCCAGCGCCGTGTCCACCAGTTCCTCAAAAAACGGGCGGCTGTAACTGAATCCTCGCTCAGGCTTGGCTTGATCAACGGCGGGACGGGTGTGCTTGGTGGGTTTCTTCATATCGGAGGCTATGATACTTGGCTATGTCACGCAAACTCAAAAAAGGCTATTTCGTCCGCGGTGAATTTGTCGCCGAGGGCAGTGAGCGCGATCTCGAACTCAAACGTGAACTCAAGGGCACGGACGAGCAGAGCCGCACTGACCTCAAGCGCGAAAGCGCCGAATTGCAAAAGCTCGGCGAGGAGTTGTTGACGCTGCGTGCAGACCTGCTGGAGCGACTTGAATTGAGCGAAAAACTCAAAGACGCCGTGCTGGAAGCCAAACGCATCACCAATTTCGAAGGCAAGCGGCGCCAGATGCAGTTTATTGGCAAGCTGATGCGCTTGGTGGACCCCGCCGTTCTGGAAACAGTTCGCGCCGCCTTGACCGAGCAGACCAGTGGCTCGGCACAGGAAAACCTGATCCTGCATCTGGCAGAAACATGGCGTGAGCGCCTGCTTGGCGCCGAGGATGCTTTCGGCGACTGGCTCGCCCAGCATCCGGACACCGATTCGCAACAGCTTCGCGCAATGATTCGCCAGGCCAGAAAAGACGCGGTACCGGAGAAACCCGGCGCGGCCGTGCGCCACGGTCGGGCTTACCGCGATATTTTCCAGATCCTGCGGGAGCACCTTACCGAACGGGAGGCAGCCAAGCCATGAACACTGCGACCCCCAATGCACTGGACAGCGTCAGGATCGGCATCGTCTCGGTCAGTGACCGGGCCTCCAGCGCAGTCTACGTCGACAAGGGCTTGCCCGCGCTGCAGGACTGGCTGACACGTGCACTGAAGAACGCAGTCGAGTTCGAGCCACGACTGATTGCCGACGAGCAGGCCAGCATCAGCCAGACCCTGATTGAACTGGTCGATGCCGGCTGTGCGCTGGTCTTGACGACGGGCGGTACCGGTCCGGCACTGCGTGATGTCACGCCCGAGGCGACACTGGCCGTTGGGCACAAGGAGATGCCCGGCTTTGGCGAACAGATGCGGCAGATCAGCCTGAAATTCGTGCCCACGGCCATTCTGTCCAGGCAGGTCGCAGTGATCCGGGAGCAAACACTGATCATCAACCTGCCGGGGCAACCCAAGTCGATTCAGGAAACGCTGGAAGGACTACGCGATGCGAACGGTGAATCGGTGATGGCCGGGATTTTTGCGGCTGTGCCCTATTGCATCGACCTGATCGGTGGGCCTTACCTGGAAACCAGGGACGAGGTGTGCAAGGCTTTTCGTCCCAAGTCGGCCTTGCGCCCAGCACCACTGACCTGAGATTACCTATTTCTTGTCATCCCGGACTCGATCCGGGATCCAGTGCCACACATGCACTGGATTGCGGGTGCTGAAACCCCGGACCTGAACCGGGGCCGCAATGACAAGCAACTGTACGCAACGACACGGTGGCCACAGCCCAAGCGACTTACTTGCCAACCAGTTCGTTCAGTTTGGCGGCTTCAAAGTGCTCACTGCGGGCAGCATCGCCCGGAACACAATCGGCCTCGTGGCGCTGGGCCGAAAGCTTGTCAATGGTCTGCCACAACATCGCAATCTGGTGCTCCTGCGCCGCCGCGTTGTCAATCAGACCCCGCATCGCCTGACTCAGAGGATCGTCATTTTGCGTCACGCCATAAGCCGAAAAACCCATTTTTGACGCCGCTTCCTCGCGCTTCACATCAATCTCCGCCTGGATAATGCGTGCCGGGTTGCCCACCGCCGTGGCACCCGGGGGTACCGGCTTGGTCACCACCGCGTTGGAACCCACCTTGGCGCCATCGCCCACGGTAAAGCCGCCCAGCACCTGCGCGCCGGCGCCAATCACCACGTTGCGCCCCAATGTCGGATGGCGTTTGGCGCCCTTGTAGAGCGCGGTGCCGCCCAGCGTGACGCCCTGGTAGATGGTGCAACCATCGCCAATTTCCGCCGTCTCCCCCACCACCACGCCCATGGCGTGATCAAAGAACACGCCTTCTCCGATACAGGCGCCCGGATGGATCTCGATGCCGGTCAAAAAGCGCGAGACGTGTGAAATAAAGCGACCCAACCACTTGAGTCCATGGGCCCAGCACCAGTGAGCGGGTCGGTGCAAGACGAGCGCGTGCAGTCCCGGGTAACAGGTCAGTACCTCCCAGCGCGTTCGCGCAGCGGGATCGCGGTCCAGAATGCACTGAATGTCAGAACGTAGTCGGGAAAACATAAACGAAGTCTAATCTCTTGTCGCTGCCCCGGTTGGCAGCAGGGCGTTGGGCGGCAGGCCACTGCGGTTCATCATTTTCGCAATACCGCGCAGGATGTGAATGTCTTCCCGGGTCAGACTGGCGCGGTTGAACAACTGATTGAGCCTGGGCATGAGCTTTTTCGGAGCCTGTGGGTCCAGAAAGCCGATGCCGACCAGTGCCCGCTCCCAGTGTGCCAGCATGCCGGCGAGTTGCGCTGCATCGGCAAGCTGGGACGGCACGATAGCGTCTTGCACTGCGTAGCCGCCCAAAGCCAGACGCCACTCGTAGGCAAGCACCTGTACCGCCGCTCCCAGATTCAGCGAACCAAACTCGGGATTGCTCGGAATACTGAGCGCCACATGGCAGCGGTAAACGTCCTCGTTTTGCATGCCAAAGCGTTCCGATCCAAACAGGAAGGCAACGCCCTGTCCAGCCAGTGAATCAACTTTCACCAACTGCTCAAAATGCTGACGTGGTGCCACCGCAGGCGGACCAAAGTCGCGCGGCGTCATGGCGGTGGCACACAGATGCGTCATGCCGTCCAGTGCCTCATCGAGCGTGGCTACGATGCGCGCCCTCTTCAGCACGTCCAGAGCACCGCTGGCACGCTGAATCGTTTCTTCCCGGTTCAAGACATTGGCCCAGCGTGGCGAGACCAACACCAGATCATCAAAACCCATCGTCTTCATGGCGCGCGCGGTGGCGCCGACGTTGCCAGCATGGCTCACATTGATCAGGACAAATCGGGTTTGCATGGACACGAAAACCGGGACAGAGACCGGACGGTTAAAATTGCTCCATTGTCGCCGGCAAAAATGGTTGTCATTGCTGCCCCGGATCCGGTCCGGGGTTTCAGCACCCGCAATCCATGGATGCCGGATCGAGCCCGGCATGACAGCCGCTAATGGGATAGAGCGAAAGTTCCGTCCACAAACCTAGAAGTTATTCATGTCCCCCAATCTGCATCCCATGATCAATGTGGCCATCAAGGCGGCGCGCGCCGCTGGAGCCATCATCAACCGCGCCGCGCTGGACGTGGAGGCGGTCCGGATTTCGCAAAAACTGGTCAATGACTTCGTAACCGATGTTGACCATGCAGCGGAAGCAGTCATCATCGAGACACTGCTGGCTGCCTATCCCGGTCACGGCATCCTGGCCGAAGAATCGGGCCAGGAGCATGGCGCCAAGGACTCCGAATTTGTCTGGATCATCGACCCGCTGGACGGCACCACCAATTTCATTCACGGCTTGCCGGTGTATTGCGTCAGCATCGCCCTGGCGGTCAAGGGCAAAGTCGAACAAGCCGTCATTTACGACCCCAGCCGCAACGACCTGTTCACCGCCACCAAGGGACGCGGCGCCTACATGAACGACCGCCGACTGCGCGTCTCCAAGCGCATCAAGTTGCAGGAGTGCCTGATCTCGACCGGCTTCCCCTTCCGCCCCACCGACGACTTCAACAGCTACCTGCGCATGATGGGCGACGTGATGCAACGCACCGCGGGCCTGCGTCGCCCTGGCGCCGCTGCGCTGGATCTGGCCTATGTCGCGGCCGGCTTCACCGACGGATTTTTTGAAACCGGACTGCAACCCTGGGACGTTGCAGCAGGCTCCCTGCTGGTGACCGAGGCCGGTGGTCTGGTCGGCAACTTCACGGGCGAACCGAACTTTCTGGACCAGCACGAATGCCTTGCCGGCAACCCGCGTGTCTACGGTCAACTGGTCACATTGCTCGGCAAGTACAGCAAATTTGCCACTGCCGCCGAAAAGGCGGCAGTGGAGGCCGCTCAGTCGGCGTAAATTCCGGCCTTCTGGATCACCGGACTCCACTTGGCAATCTCTGCTTCCAAATGGGTCTTCAGACCGGCCGGCGTTACCTTGTCCATCGGCACGATGTCGGAACTCAGGTCTGCCATGCGCTGCTTGACCATAGGGTCCTGCAGTGCGGCGCGCAGCGCCACGTTGACTTTCTCCAGCACCGCTTGCGGTGTGCCTTTGGGTGCATACAGGCCGTGCCAGACCTTGACCTCAAAACCTTTCAGGCCCTGCTCGTCCAGCGTCGGGACGTTGGGCAAAGCGGTCAAGCGCTTGAGGGTCGTCACGCCATAGACCTTGACGCGGGCTTCCTTGATCATGGGAACCGTGGTCGTCGTCTGGTCGCACAACAGATCAACCTGACCGCCCAGCAGATCGTTCATGGCCGGACCTGTGCCTTTGTAAGGGACGGTCGTCAGATCGACCCCAATCTGGCTCATGAACAGCAGCCCGCACAGGTGCGAGACGGCACCCAGACCGGCGTTGGCCAGCGAGACCTTGTCCTTGTTGGTCCGCACATAGGCTTCAAGTTCCTTGAAGTTATTGGCTGGAAAGTTCTTGCGCGCCAGCAGCGTCATGGGCACATCAACCACCTGGCCGATGTACTCAAAGTCCTTCAAGGGATCAAACGGCAACTTCTTGTACAACGCTGGAGCGGTTGACATGCCCAGATGGTGGATAAAGAGCGTGTAGCCGTTGGGTGCCGCGCGCGCAACCCGGGCCCCGGCAATGGTGCCACCCGCGCCCACCGTGTTATCCACGAGCACGGTCTGACCCAGGGACTTGCCCATGGGAATGGCGATCAGGCGCGCCACCAGGTCGGTGGGGCCACCGGCCGCAAACGGTACGACCAGCGTGACCGGTTTGTCGGGCCAAGCGCTTTGTGCCGCGGCAGGCGCAGCCACGCCCAGGGACAGCGCAGCCAATGTGGCTGTCAGCAGCATCTTGAACTGGATTCTCATAAGGTCTTCCTCGCAACAAGTTGAGTTACAAACACCCCAACATCTTGCCCAAAGATGGTGCAAAACGCAATCAGAAGAATCCCTGATGACCCTGTGCCAGAGTGCGTTGCGCCGACCTCACGACAGGACCATCAACCATGCGACCATCCAGGCTGACAACGCCGCCACCGGCCGCCTCAACCGCTGCCAACACGCGGTGCGCCCAGTCGAGTTCTGCTGCGCTCGGTGAAAAGGCGGCATTAACCAGTGCAATCTGCTCCGGATGGATGCACATCTTGGCGCCAAAACCGAAGCGCCGGCTGCGCGCCGCGTCCTCCTGCAGTCGCTCGGCGTCCCGGATCGCCGCAGTGACGCCATCGATAGGAGCCGCCAGCCCTGCGCGCCGCGCCGCCAGAACCACTGCCAGCCGCACCGGCACCAGTTCGACTTCATCTGCGCCAGCCGCCATCCCGACGTCGGCCTGGAAATCCAGATGACCAAAAGCCAGACGCAAGACCTGCGGCGCCGCGGCCAACGCATCGACGCCGTCCCAGCCAGCCAGCGACTCGACCAGTGGCAACAAGGCACAGTCGGGCCCCAGAGCCTGCGCCAGTTGCTGCAGCACCAAAGCAGATTCCGCCTTGGGCAACATCACGGCAGGCAGTCCCTGGCCGACCAGACCAGCAAGAAACACCAGATCGTCGTCGAACCAGGGCGTGCCACTGGCATTCATGCGAACCACGGTGCGCGCGCGCTCTGCTGCGCCAAGTTGTTCAAAGGCCCTCGCCAGTTGATCGCGCGCGCCCTTCTTCTCTTGCGCTGCCACCGCATCTTCCAGGTCAATGATGACGGCGTCAGCGCCACTGACCAGCGCCTTGGCGTAACGCTCAGGCCGGGTGGCCGGAACAAACAAAAACGAGCGCGCCAGCGCCAGCTTATCGTGATCAGGACTCATAGCGCAGCCTCCAACAATCTTCCAACCCTGGGCCAGCCAGCCACAGCCCACAGCGCATTCACCGCGGCCTGCATTTCCTGGGCTGTGGCGCCACCACTGAAGGCCGCCAGACGCATTGCCTTGGCGGTGATCTCGTCGCGACTCAGCGTGTTGCCCGGGTCACCCTTGGGCTCGTCGACGCGTCCGTGCAACACACGGCAGTCGGCGGTAGTCACCGTCACCTTACCGATCCAGCGCTGCGGGTAGGCGGCATCAACCTCGGCATCGAGCGCCATCTCGACCCGCTCGCGCAGTGCCTTGGTTGAATCGTCCAGAAAATGCTGCTCAAACTCCGTCAAACCGGCATGGCCAAAACGCGCCGCCAGCGCCAGCGTCGTACCCATGGAAAACTTGCTCTGGTGCACTGTGCTCGGATCACGCACTGGCCCGAGCACATCGATGGCGCCCTGGTGCACGTGCGCGACCACACGCGCCAGATCCGCAGGCTGCAACTGGTGCATCTGCATGACCTGCAACAGCGCGTCGGCCGCCGGATGGGTATGGCGACAACAGGCGTGGTACTTGAAGGAT
>Ga0194057_10001367_pt1 | contig 12377 bp, 3 predicted proteins | sample SepL4415m_MetaG_FD_155474 | JGI IMG/M metagenome (GOLD analysis project Ga0194057, IMG submission 155474) | Anoxic zone freshwater microbial communities from boreal shield lake in IISD Experimental Lakes Area, Ontario, Canada - Sep2016-L442-15m | ecosystem: Environmental > Aquatic > Freshwater >...
TGGGTAGCGAGAAGCCCGGCGCGCTTGCACTTGCCGGCGGCGATGTGGGCGCGGGCCTTCTCAAACCAGTAGCAGCAAAGATCTGACTGACCGGGAATGCGGCCTTCGTAGAGGGATCGCAGTCGGTCAACGTAAGCATCGCCCAACTCACGGCGCATGATTTTATCGCCGAGAAAAGGCGGGTTGCCGACAATGAAGTCCACCGCAGGCCAATCGGGTTCGACTGGCTCACCGCAGGCGGGTTCTTTGCACTCCGCATTCGCCACTCCGCACTCCGTACTCTGCATTCCTCGCTCCGTACTCAAAATGGCGTCCATGAGGCGGATATTTTCAGAGAGGGGGCGCAGGATGGGGTCGGCGGGGAAGCCGAAACCATTAACGCGAATCCATTGGAGCCAGCCAATCCATACAGTCATTTGCGCCAGGTCGTGGGCGTAAGAGTTGATTTCGATGCCATAGAGTTGTGACGGACCGACCATTGGCAGGAATGAGCCAAGGCCGTTGTCATTGCCGAACAGAATGGCCTCTTTCTCCAGGTCTTTCAGCCGGAGCAAGGCGACATAAAGAAAGTTGCCGGAGCCACACGCAGGATCAAGAACCCGCACATGTTGCAGGCGATCCAGGAAGCGGAGAAGGATGGTGCCGGCTTCGCCTTTCGCCTTTTTCATGGCGGCGACGTTCAATGATTTGGCCCTTCGACCTTGCTCAGGGCTGGCTGGGGTCTTGGAGTCGGGGATGGTCTTGCGCCCGGTGGTGAGCAGGGAATTGATGATCTGGCGGGATTCGTCCCATTCGCGGCGAAGGACGGTCATGATAACCGCGTCAACCACAAGCTCGATGTCGGTCCGGCTGGTGAAGTGTGCCCCGAGTTGTGAGCGCTTGGCGGGATCAAGGCCGCGTTCAAATAGCGTGCCGAAAATAGACGGGTCAACGGAACTCCAGTCGAGATCTGCAGCGGACGTGATGCGCTTCATTTCATCGGCGGTGAGGTCAAGGACGGTTCTGTCGTCAAACAGGTTGCCGTTGAAATAGCGAATGGGTTCAAGACCGAAGTCGCCGCCGGTGGCCATGGTATCGAAGAGTTGGCCCAGGATTTTGCCGAACCGGGCCGGTTCGCCGCGTGATTGCTCCACGATGCGAGTGAACACCATATTGGGCAGGAGGCCGGTGTCTTCCGCGAAGAGGCAAAATACAATTCGATCAAGGAAATGGGCAACAGCGGCGGGATCCAGGCCGCGTTGGCGCAGGGCGGCGGCAATCTCGGCGAAGTGCCGGGCGGCATCCTGGGTGACGGCGATACTTGTGCGTCCGGGCCGGAGAACCTCAGGGTCGTGGAATACGGCGCGCAGGATTTCGATGTTGCGGGGTTCGGCGAGGCTTTCAAGCGGTATTTCATGAGTAGCCGAAACGGTACCAGAGAAATTGGTGTGAATAATGATGCGGTCAAGATCGCAGACAACCAGCAAGGGCGGGTTTTCAAGGGCGTTCCGGTAGCGCAAAAGTTGGTCGTAAGCGGCGGAAAGATCCTTGTGCTTTCCCTTATACTCCCAGCCAAAGAAATTGCGTTTCCACACGTCCGCGAACCCATCGCCACCACCGTGCTTGGCGGCGCCTTTTTCAAAACAGAAGTTTATGCCGGTGGGATCGGCCTCGGCCGGCTTAGGATGGTCGACGAGTTCGCAGAGGTCGAGGAAATGCTCCTGCGCGGCGGACCGTTCTTTCAGTTCCACCTTCCGCCACTTCGCTATGAACTCTGGGATTGTCATGTGGGGAAGGACGGTAACACGGGCGGCGCGGCAGAAACAAGAATGAAGGTGCTTCCCAAATCCTCGCCTAAGGACAGGCCTTCTGGGTAGTAACCCATATTTGACACCCTGCCCACGCGGCTCACGCAAGGTTCGCCCTCCAGCAGAATGGTCTTTATCTTCTAGATCTTTCCTTTTGGAGGGCGAACCTTGCGTGAGCCGCGTCATTGTGGAGCCCAGTAGCCGTTCATGAATTGTGATCCTGCTATTAGGCGAGGATTTAGGTGCTTTGCCCTGTAAGGTATTCCCTTACAAGGGTGTAATGATCTGCCTGACTTTTCGAAAATAAAGGTTTGTGTAATCCTACTTTTGTTTTCGGACGTGGTGAAAGAGTAAGGATCAAAATGGATTGCAAAACCCTAAAAATGGAATGTAACTGTCATGCATCGTGAAAATCAACCAACCGCCCAAAGGAACGCGGATATACTCAGGATGGGCCAGGAAGGCGTTCACTTCCGTGATATCGCCAGTCAGCTCAATATTTCAAGCTCGCGAGTTCACCAGATATTCAAAAAGGAAAAGGAAAGGTATGATTGGACGAGACGGAGTCGTAAACTGCAACGGGATTGCAGGAAGAGAAACGACATTGACAGGAAAATGCGCATCGACAATCTCTTTTGCATGCTTGCCTATCCATCGAAAATCCGCACCGTGTTGGGGCGATATTTCGGCGAGCAGGAGATAAAAAGATATAGCATTCGGGATATGATGGAATTTCTCATTCCCCAATGCCAAAGTTATCAACCCTTAAATTGTGTTATGCCTGCTTGTGGAATTAGAGGAATGGGCAAAAGGCACTATGCCACGTTGATCGGAACAATGTCTTCAGTAGATTGCGGTGAGGAGTTCCAGCGGGAATGGACCGGAAGGAAAATCCGGCTAGAGAATTATTTTGCCAGAACCTATGAAGATCGGACAGCTCTGCTATCCATTTTGGAAGCCTCAAAGAATCTTTCCTTGCCGCCAAGAATAAGAAAGTCCATATCTTACGCCCAAGGGGGGAGAGAGATAGAGTTATTATGAATAACACACGCCCCTGCCTTTATCCGCGACGACGCCTGGGTTCACTGGTTATCTATGCTTTGACGTCCCTGTGTCTCCTTTCAGCAGCTGCCTGGGCTTTGACGACTCTCAGTGTGAAAATTATTGAAGACCGGCAGGCTAAACTTGTGGACGACCTCCGGAAAAATGTCGCTGACAGTCCTGCTTTTCTGGTCGAGCGTTTGCGCACTCTGCAATTGCACAATATTTCTCTGTTTGTGCCGGGCATGAAAATACCGGTTTCTTTTCCGGTTGGGATGATTTCCTTTGATCCCAAGACTTTCCCCCAGTCATTTCTTGATGGGCTTGTGTTTGAGGTTGAGCATGGGAGTCCGGTCTATCACCTGAAACTCCGGGAGGTGCGTGCGACACGGGAGATTGAGGTATTGAACGCGGGGGGCAAGGTCTTCTATGTTTTCAAACCCAGTTCTGATTATGACCCGCGCTGGCTGGCACGTCAAAAACGACCGCAGATATATGCGGCGTCATTTCCCACGGCTCAACGGGCAAAGGATGAAGAGGAACTTGACCCCTCACATGTGGAGATGGAAATCACGCTGATTACTGATGATTACGTAGAAGTCTATGCCGAGGATCGTTTTGCATCACTGATGGATGTTCTGCTGGCTGATTCCCCCAGTAAGTCATTGTCCGGTGGGATGTCGATGATGAGAATGGCGGGATCCGAAACCAATATCGTGGTAGCTCAAATTGGAATGGTAAGTTCAGGCAGGCTCCTGCAGGTGGATTACCCGGATACACTGACGAACCGGCTTGAAATGATGATTAGTTCCAACCTGATGCCAAGGCAATGGTGGGTCGCTGATACCAATCTTGTGACGGCTGGTACAAATACATTGCAGTGGGTCGATACTGGCTCGACGAATGGGGCCGGTATTAGCAATCGTTTCTATCGGGTGGGTAATTCGGAGGATACGGACGGAGATGGGATTGCTGGCGGGCGCGAAGCCATCATCTACCACACTAATCCCGACGCTTTAGATTCCGATGGGGATGGGTTGGTGGATGGATATAGCGGGGTAGTTTCAACAAACACCTATCCTGGCGGTGTAACGACAAACGGAAGCACAATGGTTCTGGGTGAACTTTCTTTGGGAACTGATCCGACGCTGTGGGATACGGATGGGGATGGGATGGGTGACGGCTGGGAGGTCGCGCATGGCCATAATCCGCTTGACCCGAACGATCCCCCGAATGTTTCAGGAACGTTAATCTACCCAGGCCGCCAGACAGGCACCGTTTGGGTGATCGCGGTAACAGACTCCAATAGTTGGTCAACCGGCCATAGTTATACTTCTTCCGCCAGTGGCTTCCCACTGACGTATTTCATTCCCGATTTGGAGCAGACGAATTATTGGCTCAAGGCCTGGGTGGATAGCATTGGCAACGGGCAGACCAATGCCACGGAGGCGCGGGGGGTGTTTACCAATGTTCTAACGGTCATCACAAACCGTGTGACAGGGAAAGGCTTTACGCTGGTAGATCCTGACAACGACAGCGACGGCCTGCCCGACTGGTGGGAAATTGCATGTTTCGGGAACGTAACAAACACGGCAGCGGGCGATCCTGATGGTGATGAATATTCGAACCAGGAAGAATATAATGCCAACACCGACCCTACGAATATACTGAACCACCCTTGGGACCTCAGCGGCACGATCACCTATACCGGCCCCCAGACCGGGATAATCCATGTTGTAGCTTGCACCAATGGGACGGACTGGGCCTGGGTTTATGCCGACACGCTCACAAATTCCATGACATATACCATCACCCATTTGCCTCCCAACGCCTATTACTGGGTGCGAGCATGGCGGGACAGCAACGTTGACACTCTGCCAACATCATGGGAGGCGTGGGGCAGTCATAACAGTAACCCGGTATTTCTGAATGCCAACCTCACCGGCCAGGATATCACGCTGGCCGATCCTGATGATGATGAGGATGGGTTGCCCGATTGGTGGGAAGTTCTTTATGGGCTTGATCCGACACGAGGCGGTGGGAGTGGGTTATCCGCATGGTGGAAACTTGATGAGGGGGCCGGAACCAATGTTTTTGATACCACGTCCAACGCAAACCACGGCGTGTTGATGAGCGTTTCTAATGCATGGGCATCCGGAATCATCAGCAACGGCTTATCGTTGAATGGGACAAACGATTATATCGCGATCCCTGACGGCACCACACTTAAGCCCAACCAAATCAGCGTGGGCCTCTGGGTCAAGCCCAGCCGACTATACACGAACGGAACGGCTATGTTCCTGAGCAAGCGTGTGACGAATGGCACAGCTGGTTACAGCCTCGGGTACGAAACGGGTGCGGTGACCTTTACCGTTGGCGCATCGGGGATCAAATCTCAGCGATATTCCTGTGCCCTCACTGCGGATACGCCGGTTCATGTTGCCGGAACTTTTGGAAGTTCAGCTCAGTCTCTCTATATCAACGGCACGCGGGTGGCTACCACTAATTACGACTGGGGGCTGGGGTTCGGGGCGATTTCGCAGGACACCAATGTCCTGCGGATTGGGTCTGCTTCTGGCGCGATACCAACCAACTTCTTTGCCGGTCTTCTCGACGATGTCCGGGTATTTCCGGGCGAGTGGACGACGAACCAGGTTCATGCGATCTGGGAATTGGGGGCCGACCCGGATCAGGACGGGCTCAGCAATACTGAGGAGTACAAGCACGGCACAAATCCGACCAATAGCGACAGCGATGCGGACGGGATGCTGGATGGCGCAGAGGTGAAATACGGGCTGAATCCACTTGTTGCCGATGCGATGGCGGACAAGGATGGCGATGGCTATCTCAATATTTATGAAATCAAACGCGGAAGCGAGCCAAGTTCGAGTAATAGCATTCCCTCGCCGACCCATATTGTGACCAATGGCGTCAGCACCATCCAGGCGATGATCAACAGTGTGACCCAGGATTATGCTGTGGTGCAGGTGAAGGCGGGGACTTATTCCGGAGCAGGGAACACAAATCTTGATTTCGGCGGAAAAAAATTGATGTTGGTGTCGGAAAGCGGGGCTTCCAACACGGTGATTGACTGCCAATATGCCGGCCGGGGTTTTTATTTCCACAGTGGGGAAACCATTCTTTCGGTCGTCAAGGGACTGACCATCACTAAAGGCCAAGCGTCGATTGGTGCGGCGATGATGGTCAGCAATGCAAGTCCATGGATCACGGAATGCGCCATCGTAGGCAACAGAATGGACTATATGGGGTCAAGCGGTGCCGGAGCGGTTGTGCTGGTCAACAGTGGTGCAAAAATAACGGCATGCCGGATCGAAGGCAATGGCGGGGGAGACTATGGAACCATGGTGGATCGTGGCGGAGGGTTGTATATCGTGGGCGGAACTCCATGCATTTCCAACACGGTCATTGTCGGTAATCAGGCGCTTTTTGATGGAGGTGGGTTATGGATGATGAACTCGACAGGAATCGTGGTGAATTGCGAGATCGTCTCCAATAATGCGGTATATGGGGATGGTGGCGGGATTTGGTCAACCGGATTGTTGGCGGTGGCCAACAGCCGAATATCCGGGAATGGGGCCATGGATAAGGGGGGTGGTATTTGTTCCCTTGGAGCTGCTGGAAAGTGTGGCACCGATGAATGTCCTGTGATGGCTGATGCACAAATCGTGAGCAATACAGCGATGTTTGGAGGAGGCTTTTATCACGAACAGACGGGTTCGAGTCCGCTAACAATAAGTAATAGTGTGGTTTCTGGAAATAGCGCCGTCTATGGCGCGGGTGGCATTGAGATAGCGGGTGGAAGTGGCTCATCAAGTTTAGTCCAATGTGATATTGAACGTAACATGGGGCTTGATGTCGGCGGGATCAAGATAAACGGGGGTGCGATTCGTATTAGCCGATGTCTGATCGCAGGAAATATGGCGGGGTTAAACAATGGGGGATTTTACGCTAATAGTACCGGGCACGGGACGCTGATTGAGAGCACGGCAATCGTTGAGAATAGGGCGCCGTACGGCGGGGCGGGAGGTTTCAACTACGAGGGCTACATCCAGAACTGCCTGATTGCCAGCAACGTGTGTGACAACCCCTATGAGCCAGGTGGGGTTGTGGGGCGCGGTACGCCGAATTGCGTGACGGTCCGAAATGGCATTGTGTGGGGAAATTCCGGCGACCAACTCGCATCCGGCATTAACGCCATCTATTCCTGTGTTCAGGGCGGTTACACGAACAACGCATCCTCCAATATCATCACCAATGATCCGCGCTTGATGGCTGGCTACCGGTTGCTGTCACCAAGTTCTCCCTGCATCGGGGCCGGAACTCCGTCGGGTTTGCCCGCGACCGACATCAATGGCGATCCATGGGCCAATCCCCTGACTCCCGACATCGGGTGCGACGGGTTCCAGTTTGTGGATGCCAACGCTAACGGCATGAATGATGACTGGGAAGTGTATTACTTCGGGAATCTTTTACATACTGGCGTTTCGGATACCGACAATGATGGGCTTACGGATGCCCAGGAATATACGGCCGGGACGGTTCCAATGGAGCGGGATACAGATTACGATGGCTTGCCCGACGGATGGGAAGTTGCAAGAGGACTGAACCCCATCAATCCTGGCGATGCTGGTGGTGACTGGAATGGTGACGGAATTGCCAACAGTAACGATTTCCAGCGCGGTTCGCTTGCAATACGGGTGACGATGGCGGATCCCGACCGGAACGACGACACTTGGAATCTGATCCTCAATAACAGCGTTGTCGCCTCCTGTAATGCCGGTAACACCTGGTATGACTCAAAGGTAGTGTATGTTGAACGCGGAACTACTGTTCGCTTCATGCTCCAGCGTCCGGAAACCGGCCAAGGCGGCGGTACCGACGAGTACCAGGTCAATTTTGAGGCGGCTGACTGGCCCTCCAACCAGGCCCCGTGGATCGCCTCGGTGAGTAATGCCGCCCTGAGCGCCAACCTGCCATGGAACGGCAGCACTCCGCCGGATGTCAGTGGTATCTTCTGGGAATTCACCATTCCCACCAACATGCTTCAGCAGAATGTCAAAGCAGGCGGGACTACGGCGCTTACGACCGATCCCATCAATACAATCAACGGGAACATTACCTTGGACGAGTCCGATCTGGCCGTGGCGTGCCCGGTATTTGATCTGGCGTTTGTCCGTGCCTACAACAGCGCAGCCACGGCCTCAAATGCCTTGGGCCGGGGCTGGACACATAGCCTCGACTGGTCATTGGCAACAGTTTCCAATGCGGCCTACGGGAGCCGGGCGGGTACATTCAAAGTGATGACAACGGGAGACGGCCAGTCTTACTGGTTCTGTACCGAGGCCGCCGGAAGTTTCACGCTGGCGTCGCCTCAGACCGCTAATTTGGCCCTTGTCTTCACCAATGGTGAATTCCGGGTGAAGTGGCCGGGCGGGACGGTGGCGCGGTTCGACGCCAGCGGCGCGATTCAACGGCTGGAGGACGGTTTCGGGACGGGGCTCACGTTCACCCATGCCGGCGCAAAGTTGACACAGGTGGCCCATGACAACGGCAAGGCGTTGGCGATGTCCTATACGGGAGACCTCCTGTCGCGGGTTGATTCGCCGAGTACGAACCTTTACGTGACGTTGTCCTACAATGCTGATGGCCTTCTTACAAATGCGATCCGGATGGCGGATGGTGTGGCGAAATCCACGCGGTACGATTATGAAAATGTGTGCCATGTGATGACGCAGAGGGTCAACGCTGCCGGGCAAGTCTTTGCCTACAGCGTCGGCTATGTGACGAATTCCCCGGCATGGAACGGCAACCCGGCCGTGGTGACGGCGCGCGGGACAGGAATGACGCTCGATCCTTCCGGTTTGTGCTGGAACAGTCACACCCTGAGCTATACCAATCCAGGCGGGTTCGCGACACGGGTGACCTATTATCGGGGCGACACGAATCTGGTTCATGAGTATGCCTATGATCCTGTCAAAATGCTGATCACCAGCATCACCGGCCCCGGTACACCGGGTGTAGCCGCTTGGAGTAATACCTGGACTCACTTCCAGTATGATGCGGCGCAGAACCTCACGAATGAGAGCCTCAAGGATGGGGCCAGCGGCGACACGCTGGAGGCAGTGGCAGCCTATGACGGGCACCATAATGTGCTCAGCAATAGCGTGAAATATTGCGGGAACGCGGCTCAATTTTGGTCGGCGTATAGTTGGAATGCCGATGACACCCTTGCCTCATCCACCGATCCTGCCGGGCACAAAACCGCCTTCGAGTACACAAATGGCCTGATAAACGTTGTGCGCGAATGCACGAACGTGGCAAACGGCTTCGAGACGCGGTTCTTCTACACTACGAATGGGTTGCTCGCGGCGGTGACGAACGCCAATGGGCACGGGCTGGGTTATGAAAACGATTCAGCGGGATATGTGAGACGGGTAATTCCGGCACTGGGACCGGAAACGCGGTTTGTGAGGAATGATTTGGGCCTGGTGACGGCTGTGATTGTACCAGGCGATGCGGGATACCGCACCAATGCGCTGACAGTGAATGCGCTCGGGCAGGTCACAGCAGTGACATATCCAGACGGACTCAAGGAAGCCTTCGCCTTTGATATCTTAGGCAACCTAACGAATATGGTGGATACAGCGGGCCGAACCAACGTGTTAACGTGGTTGCCCACTGGGAAACCGGCTTCTGTAAGTCGCTGGCTGGACGGGCCGAACTCCACGAATGTTTCGGTTGCCTTCGCCTATGATAAATTGTTTAACACGCTTAAGATTACCGATCCCATGGGTCGGGCAGTCGAGAGTTACAAGCTCGACGCCCAGGATCGCCCGGTTTCAGTTACCAATATTCAGAACCAGGTGATGACAATCAACTGGGGCGTCGGCGATTATGTGAAGGACATCAAGCGGTTCGACGGAACGGCAGTGACGAATTACTACGGAACGGATGGGCGGCTGGTGTGGACGATGCATCCCGGCAAAATGAATGTTTTCACCTGGACTGCCGATGGCGAACTGGGTGGGGTCTATGGATACACAAATAGCGGCGCTTCCTGGAATGTTGACGGGACCCAAATCACCAACGGCTTTGACATTTTAGGGCGCCGAAATCTTGAGTGGTCGGTGTTTGGCGGGCGCACTAATGCTGTGGCATGGCAGTTTGATCCGGTCGGCAATGTGACCAACATCGCGGTATCCAACACATTAGTTCGGTACGGCTGGACTTATGATGCGGCAGAAAGGCCGCTGTCACTGACGGCGCAGGCGGCCTCCAACCGGGTGTCGGTATTCCAGTGGAACTATAATACAAACAACGGGCTGGTGGCCTTGGTGACAAATACCGCGATTAGTGAATCGCTGGGATATGACATTCTGGATCGCGCCACGAATATTACGTGGAAAACAGCAGGTGGAACGACTGTCCGCGGGTTTGGTTATTCATTCAATTCTGCAGGCATGATTACCAATGTCAGTCGCGAAAATGGTGGATGGACGGCCTACACTTATGATTCGTTGGATCGGCTGCTTTCCGAAAAACAATTTGCAAGCACCGGCCTGACTTACTCGGCATCGTGGAATTATGATTTGGCCGGGAACCGAACCATCGCCATAACGAATGGCGTGACGAATCTCTACAGCTATGCGGTGGGCAACATCCTGACGAACTTTGGCTCTGGAACGCTGGTGCAGCATGATTTAGCAGGGAACATCACGAACCTGCAATACAGCGCCAGCAGGAAACTGACTCTCTACTGGAACGGTCGTTACGAACTGACCGAAGTCCGCACCAACGGCGTGACGGCGGAAAAATATGACTATGACCCATTAGGCAGACGCGCACGGATCATTGCCGGTACGGTCACGAACTCGTTTGTCTACTCCGGCCCGCATATCGTCGCCGAGTGGAGCAATAATGTTCTGGCGAGGTCTTTCTCCCACGGTCCTGGGGTCGATAACATTTTGTCGATGACAACCTATGGCGCGGCGACCAATACCTATTTTTACTTGAAGGATGCGATAGGCAGCGTACATGCCCTGGTCAACACCAACGGCACGGTTGTTGAACAATACAAGTACACCGCCTGGGGCGAGGTCACGGTGCTCAGCAGTAACGGAACCGTGCTGGCCGCCTCGGCTTATGGGAACAGATTTACCTTCCAGGGGCGGGAGGCGTCATATTCAACAGGGCTGTTATTTTTCCGAAGTCGATATTATTCAGCCTCGCTGGGGAGATGGCTGTCGAAAGATAAAATTGGCATTTCAGGCGGGGCTAACCAGTATGTCTTCTGCGGAAATAATCCGGTAAATTTTACCGACGCGTTCGGACTGTGCGAGTCGGCTGTTGGAAAAGTGGAACGTCGTATGAGTTTGATATGGGGCGCACTGAGTCATGGCGAGTGGGGTGCGCTCGGGAAAGACTTTGAGTCTCAGTTCCGCGAATATGGTGAGATGGATCCTGCTGAGTTTGCATTATCGTTCAACACAATGGGTGGAGCGACAAAACTTTACAGATTTGGGGCGAGTCCCGAAAGTGTTACCCGCCTTGCCAGAAAGGCCGCTGAAGCATTAAATTCTAACATAGGAATACACGGTGTTTCTGTTTCGGAACAAGCTGCCGTTGGTGCGTCGTCAGCAGAGCGTGCCGTAATAGAAAAGGCATTCAAGGTGCATGATACGCCGACGATGCGAGACCCATTGCATCGAACAGTGGAATTGCCGAATCCGGTAACCAAAGCTGTAGCGGATATGTTCAACCGTCTATTCGGGAGGGAATAAGATGACAACAACAGTAACATCTAACCCTTGCCTGATTTCTGATGAATTTGAAGGAAATAGCCCGTTTCAAAAAAATATTGTTCTTGGTTATTATGACGGAGTGACTGAGGCGGTGGCGGGAGTACTTGGCCAGGCCTTTTACATAAAGATGCTTGCTTGGGATGCAAACCAGGACGTTAGATGTTACGCAGTGATGGAGCTCGAACACGTTCCTTTTAGCGAGCTAGAGCAGATGTTTACGTCTTTCGGATTGCCGTGTTATCCTGATTGGTTTCCTAGATTAGGGTTTCCCGATAAACAATTAGAGGATGACTTTCGGAATCGGTTGCATAGTGTAATTGAGAAGAAATCGGCAGTCCGATGGGTAATGCTCGGGGAAAACATATCAGGGGTCGTCAAAATAAGGAAAATGGCTGCCGATATCACTAATCCCATGACCCAATCTCAAGGAGATAGTGCGATAGGCGAATGGGTGAGGTATTTTCAAAATACATAGGCTGTGCACCTCAATCCTCGAACGCTGTGACACCTTCTGTCCGTTTACTGGCTCCATGCTACCGCTCCGCCGCTGTCATGCGCCGTGCTGAAAAAGGCCACGGCGCACGCCAGCGGCTACGCTACCGGAGCGCCGCCGGGACTGCCTGTTATCCTTTTAGTTGCCTGGCCAGGGACAAGGCGGCGCATCGTTGTTGAACTTGTCACGGATGTGTCCGGCCAGTTGGAATAGTTCATTTTTGCAGTCCAGTTG
>Ga0194057_10001370_pt1 | contig 12355 bp, 8 predicted proteins | sample SepL4415m_MetaG_FD_155474 | JGI IMG/M metagenome (GOLD analysis project Ga0194057, IMG submission 155474) | Anoxic zone freshwater microbial communities from boreal shield lake in IISD Experimental Lakes Area, Ontario, Canada - Sep2016-L442-15m | ecosystem: Environmental > Aquatic > Freshwater >...
GAAGAAGCCCTCCCTGCCCATCTCCCGCTCATAGGTGCCGGGTGGCAGGTCGGCGTGTGCCTGTCGGCTGGCGGTGCCGGCGACATGCGGGTACTGGATGTAGCGCTTCATGCGGAGCTCCGACGGGCTGGCGGGGTGTCAATTTAGTTGCAACTGAAACTAATTACAAGCGGCGGCGGCCGGCCCGAGGCCCGCGCCAGGGAACTGGGCTGGCATAATTGCCGTGCCAGCCTAAGGAATGCCCATGACCAGCGTCGAAACGTCCCGTTCAGGTCCGGTCGCCGTGATCCGTTTCGGCGAGCCGCCCGTTAATAGCCTCGGCGCTGCGACTCGCCGCGGGATCGCCGAGGCGGTCTTGGCCGCGATCGCCGACCCCAGCGTGAGCGCGATCGTGCTCGCCGGCCGCAATGGCCTGTTCTCGGCCGGCGCCGACATCAAGGAATTCGCCACCGGCGGCATGACGGTTGCGCCCAGTCTGCCGGAGGTCATCGCGGTGGTGGAGGCGAGCCCGAAGCCGGTCGTCGCCGCGATCGAGGGCACTTGCCTCGGTGGTGGCCTCGAGCTTGCACTGGGCGCCAACTACCGCATCGCCGCCCAGAGCGCGAAGCTCGGCCTGCCGGAGGTCAAGATCGGCCTGCTGCCGGGTGCCGGCGGTACCCAGCGGCTGCCGCGCCTGATCGGCGTCGAGAACGCGCTGAACGTCATTCTCAGCGGCGAGCCGGTGCCCGCCAAGCTGTTCGCCGGCAGCCCGCTGCTCGAAGCGGTTGTTGCGGGCGATGTGATCGAGGCGGCCGTGATTCTCGCCACCGCCAAGGCGGCAGAACTCGCCGCTGGCGGCAGCCTGCCGCGTGCCCGTGACCGCAAGGCGTCCGGCCCGCTGGTCGAGGCGCTGCTGGGCTTCGCACGCACGACCGCAAAGGCGGGCTTCGCCAACTACCCCGCGCCGCTGAAGTGCATCGATGCGATCGAGGCGGCCGCCACCAAGTCCTTTGACGAGGGCTTGGCCGTCGAGCGCCAGCTGTTCACCGAGCTGATGGTTACGCCCGTGTCGCGCGCGCTGCGCAACGCGTTCTTTGCCGAGCGCGCGGCCGCCAAGATTGCCGACGTGCCGGACTCGACGCCGGTGCGCCCGATCGCCGCCGCTGCCGTGATCGGCGCCGGCACGATGGGCACCGGCATCGCGATCAACTTCCTCAATGCCGGCATCCCGGTACACCTGCTCGAGCTCGGCCAGGAGGCGCTCGACAAGGGCGTTGCGCGCATTGCCGATACCTTCGCCGGACAGGTCAAGAAGGGCCGCATGCAGCCGGCCGATGCCGCTGCACGTGCGGCCCTGTTGACCCCCACCCTGTCGTACGACGACATCGGTGGTGCCGACATCGTCATTGAGGCGGTTTTCGAGGACATGGCGATCAAGGAGAAGGTATTTACGACGCTGGACCGCGTCATGAAGCCCGGTGCGATCCTCGCCTCCAACACCTCGACCCTCGACCTCGACGCCATTGCCGCGGTGACAAAGCGCCCCGCAGACGTGGTCGGAACGCATTTCTTCAGTCCCGCCAACGTCATGAAGCTGCTCGAGGTGGTGCGTGGCAAGGCGACGGCTAAGGAGGTGCTTGCCACGACGATGAAGCTGGCGCGCACGCTGAAGAAGACGGCGGTCGTCTCCGGTGTCTGTGATGGCTTCATTGGCAACCGCATGCTGGAGCAGTACTTGCGCCAGGCGCTGTTCATGGTCGACGAGGGCGCGAGCCCGCAGCAGATCGATGCGGCCACCGAAAAGTTCGGCTTCGCGATGGGCCCGTTCCGGATGAGTGATCTTGCCGGCAACGACATCGGCTTTCACATCAGGAAGCGTCGCGCGATCGAGCATCCCGACGTTATCTACTCGAAGGTTGCCGACAAGCTGTGCGAACTTGGCCGCTTCGGCCAGAAGACCGGCGGCGGCTGGTACGACTACCAGCCGGGTGACCGCAACGCCTACCCTTCAGTGGTGGTCGAGGCGATGATCGCCGCGCATCGCAAGGCGATCGGCGTCGCGTCGCGGCGGATCGACAGTCGCGAGATCGTCGACCGGCTGGTCTACGCGCTGGTGAACGAGGGCGCGAAAATCCTCGACGAGGGCATCGCGCAGCGGGCCTCCGACCTCGACATCGTTTATCTGACCGGCTACGGATTCCCGGTCTGGCGCGGTGGCCCGATGTGCTATGCCGACGAGGTCGGTGTCTACGGCGTCGCGCAGCGCATGCGCCAGCTGTCCCGCAATGCCTACGGTGATCCGGCGTTCTGGACGCCCGCCCCCCTGATCGAGCGACTGGCCGCCGAGGGCCGGGCGTTCAATACCGCCGGAGCCCGCTCATGAGCCGCGACGCAGTCATCGTCTCTACCGCCCGCACGCCGCTTACCAAGTCCTGGCGCGGCGCGTTCAATCTCACCCATGGTGCAACGCTCGCAGGGCATGTTGTGCGTGCCGCGATAGATCGCGCGGGCATCGACGCGGCGGAGGTCGAGGACGTGATCCTCGGCTGTGCGCTGCCTGAAGGGGCGACCGGCAACAACATCGCGCGCCAGGCGGCGTTGCGTGCTGGTTGCCCCGTTACCGTTTCCGGAGTCACGGTGAACCGCTTCTGTTCATCGGGTCTTCAGTCGATCGCGCTCGCCGCGCAGCGGATCATCGCCGGCGAAGGTGACGTGTACGTCGCCGGTGGCGTCGAGGCGATCTCGGTCGTGCAGAACGAACTCAACATGCACCTGATGCAGGATCCGTGGCTGCTGGAAAACCAGCCGACGATCTACTGGAACATGCTGCAGACCGCCGAGGAAGTCGCGCGCCGCTATTCCATCTCGCGTGAGCGTATGGACGAGTACGGTGCCCGCAGCCAGCAGCGGGCTTGCGCAGCACAGGCTGCTGGTGCGTTCGTTGACGAGATCGCGCCGATTACAGTGACGATGGCGAACGTCGATAAGGGCAGCGGCCGGCTGTCGACGAGCGAGGTCACCGTTGGCATTGACGAGGGCCTGCGCGAGGGCACTACGTTCGAGGCGCTGTCGAAGTTGCGCTCGGTGCTGCCGGGTGGCGCGATCAGCGCCGGCAACGCCAGCCAGTTCTCGGATGGCGCGGGTGCCGTGGTGGTGATGAGCGCAAGCGAAGCGGCCAGCCGTGGACTCAAGCCGCTCGGCGCGTTCCGTGGCTTCGCGGTGGCCGGATGCGAGCCGGGCGAAATGGGCATAGGCCCTGTGTTCGCGGTGCCCAAGCTGCTCGCGCGCGCCGGGCTGAAGGTGTCGGACATCGATCTGTGGGAGCTGAACGAGGCATTTGCCGTGCAGGTGCTGTACTGCCGCGACACGCTCGGCATTCCGGACGAGCGGCTGAACGTCAATGGTGGCGCGATCGCGGTGGGTCATCCGTACGGCATGAGCGGCCAGCGACTGGTCGGACACGCCCTGATCGAGGGCAAGCGCCGCGGTGCGCGCTGGGTGGTCGCGACGATGTGCATCGGCGGCGGCATGGGGGCGGCCGGTCTGTTCGAGGTGCTCTAGGCGGGTCGAAGCGGCCGCGCTCGGTGCGGCCGCCTCAGCGCTCGACGATCGCCGTCACGCCCATGCCCCCGGCGGTGCAGATTGAGATCAGCCCGCGCCGTCCGCCGCGCTCGGCGAGCAACTGCGCGAGGGTCGCGAGGATGCGCGCGCCGGTGGCGGCGAACGGATGCCCATAAGCGAGGCTGGAACCGACGACGTTGAGCTTCACCGGGTCGATGCGCCCTAGCGGCGCGTCGAGTCCGAGTTTGTCGCGGCAGAAGTCCGCAGATTCCCAGGCTCGCAGGGTGCACAACACCTGCGCCGCAAACGCTTCGTGGATCTCGTAATAGTCGAAGTCCGCGAAGCTCAGTCCGCGCGCGGCGAGTAGCTTTGGTACCGCATACGCCGGTGCCATCAGCAAGCCCTCGCGGCCGACGAAGTCGACCGCGGCGACTGCGGCGGTGGTAAGCCACGCCTGCACCGGCAGGCCGCGCTCGCGCGCCCACTCCTCGCTCGCCAGCAGCACGGCGGCCGCGCCATCGGTGAGCGGGGTGGAGTTGCCTGCGGTGAGCGTGCCGGCTTTCGAGCGATCAAATACCGGCGGTAGTTTTGCTAGCCTTTCGATCGAGGTGTCGGGTCGCAGGATGTTGTCGACCTGCAGGCCCTGGAACGGCACCACGAGGTGGCGGTAGAAGCCCTCGGCGTAGGCTGCGGTTGCGCGTCGGTGGCTCTGGCAGGCGAGCGCGTCCTGCTCGGCGCGGGTGATGCCCCAGTGCTGCGCCATCTGCTCGCAGCTTTGGCCCATCGACAGGCCCGTGCGTGGTTCGTTGACCGCAGGTGCGACCGGTCGGAAGTGCGAGGGTCGCAGGCGCAGCCAGGGCTTCAGGCGCGCGCCGAGCGTTCGGCCCCGGGCGCTCTCGAGTAGCAGTTGCTGGTAGGGGCGTGCGTACACGATCGGCGCGTCGCTGATGGTGTCGACGCCAGCGGCGATGCCGGCCTCGATCTGCCCGAGGGCGATCTTGTTAGCGACCAGAATCGCGGCCTCAAGGCTCGTGCCGCAGGCGCGCTGCAGGTCCAGCGCCGGCGTCTCGGCGGCGAGTCCCGCGCCCAGCGCCGACTCGCGCGTCAGGTTCCATTGGCTCGAATGCTTCAGTACCGCGCCGGCGGCAACCTCGCCGAGGCGTACGCCCTGCAGGCCGAAGCGATCGACAACGCCGCGTAGAGCCGCGGTGAGCATCTCCTGGTTGCCGACCGCTGCGTAGGCGCCCATGCCGCGGGCGAACGGGATGCGGCTGCCGCCGAGAATGGCGACGCGGCGAGGCTGTGAGCCGATCAGCATGGCGCTTCTCCAGGGCCGACTGCGATGCCGCCTAGGATGCCACTGGGCGGTGGCGAATGCGCTGCCGCCCGGCTGTCACGGCCGGTCAGGTCATCTTGCGGTCGTCGAGCCCAATGCCGCGCGCGATGATTTCCTTCATGATCTCGGACGTGCCGGCGTAGATGCGGGAAATGCGTGCGTCGGTGTACAGCCGGCTGATCCGGTACTCCTGCATGTAACCGGCACCGCCGTGCAGCTGCAGGCACTCGTCGACGACCCGCCCTTCGAGCTCGCTGCACAGTAGCTTGCCCTGTGCCGCGATCTCGCCCGTCAGCTTGCCGGCGTTGTGCAGCGTCACGCAGTAGTCCACCCATACCTGTGCGGCGTCGATGTGAGCGCGCATTTCGGCCATCTTGAAACGGGCATTCTGGAATGCGCCAACGGGCTTGCCGAACACGCGGCGTTCGCGGATGAAGTCGAGCGTCAGGTCCCAGGCCAGCTGCGCTGCGGTGGTGTACTGCACCATGCTGATCAGGCGCTCCTCGCTGAGGAAGTGCGCCAGCGATTTGAAGCCCTGTGTCGGATCGCCCAGCACGTTGTCTTTCGGCACGCGAACGTTGCGGAAGAACAACTCCGACGTATCCTGCGCCTGCATGCCGATCTTCTTGAGATTGCGGCCGCGCTCGAAGCCTTCCATGCCTCGTTCGACGATGAACAGGCCCAGCCCGTGGCGCTGCTCCGGGACGGTGCGGGCGGCAACGATGAAAACGTCGCCGATCTGGCCGTTGGAGATATAAGTCTTCGATCCATTGAGCAGCCAGTGGTCACCCTGGTCGACGGCGTGCGTACGGATGCCGGCGAGGTCGCTGCCGGCCGCAGGCTCAGTCATGGCGATACCCAGGATCTTCTCGCCGCGTATGGCTGGCGGCAGCAGTCTCGCCTTCTGCTCGGCGTTGCCAAGCATGCCCAGATAAGGGCCGACCAGTCGGGAGTGGAGTGTCAGGAACAACGACGGCTCACCGTGGCGGATGTTCTCCTCGACCAGAATCTGCTCGTAGCGGAAGTCGGACATGCCGGCGCCGCCGTAGGCCTCGTCCGCCCACATCAGCAGGTAACCCTGCGCGCCTGCGTCGGTGAACGCCGCGCGGTCGCAGTACCCTTGCTCGCGCCAACGCTCTGCATGCGGTGCGACGCGCTCCTGGAAGTAACGCCGCGCCGTATCGCGAAACAGTTCGTGCTCGGACTCGAAAATCGTGCGGGGAAGCATCGGATGAACCTCGATCAATGTCAGGCCGCGTCGCCCGGGGCGGGGCGCGGGTGGAATGGGTTGTCGGCGACGGCGCGGGCCTTCAGTCCGCGTGGCGGCTTGAAGCGCTTGCCTACCGTGCGCGCGAGCTTTTCGCACTCGCTGACGAAGCGGCCGACGCCGAGGGTGTCGATGTAAGACAAGGTGCCGCCGGTCCACGCCGGGAAGCCGATACCCAGTATCGAACCTACGTCCGCCTCGGCGACGGTCATGACGACGCCCTCTTCGAAGCAGCGCGCGGCCTCCAGCGCCTGTATGTGCAGCAGCCGCTGCTTGACCTGCTCTGCGGTCGGCTGCAGCGGGGCTCGCGGATACTCTGTTGCGAGCCCTGGCCAGAGCCGTTTCGGTCCGTCAGTCGGGTAGTCGTAGAATCCGCCGCCGCTCTTGCGACCGAGGCGCTGCAGGTCCTCAACGAAATGGGTCAGCACCGGCATCGATACCGGCGGCACGAATCGCTCGCCGAGGTCATCTGCTGCCTGTCGCGTCGCGCGGTACTGCAGTTCCAGCGATACCTCGTCGGTGACCGCAAGCGGGCCCACGGGCATTCCGGCCAGGCGCCCAGCGTTCTCGATCAGCGCCGGATCCACGCCCTCGGCCAGCATTGCCTGGCCTTCGTGGCAGTACGCGCCAAACACCCGCGTCGTGTAGAAGCCGCGGCTGTCGTTGACGACGATCGGCGTCTTCTTGAGCATGCCGACAAAGTCCAGTGCGCGCGCGAGCGTCGCCGGCCGCGTCTTCTTGCCGAGGATGATCTCAACGAGCGGCATGCGCTCGACCGGGGAGAAGAAGTGTATGCCAATGAACTGCGCGGGCCGCGGCGAGGCGCCGGCGAGCCCGGTAATGGGTAGTGTCGAGGTGTTGCTGGCGAAGATCGCATCCTTGGGCAGCACTTCTAGTGCGCGACGTGTCACCTCCGCTTTGACGGCCCGATCCTCGAATACGGCCTCCACAGCCAGCTGGCAGCCAGCGACGGCGGCATAGTCCGAGGTCGCCGTGATGCGAGCCAGTACCTGCGCCGCGGACTCGGCCGTCCGGCGCCCCTTCTCCACGTCGCGCGCCAGCTGCTTCTCCGCGTGGGCCTTGCCGCGCGCCGCCTGCGCGTCGGTCGCGTCAATCAGTACCACCTCGACACCCGCGAGAGCCGCAACATGGGCGATACCGGCGCCCATCATGCCGGCGCCGAGTACGCACAGCCGCCGCAGCTCGACCTTCGGCTCCTCCGGCGGGCGGCGCGAGAGCTTGTCCAGTTCGCCCTTGTTCACGAAGAGCGTGCGCATCAGATTGCGGGCCACGGGGCCGGTGAGCAGGCGTGCGAAGTGCTTCGACTCGACCTTGAGCGCGAGGTCGAACGGCACGGTCGTGCCCTCGTAGAGTGCGCTGAGAATCTCGCCGGGTGCCGGGTAGTTGCGCCCGGCACTCTTGGTCACCAGGGCGGTGCCGATGGAGAAGGCCTGTGTGATTGCGCCATTGCTGAGGCCGGCGCCGCCAGGCATGCGGAAGCCCTTCCGGTCCCACGGCGCGGTCGCGTCGGGTTTGCCGAGCAGCCAGGCCCGCGCTCGCGCCACCACCTCGCCGCGCGGGGCCAGTTCATGCACGAGCCCCATCTTCAGCGCTTCTGCGGGACTCACGCTCGATCCGTCCGTCATTAACTTGGCCGCCGCGGTGATACCGATCAGTCGCGGTAGGCGGGCCGTGCCGCCGGCGCCTGGCAGTAGGCCGATCTTGACCTCGGGCAGACCGACCATCGCCTTCGGGTCGTCCGCAAGCACGCGGTAGTGGCAGGCAAGTGTCAGCTCGAGTCCGCCGCCCAGAGCAACGCCGTTGATCGCTGCGGCGACGGGCTTGCCGATCGTCTCGAGGCGCCGGAAAGTCTGCGATAGCGTCTGGCTCCACTGGTAGGCCGCGCGCGCAGTGATGTGGCGGTCGTAGGCCTTGACGATGTCCTTGATGTCAGCGCCTGCGATGAAGCTGGACTTGCCGGACGTGACGAGAAGGCCGCGAACCGCCGAGTCTGCACGCAGGGCGTTGATGGCTGCGTCCAGGTCGGCAGTGAGTTCGGGCGTAAAGACGTTCATCGGCCGGCCGGGAACATCGATGTTGATTGTCGCGATGCCGTCGGTGTCGACGGCGACGTTGAGGTTGCGGTACATGGCTGTCTTCCTCAGACGCGTTCGATGATGGTGGCGGTGCCCATGCCGGCGCCGACGCAGAGCGTGATGAGCGCCGTGCCCAGGTTGCGGCGTTCCAGTTCGTCGACGGCCATGCCAAGGATCATCGCGCCCGTGGCGCCGAGCGGGTGTCCGAATGCGATTGCTCCGCCGTTGACGTTCACCTTCTCGTGCGACACGCCGGTCTCCCGCATGAACCGCATCACGACCGCGGCGAACGCCTCGTTGACCTCGAACAGGTCGATGTCCGACAGTGACATGCGTGCGCGCTTGAGCACTTTTTGTGTGGCGAGCGCGGGTCCGGTCAGCATGATGGTAGGTTCGCTGCCGATGGAGGCGAAGGCTCGGATCCGCGCCCGCGGCGCGACGCCGAAGCGCTTGCCGGCGGCCTTGCTGCCAAGCAGCACCGCTGCGGCGCCATCGACGATGCCGCTCGAGTTGCCCGCGGTGTGCACGTAGCGAATCGCCTCGACAGCCGGGTAGCGCTGCATCGCGACCGCCGCGAAGCCGCCTTCCTCGCCAGCCTGCAGGAACGCAGGCTTTAGCGCTGCGAGGTCGGCAAGGGTGGTCGCCGGGCGCGGATACTCGTCGCGCTCCAGAAGCACTTCACCGATGACGTCGCGAACTGGCACCAGCGAGCGCGCGAAGCGCCCGTCCGCTACCGCGGCGGCGGCGCGCCGCTGGCTTTCCAGGGCGAACGCGTCCACGTCCATGCGCGTGTAACCCTCCAGCGTCGCGATCAGGTCCGCGCCGATTCCCTGCGGTACGAAGTAGACCTGACGGGCGACGCTCGGATCGCCGTACCAGGCGCCGCCGTCGGCCCCGATCGGTACGCGCGACATGCTCTCCACGCCACCGGCAATTACCGCGTCTGCTTGCCCCGACATGATCTGTGCCGCACCGCTGTTGACGGCCTCCAGGCCCGACGCGCAGAACCGGTTCAGCTGGTAGCCGGCGACGCTGTCGTCGAAGCCGGCATTGAGTGCCGCGACCCGGCCGATCGCCGAACCCTGGTCGCCGATCGGCGAAACGCAGCCGAGGATGACGTCGTCGATGGCGCGCGTATCGAGTCCGTTGCGGTCGCGCAGAGCGGCGAGCGCCTGGCTCGCTAGCGCAATAGGCGGGACCTCATGAAGTGCGCCATCGAGACGGCCGCGGCCGCGCGGCGTGCGCAGGTGATCATAGATATAGGCGTCGGTCATGACTGGCAGATCCCCATGGTGTCCCGCCGTTCTGCGCCTGCGCCAGCATGGCGCGGTGCCGGACGGCGGCAGTTCAGCGCTTGGCAGTAGCCAGGGCGCGTGTCGCGGCGGCAGCGATCGCTGCCGCCGCGGTCGTCGGCAGGCCGAGGCCGCCGTCGATCGCAAGCGTATGTCCGGTGATGTAGTCGCCGCTCGGTCCGACGAGGAACAGCGCCGCGTCGGCGACCTCATCGAGCGTCGCCAGGCGGGGGATCGGCTGTCCGCCGACCAGCGCCGCTTCGCCGATTGCGCGCAGGAAGATCTCCGCGCCGTGCGTTCCCGCCACGAGGCCAGGCGAGAGCGCATTGACCCGGGCGCCTTCCAGGCCGCCCCACTCGATCGCCAGCGTGCGCACCAGCGCCTCGATGCCGGCCTTCGCGGCGCAGGCGTGCGCCTGCAGCGCCATCGGCAGCTGCGCCTGGGGCGCCGAGATCGCGATGAGTCGCGCGCGCGGGGCGAGGTGTCGGTAGCACGCGCGGAAGGTATGGAAGGTGCCCTTCAGGTCGATATCGACGACCGCAGCGAACGCGTTGGACGACAGCTCTGCCGTCGGTCCGAGGAAGTTGCCGGCTGCACCGGCGACAACGATGTCGTAACGACCGAACCGCTCGGCGCCGGCGTCGGCTGCAGCCTGGACGGCGTCGCCATCGCGAACATCGGCCGAAACCGCGTGCACGCGCCCCGGCGAGATCGCATCGAGTTCCACGCGCGCATTTTCCAGGCGCCCCGCGTCACGCGCGACTATCACGACGGCGGCTCCCTGCTGCAGGAAGCGGCCCGCGAGCGCTTTGTTGATGCCCGAGCTGCCGCCGGTGACGAAGGCGACCCGGGATCGCAGCAGGTCTGGAGCGAATACAGAAAGGCTCATGGTTGCTCCGAGGCTCGGCTCACGGCGTCGTGCGACTGCACACCATCCGCTCGACGTTGCGGATCATGTGCATGGTCACGTCGGTTTGCGACCAGCGGCCGAGCGGCCGATACCAGCTTGCAGCCCACGTCACGAGGCCGCCGATAGAGACGGCCGTCAGCAGCGGGTCGTCGACGGTGAAGTCGCCGCTGCGCGCTCCGGTCTCGAGCAGCGTCGCGAGGCGGATGCCGAACTCCTTGCGCAGTGACATCAGCTGCTTGGCGTCCCGTGGCTGGAGATTCTTCTCCTCGCGTTCGTAGACGACGATGTACTTCTGGTCCTTGATGATGATCGAGGTCACGCTCTCGACGATCATGCGCAGCTTCTCGCGTGGCGGCAGCGATGTCGCCAGGGCCTCGTCGAGTGCCTGTAGCGAGCTGCGGATCCCGATCTCGCAGATGGCGCGCAGGATCTCGCTCTTGTTCTTGAAGTAGGAATAGATGAAGGGCTTGGTGACGTTCAGGCCCTCTGCGATCGCGTCCAGCGTGGTCGCCTCGTAGCCGAGAGAGTAGAACAGCTCCCGCGACTCCTCGAGGATGCGCCGGCGCTTGAACTCCTGAACCTCGGTCTTCAATTGTGGTGGCTTCATGATGGATGCGATCCGGTACAGCGGGCGCCACGGGGTGCGGCACCGCCTCTGTCAGCTGCCGATCTTATCGCGCTTGACGACAATGCCGGCCTTTTCGCGGTCCCAGGTCCCGGCCGTGACGCCCGTCGTGCGCAGGTCCGTCTTCAGCACCTTCGACGACGCCGTCTTGGGCAGCTCGGGCAGTACGCGGAGGTAGCGTGGGATCATGAAGTAGGCCAGCCGGTCCCGCAGGAACTCGATCAGCGCCACCGGGTCGATCTCCCGGCCCGGGGCGGCGGCGACTACGGCCATCACCTCGTCCTCGCCAAGCTCGCTGGGCACCGCGATCACCGCGGCCTCGCGGACGTCCGGGTAGGCGAGGATCTCGGCCTCGACCTCGAACGACGAGATGTTCTCGCCCCGTCGGCGGATGGCATCCTTGATGCGGTCGACGAAGAAGAAGTTGCCGTCGGCGTCACGCCGGAACGCGTCGCCCGTATGGAACCAGCCGTTGCGCCAGGCGCGGGCGGTCGCCTCCGGATTCTTGTAGTAACCACTGTTCATGGCCCATGGCCGGTCGGTGCGCACGATCATCTCGCCGACGCTGCCGCTCACGACTTCGCAGTCGTTCTCGTCGACCAGGCGGACCTCGACGCCCGCGCGCACCTTGCCGCAGGTGCCGCGTACGACGGGGTTTGGCTCCGAGACGATCGGCGACGAGATCTCGGTCATGTTGAAGATCGTGTAGACGTCGATGCCGAACCGATCGCGGAACTGCTGCGAGCCTTCGCTCAGCGGCACGATGAAGCACTTGGTGACCTTGTGGCGGCGATCGTCGTCAGACGGCGGGGCCTTGAGCAGGAAGGTCGCCATGACGCCCAGCAGGAATACCGCCGTCACGCCGGTCTCGTGCACCAGCGGCCAGAACCGGTCGGTCGAGAACCGCTCCGGCATCACGATCGAACCGCCACGCGCCAGCATCGCGAACGACAGGCCAAGGCCGCCGATGTGGAACATAGGCATGTTGACGAGGAAGCGGTCCTCGCCGGTGACGAAGTGCCAGGCCTCGGGGCCGGGGTTCGTATACATGTGCAGGTACGACGACAGCACGCCCTTCGAGGGTCCGGTCGTGCCGGAGGTGTAGATGATCGACTGTGTGTCCCACGGTTCGATCGGCCGCCTCAGTGGGCCCGGTTCGGCGACGCCTTGGTCGAGCATCGCGAACGCGGTGGCCGGCAACGCCGTTGCCGCCGACCCATCGCCGCCGACTATGACCAGCTGCGCAAGACTCGCCAGCTGCGTGCCCTCCAGGCGGGTCAGCAGGTCCG
>Ga0194057_10001378_pt1 | contig 12317 bp, 11 predicted proteins | sample SepL4415m_MetaG_FD_155474 | JGI IMG/M metagenome (GOLD analysis project Ga0194057, IMG submission 155474) | Anoxic zone freshwater microbial communities from boreal shield lake in IISD Experimental Lakes Area, Ontario, Canada - Sep2016-L442-15m | ecosystem: Environmental > Aquatic > Freshwater...
GCCGCCCGCGCGTCCGCGCCGCCGCCGCCCGCGCGCCCGCGCGAATGCCGCCTGCGGGCGCGGTCATGCATATGCACGCCATCTCCCGTGGATGCCACATCCCCAGTGGTCGGTCTCACGCGCAGCGACTCTAACGCAACGCCCTCCGGATCCCATGCGACAGGCGCCGGATGCGCCTGCCTGCCCGCGTCGCGATCTCCTGCGGCAGTTCGACCCGCCGGCAGCGCTCGGGGCCGCGAGGCTGCTCATCACGGGCGAGCTGTGACAGGATTCGACGGCGGCCACGTGCCTGCGTCGGTCCCTCCAGAAGGTCGACATTCGCAGTGACTTCTTGACGGACCGTCGATCCTGTGAGACTCTGCCATCACCCCCCCGGGTATATCCCGTGGCCCCCCGGGGTTGCGATCCAGGGGTTCTTCCTTTTCTGGAGGCAATCGTCAGCCGCTGCGCCGACCGAGCGCTGACGATCCGGGTCGCAAGCTACGCGTGGCATCAGTTCCCGGCGGAGTAGCCGCCGGCGCTCCGCGCCATACGGGCAGCGGAGCTCCTCGCCTCTCGCAACGTCCACCACTGGTGGCGATCGTCACTCTTGAGCTGCCGCCCAGCCTGCTTCAGACTCGGCGCATGCCCCCTGCCGCTGGCTTGTCCTAACGCATCTCCCGCGATCGGGTCGTGGTTTCGGTGTGCATTGTCACCCTCGTGCTCCCGCGCTCGCTTGCGGGGCGCGCGGTGAGTGCGAAGAGCACCGCGATCTGGACGTCTCCGGGGTCGCGACAGATGCTTCAGATGTTGCAGATGATGCATTTGTGGTACTCTGAGGGTGCGCCTGTCTCGAGAGGAGGTGAGTAATGGAGACATCGGCCAAGAGAAGCGTCATCCCCGCAGACGACGTATTCCAGCCGTCTCAGGATGACGACGCGCAGATCGCACGACTCGACGAAGCGTTGCGTGACGCTACGGGCAGCGCACAGCGCCTCGAGATCGTCCTGTCGAACGGCGAGCGCATGACGCTCCCGGACGGCATCCAGCGAGCCCTCGCGCTCGTCGCGCGCGAACTGGCGACCGGCAACGGGGTGGCCGTCGTCCCGGTCCACCACGAGCTCACCACCCATGAAGCGGCTGCCGCGCTGTACGTGTCGCGTCCGCACCTGATCCGCATGCTCGATGAGGGCCGCCTGCCGTCCCGCAAAGTCGGCACGCATCGCCGCATCCGCTTCGACGACGTCATGGCATACCGCGCCCGCGAGGAGGCGCGGCGCGAGGTGCTGCTCGCGCGCATCTCTCAAGAGTCACAGCGCCTTGGGCTGGAGTTCTGAGTGCGGCCCGCAGCGCTGCTCGACGCCTGCACGCTGTACCCAGTGGGTCTGCGGGACACAATCCTGAGCGTCGCGCAGGCCCACGTCTTTCGTCCCTTGTGGTCGGCTGAGATCCTCGAAGAAGTTCGGGGCGCCATCCTGCGGTCGGTCCTCGGCGTGGAGCCGGCACGTGTCGATCGGATGCTTGGTGACATGCGGGCGGCATTTCCCGGCGCGATGGTCGCCGGATCCTCGCGCCTCGCCCCCGAGATGACGAATGACCCGGGAGACCGACACGTTCTGGCCGCTGCCGTCGCCGGCAACGCCGACGCGATCATCACATGGAACGTGCGGCATTTCCCGCCCAGAGCCTGCCGCCCACACGGCATCGCCGTCGACACTGCCGACGACTTTCTGGCGCACTTGTACCTCGACGCTCCGGAGGCGGTCGAATCAGCGCTTGCACGGCAGGTCGCGCGCTACGCCGCGCCGCCGATGACCGTCGACGATCTGCTCACTCGGCACGCACCCTGCCTGCCGCGTTTCGTCGCCGCGGTGCGAGCGCGTCGCGGTTGAATTCCGACGCCGAGGAGTGCCTCGCCAGCATCGACCCCGGGCTGCCGGGTCTGCTCACGATGAGCGAGATGCAAGTTCCTGCTGCCACAGCGACGGCGACGGGCGGTACGCCTCACCCGATGCATGAACGTCGATGCGATGGTGCCGTCGTCACCCTGTCCCCTGAAGCGCAGCAGGTGCATACTACGCGTCATGAGCCCTTGCTCCGCAGCCGCATCGGCGGCTACGATATGTAGTCAAATGACTACTGTTAGTAGCCGATCAGGCATCTCCGCGCTCTTCGCTTCGGCGTCCATGGCGCCGCTGCTTCGCCTGATCGTGGTGGACCCCGAACGGGAGTACTACCAGCGCGAGCTGCAGCGCCTCAGCGGCGCCCACCTGCGCCAGATCCAGCGGGACCTTTTGCGTCTTGAGCAATCTGGCCTTGTGGAGAGCCGCGGTCATGGCAACCGCACCTACTACCGGGCGGCCACGACCCATCCGGCCTTCGCCGATATGCGCGGTCTCGTGCTGAAGACGGTGGGGCTCGGCGACGTGGTCCGGGACGCGCTTTACAGTGCCGCAGCGTACATCGACTTCGCCTTCATCTTCGGTTCGTTCGCGGCCGGCGACGCGCGGCGGCCGACAGCGACGTCGACCTGTTCGTGGTCGGCCCCGTCTCGCGGCGGGATCTTGCGGTCGCCTTGAACGTCGCCGCAGCCGGACTGATGAGGGAGCTCAACCCCGTGATCTTCACCCGCCTGGAGCTCGCGGAACGGCGGCGGGCCGGCGATCACTTCGTCTCGACGGTCCTTGCAGGCCCGCGGATCTGGGTCATCGGTAACGACGCCGGGCTTGCAGCGCCGGCTTGATTCCGGCGCGCTGCGCCGGCATTGCGCGTCCAGTCACGACCAGCCGGTCTGGAGCCCCCTGCAGGCTCGTTCCCGGAGGATGTGCGAAGATGGCGAGGTCCGCGCCGGCGTGCACTACACCGGGTCTCTGCGCTGGAGAGGAGCGTGCACATGCGGCGAGCGGCACGCTGATGGCCGCCGCAGCTGTCTGACCACGAACGAGGAGTGCTTGCATGCCGAGTCTGAGCGCCCAGGCCATCGCCGTCATCATCGGGCTGGGCGGATCGAAGAAGACCTTCACTTCGGCAGAGGCCACCCTCGCCCAGGTCGCCGCGCTGCAGATCCGTCCGGAGAGTTGTGCGCCGCCGAAGAGGCTCGACAGGACGGTCGGCCTCAGCGTCCGCACGATGGGGGGCTGGCCGATCTACACGGTCACTCCGCGCTGCGCCGCGACCAGGCGGCGGGCGCTGTACTCCCATGGCGGCGCCTGGTTCCACCAGATCATGTCGGTCCACTGGAACCTGATCGCCAAGCTGGCCGCCTCGACCGGGACGCAGTTCACGGTGCCCATCTATCCGCTTGCCCCGTGGGCGCCGCCGCCACCGTCGTCCCGGCGATCGCCGACATGGTCGCCGAGCTGGTCGCCGAGGTCGGCGCCGAGAACGTCACGATCATGGGCGACTCCGCGGGCGGCACGATCACCCTGGCGGTCGCCATGCGGCTGCGCGACCGTGGCCTGCCTGCCCCGCACGGGACCATCCTGATCTCCCCGGCCCTCGACCTCGCCCTCACCGACCCGGCGATTGCCCGCATCGCCCCCCGCGACCCCTGGCTGGCCGCCGCCGGGCCGCGGGCCGTGGCGCAGCTGTGGCGCGGCGAGCTGCCGCTCGACGACCCGCTGGTCAGCCCCCTCCACGGGGACCTCAGCGGACTGGCGCCGATCATCTTGTTCAGCGGGACGCGCGACATCTTCAACGCCGACGCCAGGAGCCTCGCGCAAAGCCAGGGCGGCAGGCTTCCCCCTGGACTATCACGAGGCGCCCGGGATGCTGCACGTCTACCCGCTGCTGCCGATCCCTGAAGCCAACGGAGCGCGGGCCGTCATGGAGAGGGTTCTCAAGGGATAACCGTTCCCGACCGCCCGGATGACCGGGTCAGGGCGCGGCTGGACGTGCGGCGCCGCTCCGCGTCGGGCGCCGCCGGCCCGCCCGGGCAAGCCGCCGGCAAGCTCGGCGGCGCGAGGGCCGCCGCCCGGTGGGCGCCGTGCCCGCCCCGTCTGCGGGCACCGTGCGGCCGCGCTCTACCCCTCACCGGCGTGCGCCTGCCGAGAGGGGGCGGTGAGAGGCGCCATCGACCCGACGGCGCCCTCGTCGCAGGCCCATAGCGAGTCACCCTCGCGAGCAGGACTCGCGGGCGCCCCAGGTTGCGACCCCGGGGGCCTCTTCGTTTCTGAGGTCACTGTGGACCGTGTGGCTTGCCCTGCCGACGGCTTCGACCTCTACCCCAGGAGCCGGGTGTGCCCGCTGTGCGGCGGCAGGTTCGTCCGGCTGGGAGGAGCGGAAGAAAGCCTTCCGCAGCCCATCAGCGAGCCGTGAAGCGTGGTACGCTCGACAGGCTCAGAGGGTCGCTGCGCAACACAGATCCGCGGCCAGGTGTCCGCGTCCATACTCGAGCTTCCGGAGGGAGAGGCAGCATGAGAGTTCGGCTTGCACCGAAGCGTCTTCTGGCCGTGCTTCTCGCGGTCTCCGCGGTAGTCGCGCTCGTCGCCGTCGGCGCGCTCGGCGGCTGCGCCGCTCCATCGGATTCACCGGCAGCCGCGGTCGCTTCGCCATCTCCGTCCCCATCCCCCACGGCTGCCGGCCCGGCTGCCTTAGAGAACCCGCCGATGAAGACCATCGGCATCATCGGCGGGATCAGCTGGGTCTCGACGCTGGAGTACTACCGGAAGATCAACCAGATGGTCCAGTACCAGCTCGGACCGCTCTACTCCGCCCCCATCCTGCTGTACTCGATCCCCTTCGGGGAGTTCTCGAAACAGGAGCGGCTGGCCTCGAAAGGCGACTGGGCGCCCATGCGAAAGACCATGGTGGACGCCGCCAAGAGCCTTGAGCGGGGAGGCGCGGACTTCATCATCATCGCCTCCAACACCATGAGCTCGACGGCCGGCCTGATCGAGGAGAACGTCGACATCCCGGTGCTCAGCATCATCGACGCGGTCGGCAAGGCAGTGAACGAGCGCGGGCTCAAGACCGTCGCGTTGCTGGGGACCAAGTACACGATGGAGGAGGACTTCTACAGGGGTCGGCTGGAACGTGAGTACGGGCTCAAGGTGGTGACTCCCAATGCTGCCGAGCGTGACTACATCAACAACGTGATCTTCGACGAGCTGTGCGCCGGGGTGTTCAAGAAGAGATCGAGAGATCACTTCACGCGGGTCATGGACCGTCTGGTGAAAGAGGAAGGTGCGGAAGGAGTCATCCTGGGGTGCACCGAGATCCCGCTGCTGATGAAGGACGCGGACACGTACGTGCCGTACTTCGACACGACGGAGATCCACTCCGCGGCCGCGATGTGGTACTCCCTGGGCGAGAAGTGAGGGGACGGAGTGGCCGATGAGCACCCCGATAGGGGCGGCATGCCGGAGTCCACGCGGGCTTCTGATGACGCCCTCGTGACGGCATCGGAGAGCGCGCTGCTGGCCGATGCCTCGATGGCTCTTCTTGGCTGCAAGAGCGAGGATGATGTCTTCGGGGCCATCGGCGACTTCATGGCGCTGCTCATGCCGGACGCGGTGATCATCGTCAATGAGGCCACCCCCGATATGGATTGGCTCATCACGCGCAGGATCAAGGGGACGGATGGGTCGATGCTGGCGAAGGCCGCCGGCCTCTTCGGGACAAGGATCGTCGGCAACCGGTGGGCCGTCGTCCCTGCCTACCGCAGCGAGATGCTCGGCGGCACGCTCTCACGGATTCCCGGTGGGCTCGCCGAGCTCTCGTCCGCGGCGATTCCTCGCAGGCTCGCAGACGCCAGCGCCTTCGGAATCCGCGACGTGTTCACCATAGGGATCTCCGATGGCGAAGGCGCGCTGGGCAGCGTTCACATACTCGCCAGAACGCCGGATGTCGTCTTGCCGACTCACATCATCGAATCGTTCGCCCGTCACTGCTACTCGGCGCTGGCGAGCATCGTCAGGGCACGCGAGCTCGCCGAGGGCGCCGAGAACAACAGACTGTTGGTGCGCAACATGACCGAGGGGCTCGCGCTTCACGAGGTCGTCCTCGATGAGAGCGGCACGCCATGCGACTACCGATACGTGGACGTCAACCCAGCCTACGAGGCTGCGACAGGTCTCAAGGCCGAAGACATCATCGGGCGCACCCTGCTCGAGGTCTTGCCGGGCGTCGAGTCGTCGTGGCTCGAACGCTACAGAGCCGTTGTGACGACAGGTGTCGCGACCCGCTTCGAGGACTATTCGGGCGACCTCGAAAGGTACTTCGAGGTCACGGCCTACTCTCCCCAGCCGGGGCAGTTGGCCACCGTGGGCGCGGACATCACCGAGCGCAAACGGGCGGATCAGGCGCGGCTTGAGAACGAGGCGCGCCTCGATCTTGCGCTGCGCTCAGCCGGCATGGGTGTGTGGCGCTTCGACATCGTCGAGAACCTACGCGTCTTCGATGACCAGGTCTGCCGTCTTCTGGGGATCGATCCCGCGACGTTCGCCGGGTCCGCGGAAGAGTTCTTTGGAGCGCTGCACCCGGACGACGTGGAGCAGGTCAAGGCCGCCCTGACGCGAACCATCGCGCAGGACGTGCTGTACGAACCGGAATACCGGGCGGTTTGGCCGGACGGCAGCGTCCATTGGATCACCGCCCGCGGCCGTTTGGTGCACACTGACGATGGCCGGCCCGCCAGGATCAACGGCATCCTTTGGGACATCACCGAGCGCGAGATCGCCGACGAGGCGCTGCGCGCCAGCGAATTGAAATACCGTTCGCTTGTCGAGAACACGAGTGATGTCGTCTTCTGTGTGGACGAAAAGGGCGCCTACCAGTTCGTCAACCGAGTCTTCGCGTCGACCTTCGGCGAGACGCCCGAGTTCTTCATCGGGAAGACGTTCTGGGATGTCTACCCCGAGGAGGACGCGGATTTCCGGCAAGCCGCAAACGAGAGGGTGTTCGAGACCGGCGAGGTCCAGTCGGTGGAGGTCGCCGTGCCTCTGCCGGACAAGACCCTGTACTTCATCGCGAGAGCGAATCCCATCAGGAATGACGCCGGCGAGGTGATCCTCAACCTCACCAGCGCCACCGACATCACCGAGCGCCGGGGGATCGAGCGGGAGCTGGCCGAGGAGCAGGAGCGCAGTGTGGAGCGGCTCAGCAGGTCTCTTGCGTCGATCATCCAGATCGTGAGCCAGGTCGCGGAGACGCGGGATCCGTACACCGCCGGCCATCAGCGCCGCGTCTCCGAGCTTGCGGTGCGCATCTCAGAAGACATGGGCATGTCTGCCGAGCAGACCGAGGAGATCCGCATCGCGGCGCTCCTCCACGACATCGGCAAGATGTCCGTGCCGGCCGAGATCCTCAGCAAGCCGGGCGCCCTCTCGCCCATCGAGTTCGAACTCATCAAAGGTCACTCCGAGGCGGGCTACCGGATCATCGCCTCGGCCGACATGGAGGGGCCGACCGCCGAGATCGTCTACGAGCACCACGAGCGCTGCGACGGCTCGGGCTACCCGCGCGGCCTCGGGGGTGACGAGCTGCTGCCCGAGAGCAAGGTGCTCATGGTGGCCGACGTCGTCGAGGCGATGATGTCGCATCGCCCCTACCGGGCAGCGCTCGGACAAGGCGCGGCGCTCGCGGAGATCGAGCAGGGCGCCGGGAGCCTCTACGATCCGCGCATCGTCGAGTCCTGTCTGCGGGTCTTCCGGGAGACGGAGTTCGCCTTCTCGGAGGAGTGAGCCGCCGGGCGGCTGCCGGCGCTGAGCACCGCCCCGCCGGCATCGACCCCCGGCGCCGTCAGTCGCCTTCGGCCGGCCGGCCGCCCGGGTGGCAGCGGATGCAGTCCGCCAGCTCGGCGAGGCTCTGCCCCTCGTGCTGGTCGCGGACGTTGCCCTCGCTGTGCGCGTGGCACCCGTAGCAGGTGTAGCTCTTCACGTCGGCCGGATGGCACGTCTCGCAGGTGGCCTTCTGCTCGTCGCTGCCGTGGTCCACCGGGAAGACGGCGTGATCGAAGGTGGCGTCGGTCCAGTTCTCGGTGGTGTGACACTGCTCGCACCGTGGGCCGAATGAACCCTGGTGCTCGTCGTCCTTGGCGTGGCAGGAGTAGCAGTCCTGGGGCGCCTTCTGAAAGTCCTGGAGGGAGCGGGCGCTGGGGTGGCACTTGTCGCACGCCACTTTGGCGTGCTTGCCGGTCAGCTTGAACGGGAACTTGCTGTGGTCGACGGTGGGGCGGCCACTGCCATCGTGGCACGGCAGGCAGTCCTTGCCGTAGGTGGCCTCGTGCTGCTTCATGAACCCGGCGTCAATGCCGGCGTGGCAGTCGGCGCAGATCGCCTGGTCGAACGACATCAGGTCCTTGGGGTGGCAGTCGGCGCAGGTGAACCTGGCTCCCTTCGCCGTCCGCGAGTGACCGCGCAGCGAGTAGCCGGTCAGGTCGTGGGGGAAGGTCGTCGGGTCGATGACGGTGAGCGCGCCGTCTGCCCCGTTGTGCTCCGGGTGGCAGCCGCGGCACGTGGGCGACGACCGCATCCCGGCCAGGCCGCCGTGGACCCCCTTCTGGGCCTTGATCTGATCGCCGACCCCCTTGTGGCAGGCGAGGCAGGCATCCGCCATGGTCCGGGAGCTCCAGGGCGCGGGGTGGCAGGCGCCGCAGTCGCCGGCCAGCTCGGCGTGGCTGGTGACGCCACCCAAGGCCGAGCCTTTGGCGTCCGCGTTCAAAGGTCCGGAGCTGAACAGGACGGGGCCTTTGGCCAAGGTCCACCCCAGCACGGCCAGAAGAAGGATGACGGCGGCCACGATGCCGGTGGCGGACACGAAGCCCGGTCGACTTCTCATGATTGCGTCTCCCGCATCGCCGTCTTCACGCTATCTCTGCAGCGTCGCGTAGTAGAGCGCCGCCACGATGTGGACGAAGGCGGCGGCGAAGAGCGCCCACGTGAGGGGCACATGGACGATGTGCCAGGTGGCCGCCGCCCGGCGCCGCGCCGCGAGCTTGTCGCGGCGCCGGTCCGCGCCCGGCCCCCCGGCCGCTGCCTCTACGCCGACGATCGTGCGCGGCACGGCGGTGTAGATGTAGCGGCCCACCAGGCCGCTGGCGACGACGATCACGGTGAGCAGCATCGTCAACCCAGCCAGCCCCTCGAACTTCATGGCCGTGTGCAGCAGCACCATGTACGGCCCCACGAGGCCCGTGACCATGTGGAACCTCAGCCAGGCCGCCACGCTCCCCCAGCGCGCATCGGTCTGCAGCTTGCGCACGGAGTACAGGGTCGCGGTCATCAGCATGAGGATGGAACCGAGGATCCCGATCCCGTGGCCCACGAGGCTGGACGCCGTGGGGAAGGCGCCGGCCTGCAGATACGCGACCAGATAGAGCGCCGTGACCACGACGCCCGCGGCGAGCGCGTACCACAGCTCCCGGGCGCGCCTAGGCACGCTGCTCCTTCCAGCTCCGCCAGGCATCGTTGACGAGCTCGACGATCGGCGCCTCCGGCGCCTCGAGCTCCGCCACGATGCCGCTCACATCGACGTGCGCCTCGATGAGCTCCTGCAGGGGGAAGGAGAGGGCCTGGTCGCCGATGACGACGGCGCCCATGATCGTATCGTCGCCCAGGGCGATGCGGATGTGGGCGTCGCCTCTCTGCGCCTCCACGATCGCCGCGTCGCAGAGCTCCGACCAGATCTGGCTGTCGCCGCGCGCGATGCCTTCGAGGTCGGCATCCTCGCCGCTGCCCACAGTGCCGATGATCGTGGCGTGAAGGCCGGCAAGCCTGGTGGCGTTGTGAGGCGTGCCCTCTTCGTAGGCGTGGACAGGCTCCGTGGCCATGTTGAGTCCGGCGACGCGGCCTTTGACCACCGCCGAGTTCCACAGGACCTCCAGGGTGCGGTGACCGCTGAGGGCGTCGCACACCTCGGCGACATCGCCGGCGGCGTAGATGTCGGGGTCGCTCGAGCGCAGGTACTGGTCGACCAGGATGCCGCGTCCGCAGGCGAGCCCGGCTGCTTCGGCCAGCTCTATCCGCGGGCGCACGCCAATGGCCACGCCCACGAGATCGCAGGGGATCGTGGTACCGTCGCCGGTCTCGACGGCCACGACCCGACCGTTTCGGCCGAGGATGCCGGCAAGGTCGGTGTACGGGTGGATCTCCACGTGCTCACGGAGCAGCGCCTGCTCGACGATGCGCGATTCGGACTCGGACAGCACGTTGCTCCAGTAGCGGTCCTTGCGCAGAAAGTAGTGCACGTGCACCCGATGGGCTCTGAGGCCCTCGACCATCTCGAGGGCGGTGATGCCGCCTCCGACGACCACCGCCGTCCTGGCCTTGCGGCAGCGGCGGATCAGGTCGCGGGCATCAGCCATCTGGTCGAGCTTCACGACCCCGTCAAGCTCGGCGCCCGGCGCCTTGGCGGGGATCGCCCTGGACCCTGTGGCGATCAGCAGGCGATCGCAGGGCAGCTCCCGGCCGCTCTCCAGGGTCACCCGATGCGCGGCGCGGTCGATGCTCTTCACGCGCTCGATGAGCACCGTGACGCGCAGGCCGGCGAGGTCCCGGGGTGTGAAGGGGAAGAGCCCCTTCTCCGGTACCTCCTTCGCCAGGTAATAGGCGAGTCCGGGGCGCGAGTAGTAGCCGTGTGGGTCGGCGCAGACGACCACGATCTCGGCGCCCGGATCCGCTTCGCGGATCGTCTCAGCCGCCGCGATGGCCGCGGGCCCCCCGCCGATCAACACGTGCCGCCGGGCCACGTCAGCGCGCTCGTCTGGCGCGGCGCGAGGGCGTCGCGGCGGTGATCGGCTCGAAGCGCAGGAGTCCGTGGGGACAGCGCTTGACGCATTCGCCGCAGGTCAGGCAGCGACTGTCGTCCACCGGCTCGCCGCGCCATACGTGCCGCCGCACGTCGATCTCCATCGGGCAGTGGAAGGAGCACATGCCGCACTGCACGCAACGCCTCGGCTCCGGCGTGACCCACGCCGTCGAGAGATTCTCGTACTTCGCTCTATCTGCTTTGAACCAGCCCACAGTGCCTATGGTAACCCTGCCGTGGACGCCACGCACCACGTCCTCCGACGGCCACGCTCCTACTGGTCGAGCAATGCCGCGAGGTCCTCAGGGGACGAGACCGGTCGTTCGCATGAGAACCGCTGGCACAGGTAGGCCGTAGCTCTGCCGCCGAGGGCTTCCCTGCCTTCAAGCAGCGCGATCGCGTGATCCTCGGCGGACGGCCCTGCGGCCACCACCAGGTTCGGCCTGTAGCGCGCCCGCGCCACGTCGAGCAGGGGCCCCGGGTCGGCGCCGACGATGGCGAGGCCCTGCGGCGGGGCGAACATGAAGTCGAGGGCGGCGAGCCAGTGGGCGAGGGCCAGAGGCGCTCGGGCCATCGCCGCCTGCAGCGGCGCCAGCGCTCCTTCGGCCGCGTCGGCATACCTGCCCTCGCCGGTGTACTCGGCGAGCCGCAGCAGCACGGTGGCCGCCATCGCTCCGCCGGAAGGCACGGCGCCGTCCTGGATCCCCTTCGGCCGGAGGAGCAGCTTCTCGTGGTCGTCGCTGGTATCGAAGAAGCCTCCGGCGGGATCCACAAAGTGCTCGAGGATGGCATCGCCGAGTGCCCGAGCGGCGTGGAACCAGCGGGGCTCGAAGGTCGCCTGGTAGAGCTCCAGCAGTCCGCCCGCGTAGTGCGCGTAGTCCTCGAGGTAGCCGTTGAGCTTGGCGCGGCCGCCTTTCCACGTGCGCAGCATGCGGCCGCCGCGATCGCGCATCTGCGACAGCACGAGCTCGGCGTTGCGCCTGGCGATGGACAGATAATCGTCGCGATCCAGGACCCGAGCGGCAGCGGCGAACGCCGTGAGCATGAGGCCGTTCCAGCCGGCGAGCACCTTGTCGTCGAGGGCCGGCTTCACGCGCTGCTCGCGCCGCGCGAAGAGCGCCGTGCGCAGGTTCTCCAGACGAGACTCCACTTCCGCAACGGCCATTCCGTTGAGCCGCGCGGTCTCGGCCTGAGGCCGCGCGGCGAACAAGATGGACTTGCCCTCGAAGTTGCCCCCCGGTGTGACCCCGAAGGCCGCCATGAACAACTCGGCGTCGCCGACTGGATCGTCACAGACGCGGTCGGCGACGGCCCGTATCTCGGCCGGCGTCCAGACGAAGAAGGCGCCTTCCTCGCCTTCGGAGTCCGCATCTTGCGCCGAGTAGAACCCGCCGCCGGCGTCGAGCATCTCGCGGGCGACGTAGTCGAGCGTCTCGGTGACGATGCGCCGGTAGGACTCATCCCCGGTGACCTGCCAGGCGTGCAAATAGAGGCCGGCGAGCTGCGCGTTGTCATAGAGCATCTTCTCGAAATGCGGAACGAGCCATACGGCGTCGGTGGCGTAGCGGTGGAATCCGCCGCCCAACTGGTCG
>Ga0194057_10001379_pt1 | contig 12313 bp, 8 predicted proteins | sample SepL4415m_MetaG_FD_155474 | JGI IMG/M metagenome (GOLD analysis project Ga0194057, IMG submission 155474) | Anoxic zone freshwater microbial communities from boreal shield lake in IISD Experimental Lakes Area, Ontario, Canada - Sep2016-L442-15m | ecosystem: Environmental > Aquatic > Freshwater >...
GGCGCCGTTACTGGCATGGGAATTGAGTCGGCTTCCTTCCGCAACGGCTGCCCGCACGAGTCAGTCGTCGAGATGGACATCCTCACCGGCAACGGCGAGATCGTCACCGCTCGACCCGACAACGAGCACCGAGACCTGTTCTATGGCTTTCCCAATTCGTATGGCTCACTCGGCTACGCCACCCGCCTCCGCATTGAACTCGAACAGGCAGCACCTTTCGTCGCGCTGCGCCACATTCGATTCGAATCGGCGCAAGCAATCGCCGACGCACTCGCTCAGGTCGTTGCCAGTCACCAGTGGGAAGGTGAGCACGTCGATTACCTCGACGGCACCGTGTTCTCTGACACCGAGCACTACCTGACCCTCGGTCGTTATGACGATGCACCCCCGATCGGGCAGATCCCCAGCGACTACACCGGTATGCAGATCTACTACCGCTCGATTCAGCAGCGCAAGACTGACCTGCTCACCACTCACGATTACCTCTGGCGCTGGGACACCGACTGGTTCTGGTGCTCGCGCGCCTTCGGTGCGCAGAACCCCCGCATTCGCAGGTTCTGGCCGAAAGAGAAATTGCGCAGCGACGTGTACTGGAAGTTAGTGGCCTTCGACCGCAAAACAAACGTCTCTGGAAAGATGGCCACGCTCAAGCGTCAACCTCAACGCGAGCCCGTAGTGCAAGACATTGAAGTTCCGGTCGAGGTACTGCCTGCGTTCCTCGAGTTCTTCCACCGCGAGGTCGGCATCGAGCCCGTGTGGCTCTGCCCCCTCAAGCAGCGCAACCCCAATGTGGTGTGGCCCTTGTACGAATTGAACCCCGCCACGACCTACATCAACGTCGGTTTTTGGTCGACGGTGCCGCGTCCCGACGGCGGTGACCCGGCCGATGGCCTGATCAATCGCCGCATCGAAGAAGTCGTTACCGAACTGGGTGGCCGCAAGTCGCTCTATTCCACGTCGTACTACGACCGCGACACGTTCGCGCAGTTATACGGTGGTCCGACGTACGACATGCTCAAGGAGAAGTACGATCCATCCGGACGGTTCGCAGGAATGTACGAAAAGTGCGTCAGACGGGCCTGACCACTCGGAATCAGGCATCGAGCAGCAGGGAGTTCTCGAATGAAGTTGGCAGATATTTTTGCACTTGTCGCGGGCAACGACTCCGACGTCGAGTTCATTGCCTATGACGGAAGCCGCGCGGGCCGGCCTCACTCTGACGTACGCATCGAATTGCGTAATCCCCGCGCCGTCTCGTACTTTGCCTCGTCACCTGGGCAGCTAGGTCTTGCTCGTGCCTACGTCGCCGGCGACGTCGAGATTGTCGGCGATGTCTACACGGCCCTCAGTCGCCTCTGGGATGTGCGCAAACCCCAAGTGAGTATGGCCGACAAGGCCAAGATCGTTCGCGAGCTCGCGCCTTTCGCCATCAAACGCCCTGAGCCTCCGCAGGAGGAAGCCCGAGTCACCCGGCGCCAGCACACGCGCAAGCGTGATGCCGAGGTCATCAGCCACCACTACGACGTGTCGAACACGTTCTACGAGTGGGTGCTCGGCCCGTCGATGGCCTATACCTGCGCCGTTTATCCCACGCTCGACGCAAGCCTTGAGCAAGCGCAGGAAGAGAAGTTCGACCTCGTGTGCCGCAAACTCGACTTGAAGCCGGGCATGCGCGTGCTCGACATCGGATGTGGCTGGGGTGGCTTCAGCATTCATGCCGCGAAGCACTACGGCGTCACCACCATCGGTGCCACCCTCTCCCAGCAGCAGGCCGAGTACGGCCAGCGCCGCATCGAAGCACTCGGCCTGAGCGACCAAGCGCAGATTCGCTTTTCCGATTACCGCGCAGTACAAGAAAGCGGCTTCGATGCGGTTGCGTCGATCGGTCTCACCGAGCACATTGGTTCCAAGAATTACCCGTCGTACTTCTCCTTCATTCGTACACGGTTGAAGCCAGGCGGCCGGCTACTCAATCACTGCATCACGCGCTCCGACACCAAGCAGCGAACGCAGAACATCAACGGATTCATCAACCGCTACGTGTTCCCAGACGGCGAGTTGGTTCCTGTGAGTCAGATCACCGAGGCAATCGAGCAGGAACAACTCGAGCTTCAGCACACAGAGAACCTGCGTGAGCACTACGCAATGACGTTGCGCGACTGGTGTCAAAACCTCGAAGACCACTGGGACGAAGCGGTCGCCGAAGTTGGCCCGGGTAAGGCGCGCGTGTGGCGTCTCTACATGGCCGCGAGTCGCGTGGGCTTCGACAGGAACGTCATTCAGTTGCACCAGGTTCTCGCCACGCGTACCGACAACGAGGGTGACAGCGGAATGCCGCTTCGCCCGCAGCTTGAAACGCGAAGCGTGACCCCGGTCTTCTAAGTCGCCACTCGTCAGGCCGCGGTGGCGGGTACTGCACGTTCATAGGCGCGCACGAACAGTCCGTTGTGCCAGCCCGACGTTTCGTGCACGCAGGTAAATCCGATTTCCTCGATCACGTCGCCATGTACCGGGTTTCCATAAATGACTATCGGATCGAGCTGCGCCACGCCTTCGATGAACGCTCGCATGGCCACTGCATCGAATGGATTGAAGAAAAACAGCACGGGGCGTTGACCGAAAATCTCGGGCTCAACATCCAACGCGTCAGCAGTGATGACCGTGATGCGCTCGCTCAACCCCAGATGCTCCACGTTCGTTCGAGCGATGTCGGCAAGAGGGGCGTAATACTCAATGCCGCAGATGGGCATGGTGGCACCTGCTCGGGCCGCCTTCTCAGCCCAGACGATGAGCGGTTTCCCTTTGCCACATCCAACGTCAACGAAGGTTCTGCTACTGAATTCGGGGCCGACCCGCTCAGCCACCCAGTCGAACCACTGCCCGATAACCGACGTCCACGCAGCTCCGTAGAACGTGGAGCGGTCGAAGGTCTCACCCTCGACCTCGTACTGCTCTCGAGTCAGCCGGGTCGCCGTGTCTGTTCCGCGCCGAAGGTCGAAGGCGTGCGCCTCGAGAAAGTGAGTCAGCGGAAGTCGCAGTCCTCTCGCTCGCCACATCTGCCAATAGTCACCAAGATTCACCGGTCATTCCTTCCACATTTCGGCACACGCCCATGGTGCCCGAATATGGCGGCTTACGCCTGTTCAGGAATCCGGTTGAGCCATCTGCTCGACCACATCAACTACCAGTTGGGCTAACACGTCAGGATTGGGCACCAGTACCGCATCGGTTGCGAACCCTACGGTGACCGCACCGTCGTAACTGAAGATCGTCGCCGTCATCGGCTGATCACCCGAACACGGGGCGAATCCCACGATCTGTACCACCGGTGCACCCGCGAACGTCATCGGACCACTCGGACCAGGCACGTTGGTGAGGACACCGACGGCTTTGTTGGCGAAGAAGTTGGTGAGGAACGACGCGAGCGACCCCGGCGACATCGACACCGCATGCTGCACGCCAAAGGTCAGCGCTGCCTCATCGGAGTTCTTGATGCGTGACATGCGGTGGTGCATTTCGGCCAGAGCCTCGTCATCGGATTCGTGATTTAGTGGCATCGCAAGCATCACGAGGGCGAAGTAGTTGCCCAAGTCTTCGGGCAGGTTCTCCTCGAATGGCTTGAGATTCACCGGCACCATCCACACGACTTCGTCGAGTGATTCACCGTAGTTCGCGAGATACCGACGCAGACCGCCCGCAACGGCGGTCAGCAGTACGTCGTTCACAGTGGCATTGTGGGCGCGACCGATGGCCTTAATCCGCGCGAGCGGAATCGGTGCCGACCACGCCACTGCCTTACGCGTGCCCGGTATTCCGGTCCAGACCGTGCTGCCACTATCGGTGAGGACCAACTTGGTGATGGCGGCGAGATCGCTCACGCTGCGGTGCTCCGCGGCCCCCAGCAGTTCCAATGCATCAAGGAGTCGATCGGGGTGGCGGATCATCTCAACGCCATCGCCCACACCGTCAACACCGCTACGCACCAAGCCGGCCATCGCACCAAGCAGACGTGACGGTGACTTCGCAGCCTCAACAGCGGCACCTGCGGCGTTCACCGCGACACCCGTTGCTGTGCCAGCCACCGTGAGCGACACACGGGCGGCCTCTGCGGCAGCATCGGTTGAGGCCGACACCGGATTGAACCCACCACCATCGTCACCCTGGCCACGGCTCACGGCTGGAACCGTCGCCCCATCGGCCACCTCGCACAATCCGAGCATTACCTGCGTGATGCGTACTCCGTCGGCAATGGCGTGATGGAACCGCGACACAATCGCGCAGCCCACGGTTCCATCTTCGAAGATCAGGCCATTGACCAGATAGACGTGCCACAGCGGTCGCTCGCGATCGAGGGGCTTACTCCGTTGCTCGGCAACGAATTCCTGCAACGCTCGCATGTCGGCCGTACCGCCGAGCAGGATGTCATGCACGTGCTGGTCAATGTCAAAGTGGGGATCATCTTCCCACTGCCACGACTGACCGCCGTGAATCGCTCTCCGACGGAAGACGGGAAACTGATCGCCGGCGTCATCGAGCACCTGTTTGACACTCGAAAGACTGACCTGGTCGGACAGCACCATCGCCCCATCGATCACCATGAGGTTGTTCGGCCGATCCATGGTCAGCCACAAGGAGTCCTGTGCACTCATCGGAGTTAGGGCCACGCGCCTATCGTGGCCCCAACTCCGGCGCAACGCCACCGTCGGAAGGCCCCCGCGGGAGCGTCACTCACCCACACGGTTCAACCCCGTACAGTCCGAGACCTTTCTGTGAGCGTAGAAGGCCCGATTCGGGCGTTTTACGCTCACAGAACGAGGTGTGTGACTTACAACGCTCATCCCCACGCCGGACACGGGCGACATCTATCGTGAACACATGGGCACATCGGATGACGTGAGCCCGACGACAGCGCGAGAGGTTCGACGATGACCGACATCGGAAGCGACGCATGGCTCACGTACCACTGCCACTCGTTGCTCGATTTCGGCCGGCGCGTCGTGCACCCACTCGGTGGCGCGGCGTGGCTTGACGATGCGGGGCTTCCCGATCTCACTCAACCTGTGCACACCTGGATCACCGGACGCATGGCGCACGTGTACTCGGTGGGTCACTTGCTGGGTGATCCCGGTTCAGCGCGTCTGGCCGACGCAATGCTCGATGCGCTCACGGGGCGGCTGCGCGACACAGTGAACGGCGGCTGGTACTCATCGATCACCGACGACGGAACTACCCCCGATGAGAAGGCGTGCTACGCGCAGGCATTCGTAGTGCTCGCCGCCGCGTCTGGTTCGTTCGCGCAACGTCCCGGTGCACGCGAATTGCTCGACCAAGCACTGCTCGAATGGAACGAGCGATTCTTTGACGCCGAGCAGCGCATGTTCGTCGATCTCTGGAACCGGGACTTCACACAGTGCGACACGTACCGCGGCGTCAATGCAAACATGCACTCGGTCGAAGCATTACTTGCTTCCTATGACGCCACCGGTGATCGGCTATGGCTCGACCGCGCCCTCGGAATATGCCAACGTGTGGCACTCGATTTCGCCGAACCGCACGGCTGGCGTATTCCTGAGCACTTTGACCCGCAGTGGAATCCTCAACTCGAACTCAATCGTGACCAACCCGCCGATCCGTTCAAGCCTTATGGCGCCACGGTGGGACACGGCATTGAGTGGGCACGCCTGCTGCTGCACGTCGAAGCGTCTCTCGGCAGTGAGGCGCCCGGTTGGATCCTGCCAGCGGCGATCGCACTCTTTGACCGGGCCGCGGCAGACGGTTGGAACGTCGATGGTGCCGAAGGCTTTGTGTACACCACCGATTGGAATGGCCAGGCAGTCGTGCACGACCGCATGCACTGGGTTGCCGCTGAAAGTGTCAACACGGCGGCCGTGCTGCACCTACGCACCGGTGAGGAGCGATTCGCCGCGCTCGCGCAGCAGTGGTGGATGTATATCAACGAATACCTCATCGATCACGAACTCGGATCGTGGCACCACCAACTCGATCGCGACAACCTTCCGATCCACACGGTCTGGCCAGGCAAACCCGATCTGTACCACATTGTTCAAGCGACGCTGATTCCACGACTTCCGCTCTCACCCGGCCTCGCAAGCGCCTTGGCCGCCCGCCTCTAACGCGACTTTCGTCCCGTTCCATAGCAGCTGTGGAGCGATAGCCTGAAAGTCAGATCGCTCGGGCGATCACTGACAGGAGAACTCCGTGCTGCGCGAACTTCCGACCGAGCTTGTCCCATTGACCGACGAGCAGGTTGCCATCGTCGACATGGTGCGATCATTCGCAGATCGTGAGATTCGACCGATCGCTCGCGCGGTCGATGAAGCCGACATTGAGGTTCCGTGGGATATCTGGAACCGCGCCGCGGAAGTCGGCATCACTTCGTTCATGATGCCCGAGGAGTACGGCGGCGGCGGTTTCATTGATGCTTTCACCCAGTGCTTGGTGCAAGAGGAACTGTGCGCAGGAGACTCAGGGCTGGGCAATTTCATTGCGGGAGGGGGATTTTTTGCGCACCCCCTCGTCGAACTCGGCACCGACGATCAGAAAGAGCGCTGGCTGCGCCCACTCTCTGGGCCCAAACCACCGTTGACAGCGCTGTGCATCACCGAACCAGATGTGGGTTCTGATGCTGCCGCCATGACCACGCGCGCTGAGAAGGTTCCTGGCGGTTACCGGATCTACGGCCAGAAGACCTGGATCAGTAACGGCGGCGCGGCTGAGTTCTACGGCATCTTCGCCAAGACCGACCCATCTCAACGAGCCCACGGCATCACCGCCTTTCTGGTGCGCAAAGGTGCCGAGGGCCTGACTTTTGGTGCACCCATGAAGAAGATGGGGCAGCGCGCGATGGTCAACTGCGAAGTCTTCATGGACGGAGTGTTCGTTCCCGACGAAGACCGACTCGGCGATGAAGGCAAAGGCTTCTACGGACTCATGCACACGTTCGATTCATCGCGTGCGATTCTCGGCGCTGCTGCCACCGGAACTGCGCGCGCGGCTACTGAACTTGCTCTCGACTACGCGCGCGAGCGCCGGCAGTTCGGTAAACGCATCATCGAACATCAAGCCGTGGGATTTCGACTGGCCGACATGGTCACGCGCGTTGAAGAGGCCCGACTACTCACCTGGCGCGCTGCGAAGTTACTCGATGCCGGAAGTCCCAAGGCACCGGTCGCGTGTGCCCAAGCGAAGTTGGTTGCCTCAGAGACTGCGATGTTCTGCACGTGGGGTGCGGTGCAGACGCTCGGCGGCTGGGGGTACTCACGCGAATTCCTCGCTGAGAAGTGGATGCGCGACGCCAAACTTGAGGAGATTGAAGAGGGGACGTCTGATATTCAGCGTCTGGTGATTTCGCGAGTGCTTGCCCGAACGTGAATACGCCCGAACCATCCGACGACGCGGCTAGCCACTGTGTCGGTGTCACCGGTGGCGAGGTCGTTGTTGCCTCGCTTCGCGCACACGGTGTCGATGTCGTTTTCGGAATCCCCGGCACACACAACCTGAGCATCTTCGACGCCCTGCGCCGCTACCACGTGCGCGTTGTCGCTACCACGCACGAGCAGGGTGCGGGCTACGCCGCCGACGGTTACGCGCGTACGAGTCGTCGACCAGGTGTTGCCGTCGTCACGGGCGGACCGGCCGTGTACAACGCCGCAACCGCTCTCGCCCAGGCGTATTCCGATTCCTCACCGGTGCTGATGGTGTCGCCAGCAATGCCGCGTCATCTTGCGGCCAATGCCGCAGGTTCCGGGTACTTGCACGAGGCGAAAGACCAGGGTGGCGCGATGGCACTCATCGTTGACCGCAGCCTGCGGCCTACGACGCATCAGCAGATTGCCGACGCCGTGGCCGAAGCATTCACCGTCATGACGCATGGGCGTCCTCGTCCAGTGCACATCGAAATTCCACTCGACCTACTCGAAGAGTGCGGTGACGCCTCCCTCACTCTTGCGCCGGCGCCGTCGGTGCAAGGGATCGACGCGACGAACGTGGAACTCGCAGCTCATCTGCTGGCCGATGCCGAACGCGTACTCATCATTGCTGGTGGCGGTGCGGTCGGCGCCACTGACTCGTTGCGCAAGATCGCTGAACTGCTAGCCGCGCCGGTTGCGACCACCATCAACGGAACCGGCGTTCTATCGGGCGATCATCGCCTGTCTCTGGGCTCACGCTTGGGAACGCGCGCAGTCGTCAACGCATTGGAAGCGGCCGACGTGCTGCTCATCGTGGGTTCCGAACTCGGACAGTCCGACCTCTACCTTGGGGCACTCTCGCCCACGGGTTCGGTCATACGCATCGACATCGACGAGCGCATGGCCACGGTCAACGTGAACTCCGACCTCTTCATCGCCGGCGATTCTGCGCATGCGCTGCGTGATCTGCACGACGCCCTCGTGCCGCTAGTCACCGACGATCGGTCGGGTACCCCACAGTGGGTCGACGATTTGCTCACGCAAGTTCGCGTCGAGACGCAACGCACCGGTGCCATCTGGCTTCCATGGGTTGAGGCACTTGCCGGTGCACTCGATAGTGACGCGATTCTGGCGACCGACAACGCGATGTGCGTCTACTACGGCGTCATTCCCCAACTCGTCGTGCGGCACCCCGCTTCGCTGCACTTTCCCACCGGATTCGGCACTCTCGGTTTCACTGTGCCGGTAGCGATTGGTTCCGCGCTTGCTGCACCCGACCGACAGGTTGTCGGAATCAGCGGTGACGGAGGTCTGCTCTTCACCGTGACCGAGATCGCCACCGCGGCGGCCGAGCGCCTTCCGATCGCATTCATCGTGTTCGATAACAGCGGCTATGGCGAAATCCGCAATGAAATGCTCGATCGTGGAGAACAACCGGTCGCCGTCGCCGCTCCCCCGCGCGACCTCGTTCGCCTTGCCGAATCACTTGGTGCGTACGCAGTGCGCATCAGTACACCCGAACAACTGCCGCCCGAGCTCACGGCAGCCCGCACCCGTTCTGGACCAACCGTTGTGGTTGTTCTCGAGCCACCACGCGAGGAGAAACAGTGAGCTACCTAGAGGTCACCTGGACCGATGATGACACCGGTATCAACGGGTACATCGTGGTTGATCGACTCAGTCGTGGCGTTGCCGGCGGCGGTTTGCGAATGCGCCAAGGCGTGACGATTGAGGAAGTGCGTGATCTTGCGCGTGGCATGACGTTGAAAGATCCCGTGCTGTGGCAAGAGGGTGACCTCTACGTTCCATTCGGCGGCGGTAAGGGTGGCATCGACTGCGATCCGTACGATCCTCGCGCTCGAGAAGTGTTGCGCCGGTGGGCTCGCGCGATGAAGCCCGTGATCGACTTGTGTTTTGCAACAGGTGAGGACTTCGGAGTCCGTCAGGATCTGATCGACGAAGTCTTTGCCGAAGAAGGGATCCGGTCCTCCGCTGAAGCGGGATACCGTCTCGCTCCTGGCGGCGCCGAGGCAGCATTGGCTCGCCAGGAGGCTGCCTTCGCTGTTCGCGTCGATGGCGTGGGCCTGAGCGAGCTCATCGGCGGTTTCGGAGTAGCCGAGGCGGCTCTTGCCTCCCTCGAGCACCGCGGAATGAAACCTTCCGAATCGCGCGCGGTGGTGCAGGGATTCGGTTCAATGGGCGGAGCGACGGCGCGTTACCTCGCCCTCGCTGGAGTGAGCGTTGTCGGAATTGCTGATCGCGAGGGTGTTGTCTACAACCCGCGCGGCCTTGAAGTCGAGACGCTGCTTCTTACTCGCGACTCGCATGGAGTGGTCGATCGCACCCAGTTGAACGCCGACGACCAGCAACTTCCCAGTGAGCAGTGGCTGAGTTGTGATGCCGAGATTCTTGTTCCCGCGGCCATGTCGTACGTCATCGATGTCGATGATGTAGCGAAGATCCGCGCGACGATCATCGTTGAAGCTGCGAATGTGTCGACATCAGTCGAGGCCGAAGATGCCCTTCGTGCACGCGGCACGACGGTCATTCCCGATTTCCTTGCGAACACCGGCACGAACCAGTGGTGGTGGTGGGTGTGTTTCGGCGATATCGAGCCCACTGCACTATCCGCCTTCACGATGCTCTCGTCACGAATGCGTCCGACGGTGCGCACCATTTTGGCGAACGCCGACCGTGATGGAATCTCCCCCCGCGAAGCAGCAACGCGGCTGTCGCATTCCAAGCGAGCGGAGTTGGATTTGCGTTACCCGCGCACCGTGAATGCCGCGGAGCTACTCGAGTGAACGATCACGATCTGTCAGTTCTGTTCGACCCTGTGTCTGTCGTCGTCGTCGGGGCCAGCGATAACCCGCTGAAGTGGGGCAACTGGTTGTCCGTCGGAGCACTGAAAGGGTCCCGGCCGGTCTACCTGGTGAATGCACGCGCCGACACGGTACTGGGGCAGCCTGCTTACCGGTCGGTGCGCGATGTTCCCGGGCCGGTGGGTCTGGCCGCCATCGCCGTGCCGGCCGATTCCATCGACGAGGCCGTCGATGATGCGCTCGCGATGGGCGCAACGGCCGTCGTTGGAATTAGCACTGGTCTGGGTGAGTCTGGTCCCGACGGGCGCCGTCGTGAGGAAGCGCTGGCGCAACGGGTGCGCGATGCTGGCGCAGTACTGCTCGGACCGAACTGCCTCGGAGTCTTCGATGCGGGGTCTGCTCTCGAACTTTCGTCGAACCCTCTTCCAAGCGGACGTGTTGCTTTCGTATCGCAGAGCGGCAACCTGTCGTTGGAACTGGCTGCTCATCTCGTCGAGCACGGCATGGGGTTCTCGCGCTTTGCATCCCTTGGTAATCAAGCACATCTTGAGGCCGCTGACTTGGTGCTGGGTTGCATCGGACACGACGGCACCGACGTGATCGCCGTGTACGCCGAGGACTTTCGCGATGGGCGTCGATTTGTCAACGCGGCGCGTCAGGCAACCGATGCAGGAAAGCCCGTGGTGCTGCTGACCGTGGGGGCCGGCGAAGCGTCGGCACGGCAGGCCCAGTCGCACACAGGATCGATGGTCTCGTCGTCCGACGTCGTTGACGCCGCGTGTCATGAGGCCGGCATCGTGCGAGTGCACACCCCCGCTGAGATGGCCGACGTGCTTGCGCAACTGTGCGCAGTGGCTCGCCCCCAAGGACCACGACTCGCAATCCTCACCGATGGCGGCGGCCATGCATCGATTGCCGCTGATGTCGCTGAGCACGCAGGACTCACCGTGCCCCATCTCTCAGCGCAGTTGGCGGCGGCCGCCGCGGCTTTCCTTCCGACTTCGGCGTCGACGGCTAATCCCATCGACGTTGCAGGTGGTGGCGAGCAGGACATCACCTGCTTTGCGAGTGTGGCAGAGGCAGTGTTGGCGTCAGGTGAAGTCGATGCGTTGGTGGTAACGGGCTACTTCGGTGGGTACGGCGTCTACAGCCAGGCAATCAGTGAGCGGGAACTCGCCACCGCACGTCAGCTCACTGAGATCGCGCGCCGTCTCGATCGCGCGGTGACCGTGCACTCGATGTTCCCGCAATCGGCGGTGGCAACCGAACTGCGAAGTGGCGGAATTGCCGTCTATCGCACGATCGAGGGAGCGGCACGTTCTCTCGCAGCCTCAATTACCCCACGCACTCTCGACCCACTTCCCGTGATTCCTGCACCAGCACCTCCAGTGACTGCCACCGATTACGCGAGTGCGCGCGCACTACTCGCCGGCGCAGGCGTGCCGTTTCCAGCAGCACGAACTGTGCATTCGCGTGACGAGGTACTCGTTGCCGCAAGCGAACTCTCCTTTCCACTGGTGTTGAAATCGCTCGGGTTGTTGCACAAGTCAGACGCCGGGGGCGTGATTCTTGGAATCGCAACCACCGACGAACTTCTTGCTGCCTACGACGACGTGATTGCGCGACTTGGGCCACCCGCGTGTTCCATTGACGAGATGGCCGACCTCACCGATGGAGTCGAGGTCATTGTGGGGGTACGGCGTGATCCGCGATTTGGTCCGGTGGCGATGGTCGGACTTGGCGGCGTGTACACCGAGGTCATTCAGGATGTGGCCACCGCCCTGGCCCCCGTGTCGGCAATGCAGGCCGAGCGCATGCTGCGTTCACTGCGTGGCGCGGCCTTGCTCATGGGGGCGCGAGGTCGACCCGCTGTTGATGTGGCCGCGGCCGCTCGAGTGATTGCACTGATTACCGCGGTGGCTGCTGCGCATCCTGAACTTACCGACGTCGAAGTGAACCCACTGCTGGTCAGACCTCACGGCGCACTCGCCCTCGACGCCCGCCTCCTCTAAGCCCTCGTCCTCGACGCCCCCTCCTCCTCTAACCCCCCCTCCTCCACGC
>Ga0194057_10001381_pt1 | contig 12305 bp, 8 predicted proteins | sample SepL4415m_MetaG_FD_155474 | JGI IMG/M metagenome (GOLD analysis project Ga0194057, IMG submission 155474) | Anoxic zone freshwater microbial communities from boreal shield lake in IISD Experimental Lakes Area, Ontario, Canada - Sep2016-L442-15m | ecosystem: Environmental > Aquatic > Freshwater >...
TTCTGTGAGGGGCATTGAAGTCTTCTCACATGGTTGAATATTGTGGCACTCCGCATATCGAAAGAGCGGAGAAACAGAGAATACAAAGCATACCTAAATGAGAAAACCATATTATGTCTACTCGACATATCTTACTCGTGGACGACCATCAAATCGTACGGGACGGCCTGCGTGTATGTTTGCAGGGTAACGAGCAATACACCGTCGTGGGCGAGGCTGCCGATGGACTTGCCGCCATCCAGCTTGCCAAGGAGCTAAAGCCCGACCTGATCGTGATGGACGTCGCCATGCCCGGACTCAACGGCATCGAGGCGGCGCGGGAAATCCACGCCGGCGGCTGCATGGCAAAGATCATCTGCTTGTCCATGCATTCCGATCGCGAGTTCATCGCCGAAGCCTTTCGCGCGGGAGTGGTCGGTTATCTGATCAAGTCCTCGGCTTTCAAGGAGCTGTTGTATGCTTTGAAAGAAGTCGTCGCGGGCCGAAAATACATCAGCCCTGCCGTAACCGACATCATCGTGGACAACTACGTGTTGCAAACACCCGGCCAGAGCGCTACCAGTGCTACCCCCTTCTCGGTCTTGACGTCGCGCGAGAGGCAAATCCTACAAATGCTCGCCGAGGGCCGTTCCGCCAAGCAGATTGGCTTGGCATTGGATATCAACCACAAGACCGTACATGCCTTCCGTTCTCAGATTTTTGAGAAGATTGGCGTTGATAGTCTGCCGGAACTAACCAAGTACGCCATCCGGCATGGACTGACGACCGTCGAGTAGAACGGAATTCATTCCGTTCTTTACCCGAAAAAGCCGTAGGGTGGGCCGAGCGCAGCGAGTCCCATCAGTTGAGAAAAATCCCGAGCCAAAACAAGAATTTGTCGCTGAATCTCCCTGCATGTCCTTGGCGATAATACTTTTAAGAAGCTGCGCGGCGTACGGATTCCTTTACTGGCTCCCTTTTACGGGTCATGTCCCAGTTCTGGAACGTGCGCTGAGTCTCCACGCAGCAAAAGGGGAACGCAGGGCCTTGCCCGCGACGGCACATGGTTGGTGCTGAAGTGGGGCAGGAACCTTGGCAAGTTGAAGCAACTGTGGGGGCCAAACCGGCCCCCGCAGTTTTTTCAAGATGTCTCGAAATGGGATACTCTGATAAATAATATTTATATTGTACCCTACAGCGTAATTTGCCAATCCGCCGCCGCAATAGGTTTTTTTCCTGGACAGGCCAAGAATTATGCGCCCGTTCCGTGGTTGCAATGGCATACATCTTCCCGGCATCATTCAGCAAGGCCGTGGAGATCATCGAGACGGCCACGACCTTGCCTGCTTTGGCGACCCGCTCCCATTTACAACATGGTCCGTAGGTTCCGCCGATCTATTCGCTGCGGTCGTCCGTCTTCGGCCGAACGCTCAACTTGCGAATGAAATTCCTGGCCCCATCCATCCCGGGACGTATTCGCAGACACATGTGGGCCTGGTGAGAGGCTTCTTCCGTTTCTCCCAATTCGGCTAGGGTATATGCAAACGCAAGTCGCCAATCAACCTGGTCGCAATTGAGCACCAGCGCGCGGCGATAGCAGTCGGCCGCACCCGCATAGTCCTTGTCGTTACGAGAGATACCCGCAAGTGTCGCCAGTTCATTCGCGGTGGCGTACTCCGATTCACATTGTTTGCGGAGGATGGGAATGGCCTCTTGCCGAATCTCTTCCGCCAGCGAGGCATTCTCCTCGGTTGTCGAAAGCATCGCGGCAAGTGCCAGCAGACGCCAGCACTTATTGCGAGCCAACTTGGCCTCGGCCCGGTCGGCTTGGGTGTCCTTATCTTTGGCCAATTCCTCAACGCCCAGTTTATCTCCGGCGAGTTCGTCTCTGGCCAGGTTCCGGGCAAGATCTGGCCGGTTTAGCTCGGTACTGAAAATGCGCATGATCTCGCGGTAGTAGGATCCGTCCAACTCGGTTGCGCGTTTGAATCGGGCCGTGGCGTCTTCCAATTGGCCTTCCCGAGCTGCCACAACGCCAGCAAGAAAGCACGTGAATGCGTCATTGGGCAATAGCAAATAGGCTTTGTGGATCAGATCCGCGCCCCTCGCCTGCCCGAGAAACAGCAGTCGCAACTGCCCTTCCGCGGTATAAACAGGCCCGTAGGTCGGGCAAAGGATGCGAGCCTGCGACAACTCCGCGGCGATTCGCTCGGCGAAACGGAGAGACTCCGGACGCAGGACGATTTGGCCGGTGTTGGGATCGACAACGCGGCTGATGGAGTGCCAGCGGTAGATATTTGCATAGTACCGATATTTGACATTCTCGGGTTCACATTCCGCGGCGGCCGCTGCGCTGCCGATCAATTGCGCATAGTCTTCATCCATGGCCTGCCAGTTCCACTGGCGAATCCTGGACTCGGCACTCATGGCCTGGGCCCAATAACGATCCCCCATCCGAGACACGTTCATATCCCACAGAACCCAACTCCAGAGGAGGGCCAGCCCGATCAACGTCGTTATCCCGATAAGCCACCGCCCGCGACGAACCTTCTGCCGAGAATCTCGCCCTCCACCGCCCCCATTCGTTCTGCGGTCAATTCTCGCAATCGCGACCAGAAGCCCGCAGGCAATCGCGGAAAGGCAGAAGTTGGCCGGTAGGTGCTGGCCAAAGTCGGTCGTGCTTTGGATCATGACGGCCAGCAGTCCAAATCCGAGTCCGAACGCGGCCATGGCCACGGAACGGGTTCCTTTTCGGATCAGTTGTCCATAGCGCCACCAGAAGCCGAACAAAAATATCCCTACCAAGCCCATGCCGATCAGTCCGGTTTCCTCGAGCATCTGCGCATAATCATTGTCGGCGTGCGCCGCCAAAGCCGGCGTGGTCGCCGTATCGAACATCGGGAAGACGACCTCGTGGGTCCCCAGGCCGGTTCCCCAAACCGGATAGTGGCGCCATGCATCCAACGTACCCAGGGTCAGCTCCCATCGTCCGTATTCCCGGATATCGACCTGCTGGAGAGTTGCCAGCCGTTCGTAGAGGGCGTCAAACCCAGCAAACAGTGACACCGCGAATACAATAAAAGGGATGATCACCAGCAGCCAACCACGCCGCCTGAGCTTGCTTTTTAGCGCAAGCATTATTCCGGTGAACGTCGCCGCAATGACCAGGGAGAGGACGCCGTTTCTGCTGAGTGATGTGAAGATGGTGACCCCGCCCAAGACCAACATGAGCATCAACCACGAAAACGAGGGCAATCGAAAGAACTTTTTTGCACCGTCCGAAGAGGTGCTTTGCTTCCGCCTCCGCCTCGTTTCTTCCAGGCGAAACAACAGCAAGGCCAAGGCGGCTCCCATCGAGAGGTTCATAAATTGCGCGTAGTGGCTATGATTGACGAAGCTTCCGGAGGTTACTGCACCTTGGCCCGGAGTGGCAACGGTCCAATAGATCATGGTGGCACCGGTCATGACCTGTAGCAGTGCCAAGACCGCAAAGACAAAACCAATCGCGGCAATTGCCCAAAGGAGCCGCCTGATCTGCCTGCGCTCACGATAGACGTTCACCACAACGACAAAAACGGCTGCCGCGACCAGCGCCAAACGCAGGCCGTGCTTCGTCGCATAGGGGTAAAAACTCAACGTGGTACTGTCAAGCGATCCGTCCTCTTGCAAGTCCGCCAGAAAAGACCCCTTGGTCGTCACCGTCTGCGATGAGAACCACGTTGCCAGGTAGTTCGGCAGCGGAATAAGCTGAAATACCACGAGAGCAAGAAACAGCAAGATGGGTACATAGAGCCACGTCCACACCATGCGAAAACTATCCGACAGGGTGTACTTCAGGGCAAGACAGACCGACATGGCCGCCACCATGAGACAGGTAACCATTTCACTCCAGGGCTCTACGGCCCCGAAAGCCAGGGGCATGAATCCCAGCAGTCCGATCAATAGCCATTCGATCGTGCTGTCCAGCCGACCTCGGTCACGATCCGACCACCACCGTGCAATTGTTTGGAACAGACGCAGTTTCATTTTCACCAACTTCCTGCCTAAGCGATAAAAATACCTTTGACAAGTTGTAACATGGGCTTTAGAAACTATTCAAAACACTCTTGAAGAACCACGAAACACACAAATGACACGAAAGAGAACGAAATACAACTGCCTTTTTTCGTCTGTTTTGTGTCTTTCGTGGTTCTCTTTGAGTTTTGAGATAGATTCTTAGCCCGTCCACGTCAAATCTCGATGGGCTAGAGCCCATCCTACAGGAAATTTGCAAAGTTATTGATCAATATCATCACCGTCGAGCGCAGCCAACGGATTGACGAGGCAGATGCGTCGGGCGAATTCAAACCCCATTTCCGCACAAAGCATTCCCAGTGCCGCGGAAAGGCGGGGAACTCGGCGTTGGTGATCGTGGGCATCCGTCGCCACAAGGCCCACCAGGCCACAGCGAGTCATTTCCCAGGCCATCTCATAGGCAAGTCGGCCGAAATCGCCGAGAAAGCTGCCGGCGGTAATCTGAATCACGGCCCCTTGGCGAACCCACTGCTTGAGGATTTCCAGCGATCCCTGCAAGTACGGATGACGCTCCGGATGGGTCATGATGGGCCGAATACCGCGGTGAATCAGCTTCGTTAGTAAGTGCTGAGGGTTGACAAACAACTCGTGGGGTAATTCCAGGAGCAGATACTTTCCCCGATCCGCAAGCGTCAGGATCTCGTCGGAGTCGAGCAGCTCAAGCAGTCGTTCGTCCACGCGAACGTCTGCGCCGGGAAGGAGTTCTAAAGCAAGGTTCTCTTTGGCCAACTCGGCGGCAATCTCGCCGACGGCCTGGCGAACCTTCGCCGCGGAATTCGCTCGGCAGTAACGGCCAAGTTGATGGGGCGTGGCGATGGTTGTGGTGACGCCATCCTCAACGATTTTTCGGCAAAGCGAAATTGCCTCCTCCCGCGTCCTGGGACCGTCATCCAAGCCGGGCAGGCAGTGGCAGTGGATATCGACGCAACGCGACACGCCAAACCGCTCAAGCCGCTTTCGCTGCGGCAAGCCCAGCGTTTCGTAGATCAGAGGCTCCGCTTTCACGACGACTTCGCGCCAACCTTTTCCAAGGTTTCGCTGGGAGTCTCGTCGTACTTATAGCTGGTATCGGAGCTGCCGTCCTTCTGCCCTCGCCTATACCCATAATGCCCGTACCCATAATACCCGTACGCATAGCGTCCCTTCCCGGAAGGTACGCTGTTGACCACGACTCCGAGAATTCTCGCACCCACGCTCAAGAGTTCGTCGCGTGCGCCCAAGCTGTGCCGACGCGTCGATTTCTCTGCACGCAACACCAGGAGAGTAACATCGCAAAGAGCACCCAGAACGCGGGAATCAGCCACCGCCACTACGGGAGGCGCGTCGATCACAATCTTGTCGTACCGCTGCGACAGCACTTCCAGGGCTTGCCGGAATGCCTGGCCGTTGAGGATTTCCACGGGGTTCGTTGGGATGGTGCCGCACGGCAGCAACGACAGCCCTTTAATGGGCGTTTCGAGAATCACCGAATCCAACGCATCCTGCTGCGCAAGAACGTCCGAAAAACCGCGTGTTTTTTCTAACCCGAAAATTTCCTTCTGTGTCGGTTTCCGGAAATCGGCCTCGATCAGCAGCACCGATTGATCGGCTTGCGCCATGGCGATCGCCAGATTGCTCGCCACGATGGACTTGCCGTCCCCGGGCGAGGGAGAGACGACCAGAATGGTTTTGGTTTGACTGTCCGGCAAGCCAAAGTAGATTGCCGTCCGGAGCGTCCGAAAAGATTCGGCAAATTCGGAGCGCGGATGGCTGGCGACCATCTGGCCTGTGGCCGAGCGGCCAACTTTGCCCTTGAGGTTGGGCACAATGCCCAGCAATGGCAACTCGAGCAGGGCAACAATCTCATCAGCCGATCGGAGCCGATGGTCGAAGAAGTCTCGCAACAAAGCCAGGCCGAAACCGAGCATCAGCCCGCCAATCAACCCCAGGCCCAGAATGCGGGATCTCTTGGGGCTAGTCATTCCTCCAGCCTGGGCAAATTCCATCACGGTGATGTTCAGCGCGCCCACATCTTCCGTGACACTCAGGTCCATGATCCGACCGACCAGTGTGTCGGACCGCTTCTCCGAGCGATGCAGATCGTCCACCAAAAATGTGTATCCGGATGCCTCGATCAGGGCCTTGATTACCACCTCGAATTGCGCGTCATAGTCTCGCTTCAGCTTCTCCACCTTCGCCTGAACCAGTTTGTATTGCAGGTCGTATTCGTACTGCAATCCATCCAGGTACGCGGTGACCGTCTTGCTTTTCAGCTTGCGGGCCTCTTGCTGCAGCTCTTCGAGGGGCCCCTGCAATGCCTTCACCTTCGGATGCCCCTCGCCAAACTTCTTGCTCTCCGTGGCCAACAGGAGTTGCTGCACATGGATCTGCTGGTCTAGGGTCAGATCGAGGCGGATCGTGCCTTGGGCCACGGCCGCTTCGACCAACTTGCTCACCTGCTCGGGGGTGGCACGCATCTTCGCAAAGTTATCGAATCTTTCTTTGGCCTGGAGCAGTTCAATCTCAGCTCGGGTCAACTCGTCCGAGAGCTGAAGGCAGCGTCTTGTGGTCACGCTCTCGCTGTCGCCCGCAACCGAGACCGTCGGGTTCTTCGTCCGAAACGCCAGGGCCTGCTTGCGAAGGTCTTCAAATTCGCGATCTCGCTTATCTTTCTCTCTCTGGAGGATTTTCAATACCTCGACCGTCGTGGAGCGTTTCTGCTCGGCATATTTTTTCACATAAGCTTCCACCACCCCATTGACCACCTGCGCGGCTTCCTGGGCGTCAGGTAACTCCAAAGAAACGCTGATGATGTTGTCTTTCTTGCCCACGACAATATTGAGATTCTTCTTGAGCCACATCGCCGGATTATCGACCTCCTGAAATGCCTGCGGTCTGCTCTTCCACAAGGTCTGGACGGCCATCTCCAATACGGGAATCGACTTGATAAGCTCTGCTTGGGTGTACAGGAAGGTCTCCGATTTGTTGGAGGTGTCCATGTTTTCCAAGACCTTAGGCCCGATCTGTTCCACAACGAGACGCGATTCCCCTGTGTACAATGGAACGGCCGTCACCAAATAGGCCAGTGCGGCCGCCACGCATACCACCGTGCTCACCGCAACCATCCACCGATGCCGCCAAATCACCTCCACAAGGCTCGTCGAAGGCCGCGCCGTCGCACGAGAATGCGCAGGCATTGCGAGACCTGTCACCGACGTCCCATTGGAATAACCACGGGAGCCTGCGGGCTGGCCATTCTCCGCCGATCCGTTTGAACCTGATGCCAAGATCATCTCATAGCTGCCTTATAAATCAGAGAGGTTCCCTCTCGAAAACCGCACTTCGCCCCCACAACCGACACATCTACTCTAGCTTTTTTTCCACCCCCGTGAAAATAACCCGATTTTGCGTGGAAACCTTGTTGCGGCCGGACCTATTGCGGCCGGACACGCGATACCCCGCATTTCGCTCGGGGTGGGTGGAGCAGAATAATGGTGCGTTGCGCAAACACGTCCAAAACAGCGGAAATGTTCTCGATGGGCCTTGGTCATAACCTTGCCAACTGCTGTCACTGTTAGCTCGAAGTAGGGTGGGTGAAGCATCCAACGGTGCGTTACGCGAACTAATCTGGAACAGCGGTAAGTGCTTTCAGCGTCTCGACTTCGTGCGCAACCCACCATTTCCAGGGTGGTTCGCTCCACGCACCCTACAACCACCTCCGGTCTGGCGTTTCGCGGTCAGTATCCCCACGCCGAACACAGCCCGCATGATACCCTGATTTGAACCGTCGATCGGAAAACGTCACAAAGTGGGTCGCCTTGAAGGGCTATAGGGGCTTCGGACTGCTGGACGATAAGGCTCGCGACCGGACGAAGTAGGAGAAACAGCACCTGCTGATTCCATACTTGAAACATACGTCGGGGTTGTCACCGGTTGTGTACTGGTAATCATCGGACCCGCCGTCATCGGCTGTATGCTGGGAACCAACGGGCCAGCCGCCACCGGTTGCGTACTAAGAATCACCGGGCTGGCCATCACCGGCTGGGCACTGAAAATCACCGGAGCGGCCGTCACCGGTTGAGTACTAAAAATCACCGGGGCGGCTGCCACCGGTTGGGTACGGATGCCCGACGCCAACACCTGGCTTTTGACAGGATCAGGCATAGCAAGGGGTTTAGGACCGAGAGGTTGGATGCTCACGTCAAACACGAACGCCCCCCTGCTGACCGACTCGGTGCTGACTGACTCTGCTGTTTTGACAAGTGGTTTCGATTGCGCACTGGCAACCATCAGGGCGGCTGTCACCGGTTGAGCAGTGAAAACCAACGGGGCGGCCGTCACCGGTTGCGTGCTGAAAATCACCGGGCTGGCTGCCATCTGCGGTGTGCTGAGAATCACTGGGCTGGCCGTCACCGGTTGGGTGCGGATGCCCGACACCAACACCGAGCTTTCGGCAGGCCGCGGGATAGCAAGCGGTTTTGGACCAAGAGGTTGGATTCCCACGGCAAACGGGAACGCCCCTCTACTGACCGACTCGGTACTGATCGACTCCGTTTTGACAAGCGGTTGCGGAATACTGGGCATCGGAAGAATCGCAGCCGTTTCGGGCTCTAGTTCCGTTTTCAGGCCCGTACTCGGAATCTTTGCGACCGGTGCCGGGACGGTACTCAGATCAAACGGATCAAAATAGGGATCCGAATCGCTCTGAACACGAACCAGAGTACTGCTCAACCAGTGAGGAGACTCGGCCGATGTCGCGACACCAATCCCGCAAATCAGGAATAAGCCCGCAACAACGATATTCACCGTGAACCAACGACTGAATTTCATAGTATAAATGTCTTTCTTCGGAAACCGCCCCCCCCGCAATAGACGGGGCATGAGCAAGGGAATTTCAACCTCTTCGTGCCAAAGTACAACACTCTATCGGCTGCGGCGACGCCACGCCAGCCCAGCCACCATGACAAAGCCTACCATGCACATCGCAAGCGAGCTAGGCTCTGGCACTTGTTGAACCTGAAAGTTGTCGTAGTAGGCTGTTCCGGTAAACGCCTGCGAAGTAGGATCGTACCCAGCAGCCAAGGCCGAGATGTCCGCATCCGTGAAGGAATTTAAGGAGGATCCATCTACGAACCCCGTGGTTACCAACGGCGTGGAGTTGTAATTGAGATACGCACTGTACTGATGGCTCGTAAAATCGAGGGAGATCAAAAAGTGATTCCAGTCAAGACCGACCTTGGTTCCCGTTTCGGTCAGATCCCCGGTTCCTTCCATCTGATAAAGAACATCGAGAGTTTTAGCATCAACACCCAAGGAGCCAAAAAGCAATGCGGGACTGCCTTTGGGGCCGTCATAAGCCTCAACTCCAAAAAACGGCCCGTAGGCACCGGCTGCGCTGCTTGGATTCTGTAGAACCTTCATATCCCAGCTAATCTGGATGATCTTGTTCGGCAGCTCTGGATAGCCGCTGACCGGGACAAGCCATCGGGCACCTGAGTTTGCGGCCCGATTGACTTGCACGTCTTGGCTTCCGGAAAACTTCTCCGTGCTCTCCACCGTCGCAGTGCCACCCGAGCCAATTTGTACCCAACTGTTCGAGCCTTGCAACGCACCGGAGCTGTATGCCGGTGCCTCAAAACCTTGGCTGTTCTCAATCATACCCGCGAAAGATGCCGTTACGGAAATGAACATCACCCCCGCGGCCAGCACAATCTGCGAAAACCATCGATTTCTAAGCATTTCTTTCATCCTATAAAAAGGTTAGTTGGCGTAGATGCAGTCGAAAGGATGTCGAAGATGGCAACCTAACAATCTACGCCACGGTCTCAGCTTACCATCTATCCTAATCCGGGGAATGGGTTCCGCTACTAGAATTTTTCTTAAATGAGCAAGTATTTTTCCTGCTGCGTTCCTCGCCGGCTCTCACAAGAATTTTACTTGCTTGGATAAGAATAATACTTGTGGCGAAACCAATTTCCTGAATTCACAATGGGACTATACTGGGAGTCCACGGGGATTTTCCTGAGTTGTCCGTAGGGGTTTTCCTGAGTTGTCCGCAGGGGTTTTCCTGAGTCATTGCCTGCAGGATCGTAGGCAATGAAATAGAACAAATAGCCGGAGCAAGAGGTTCCATGAATACGTTATTGGTTGTTTTCATTTTGAGTTGCGTCGCATCGCTGATTCTCGCTCCGTTGGTACGGCGTGTGGCAACACGGATCGGCCTTGTCGACCGGCCGGACGGGCGGCGCAAGATCCACACCAAGCCAATTCCACTGGGCGGCGGTATTGCCATTCTCGTGTCAGTTTGCATTGCGATCGGCGCGGCCTTCACGGCATCACCCCTGTGCCACGAGTTCTTAGCCGATCGCCTCTTGCTCCTTGGAATCTTCCTGGGGGCGGTCGCGATTTCCGTTACGGGCTTGGTTGACGATTACTGGCACCTGTGTGGGCGGCACAAGCTGATGGGGCAATGTCTGGCGGTCGCTCTGGTGATTGGTTGCGGCGTTCGGGTTGACTCGATTCACGCGTTCGACGTAAATTTTGAACTGGGACTCTTGGCCGTCCCCTTTACCGCTTTCTTCCTGCTGGGCGTGATCAATTCGCTCAACCTTCTGGACGGGATGGATGGGCTGTTGAGTTCTGTCGGCCTGATCATTTGCCTGGCGATGGCCACTCTCGCATTTTTTTCCGGCCACGGAATTTCCGCCTGTATCGCCGTGGCACTGGCTGGGGCATTGCTTGGATTCTTACGCTATAACTTCCCACCGGCATCGATCTTCATGGGCGACTGCGGCAGCATGTTGGTGGGATTGCTGGTCGGAGTGGTAGCGATCCGAGGCTCCCTAAAAGGCCCAGCGACCGCGGCCATTCTCACTCCAATCGCCGTGTTGACCATACCCATCTTCGACACCCTCGCGGCCATTATCCGCCGGAAGTTGACGGGCTGTAGCCTCTACAGCACCGATCGGGGCCATCTCCATCATCGCCTGTTGGGGCAGGGCATGTCCCGCAGGCGGGTGCTCTTGTTGGTTTCGTTGTTTTGTCTCCTCGCGCTCATCGGAGCGCTGGCCAGCGTGGCGTTTCATAGTGAACTCATTGCGATTTCCACGTTCTTGCTCGTCGTTGCGATCCTGATTGTGACGCGGCTCTTCGGTTATTCAGAATACATGCTGATCAGGAATCGTCTCGTCGCGATTGTGCCGAACAAACTGAGGGCGTCCCACAAGGATAATTACCGCAAGGAGGAGATTCACATTCAAGGTACGGCCGATTGGTCGATGCTTTGGGATACCATCCTCGAACTCGTGCCGAGGCTCAATCTAACCAAGCTCTGTCTAAAAGTGAATGCCCCGGTGATCCACGAGCGATATCATGCAAGCTGGAGTCGAAACGCGGGCGACCTCGTGGATGCCAACGTCTGGCACGCGGAAATCCCACTGATTGCAGCCGGCCGCACCTTGGGTGTCGTGCAAGTCACCGGACCTGGCGAAGGACTTTCCACCAGCAGAAAGCTCGTCGTCGTGGCGAGTCTATTGGAAGATATCGAGCCTATGGTGTGCGAAATTACTGGACTTGCTCACGAGAGTTCGCAGCCGACAAGTTCGCAGCCGGTTGTCGAGACCGATGCCGTTCAGGAGCTGCTTCTGGCCCCACCCCATATCATCAGGGAGTTGGCGTTGGCCGGGCACACAACCTGGGACAGCAACGGCAACGGTTATGCCGGTTACATCAGGAGCAAGAGGGCCACAACGGCCGCTGGTAATCGTTTGCCACGCTCGCGAAGAGCCAAATAAAGCGGCCTTCTGAGAATAGAATGGGCCGGAGTATTTGTGAGCTATATTTAAGATACTAAGAATCCACCTCGGAACTCAAAGAGAACCACGAAAGACACAAAACAGACGAAAAAAGGCAGTTGTATTTCGTTTTCTTTCGTGTCATTCGTGTGTTTCGTGGTTCTTCAAGAGTGTTTGTTTCTAAGTAGGTCGGGCTTTCCAGCCTGACCCCAAGAGACACGGTCAGGCTGGAAAGCCTGTCCTACTCGGTTGGCGAGGGCCGTCAACCGGTCTCCCAACCGCAGGTTTGTACAGGGTATTCATGCAACCCACGGGGACGGAGTCCGCGCCGACGAAATTTCTCCCCCCGGAAGAAGGCTATTTGAAAACACCTGCCTTCCTTTCGTGTAGTTCGTGTCTTTCGTGGTTAAATTGTCCGTCTCTATCCCCTCTGCTCCCTCCTGTTCAGAATCCTTTATGTTCTCTGCTTAACCCCTAACC
>Ga0194057_10001383_pt1 | contig 12275 bp, 10 predicted proteins | sample SepL4415m_MetaG_FD_155474 | JGI IMG/M metagenome (GOLD analysis project Ga0194057, IMG submission 155474) | Anoxic zone freshwater microbial communities from boreal shield lake in IISD Experimental Lakes Area, Ontario, Canada - Sep2016-L442-15m | ecosystem: Environmental > Aquatic > Freshwater...
GGGCAGAGGAGGCTCGTCGAAGCGCATGTCGGTCTCGGTCAGGCCCGTGGTGTTCATGCACTGATGCTCAGCGGCGGATACGGCACGTTGCCCCACTTCTGCGATAGCCTGTGGTCATGATCGTCGGCGGCCGGGCAGCGCAAGAAGCATGAGAGTCCTCGTGGCCCGTCATGCCCAGACGCTCGCCAATCGGGACGGCATCATTCTCGGGCGCCGCGATTCCCCGCTCACCGGCCGCGGCCGCACGACCAGCGAGGACCTGGCGGCCAACATAACGTATGCGGGCACGGGCGTCATCTGTGCCTCGCCGCTGGCACGCGCGGCAACAACAGCCGAGGTGTTCGCCGCGGCCTCGGGGTGGCCGCTGCTCATCGTGGACGCGCTCGCCGAGCTCTCGTGCGGAGCCTGGGAAGGCCTGCCGCGCAGTGCGGTCCTGCCGAAAGGCCGGGCGCTGCGCCCCACCTGGACCGAGGCTCCGCCGGGAGGGGAGAGCTACGCGGCCGCAGAGACACGCCTGCGGGAAGCGCTTGTCACGGTCACGTCTCTCCCTTACGACAACGTGCTGGTGGTCGGCCATGCGGGCGTCAATCACGTGCTGCTGAGGATACTCCTCTCTCTCGCGCCTCAGCAGGCCCTGGCGATCCGGCATCCGCACGACGTGGTCTACACGGTGGAGGACGGCGCCGTCTCCTGGCTGCGGAGCGGCGGCATGACGGGGCACGGGCTCCTCACGCGCCGGTGACGCGCCCCGCCGTCATCCCGCGCGAAAGGCGCCTGCTCCTCATCGAGCCGCCTTTCTACCGGCTCTACGGCGGGGGCTACGCCCTGGTCAGACACCCCTTGTCCCTCGCGTATCTGGCCCATGCCGCGGCGGAGAACACGGACTGGCAGGTCAAGGTCTTCAACGCCGACTTCGCGCCGTGGAGCGAACCCTTCGACATCACCTACCTCACCGGAGACGGCTTCGCTCACTTCAGGGACAGCATCGCGGATCCCGCCGCCGAGATCTGGCGCTCCATCCGCGCCATCCTGGCGGACTACCAGCCCGCCGTGGTGGGGATCTCCGTCAAGTCGTCGACGCTGGAGGCCGCCACGCGGATCGCCGCGCTGGCGAAAGAGCTGGACCCACAGACCGTCGTCGTGGTCGGCGGCCCGCACCCTTCCGCCACCGGAGGTGAGATGCTCGCCGACCCCGCCGTCGACGTGTGCGTGTGCGGCGAAGGCGAAGCGACCCTCGTGGAGCTGCTGCGCGCCCTCGAGAAGGGCGCTCCCCTTCAGCGGCTGCCCGGGCTGTTCGTGCGCCACGGCGGCGAGCGCGTCGGCACGCCCCGGCGCGAGCCCCTCAGGGACCTCGACGCCCTGGGTTTCCCCAGCCGCCATATCGCGGAGACGCTCATCGGCCATGCGGACTACCCCGCGCAGGCCTTTGGCTTTCTCATGGCCACGCGCGGCTGCCCCATGAGCTGCCTCTTCTGCGGCTCCCGGGAGGTGTGGGGCAAAGGCGTGCGCTTCCGCTCGCCGCAACATGTCGCGCGGGAGATCGGCCTCCTCCGCGACATGGGCGTCGCGGCCTTCCATTTCGACGACGACACCTTTGGCGTCAACAGCGCCTATCTGGCCGCCCTCTGCCACGCCCTGGAAAGCGCGGCCCCGGGGATCTCCTGGAGCTGCGAGATCCACGTGAGACTGGTGAACGAGAAGAACATCGCCCTCATGAAACGCGCCGGCTGTCGCAGCGTCCAGCTCGGCATAGAGTCGGGCGACAACGGTATCCTCAAGAGGATCCGCAAAGGCTTCACCATCGAGGAGGCCCTGGCCGCCGGCCGGCTCATCACCAGCCAGGGCCTCGGCCTGCAGGCGTTCTTCATGGCCGGGTTCCCTTGGGAGACCGAAGAGACCCTGCGGGAGACTCGCGAGGTCATCGAGAAGATCGCTTGCGAGAAGGTCATCTACAGCATCTTCACGCCGTACCCGGGCACAGAAGCCTTCGACCTGTGCCGGAGCCAAGGGCTCATTCCCGAGCGTTACAGCCCTTCGCTCTTCGGCCACCAGAGCCCGCTGAACTGCTTCAGCGTGAACCTGACCCCGGCGCGGTTCCGGGCGCTTTCCCGGGAGATCGAAGAGACGGTGGCCGGCAAGAACCGCGACGCAAGAGCAGGTCGGCGTCCAGGTCCGCGATGAGGCGCCTGCCGATCGCGTACTTGTCGAAGGCGAAGCACAGCGACACGGGTGCGCGGGCGATGAGCTCCTTCAGCGCGGCGTCCGGCGGCGCCCGCAGCACCGCCTCCTCCGCCATGACGGTGATGTTGTCGCGAGGGATGCCTGCCGCCCTGCTCTCCTGTTCCCCGCTGGGGTGATGTTCGGGGATGACCACGGCCTTCACCCCCGTGAGGAGCAGCTCGTTGACCGTGTTGTACCCGGCCCGGCAGACCACGAGGTCGGAGGCGTGCACGATGTCGGCGAGCGGATAGAAGAAGGGAAGAAGGCGGACCCCGGCCGCCAGGGGATGCCGGCGGATCGTCTCCACCACCTCCCTATCCAGGTAGGGGTCGATGACGAAAACCACCTGATGACCGCGGTCCAGGCCGAGGCGCGAAAACGCCTCCAGGAAACGCGTACACAGACCGGCGACGTCCCCATGACGCGACAGGGCGAAGAGGATGATGGGCTTGCTGGTGAGACTGAAGCGCTCGCAGACGGCGCCCCTCTCGGGCAGCTCGTCCGGGCACATGTCGGCGATCCTGCCGAGGCAGGCCACCTTGGCCACGGCCTCGTCGGAAAGCCCACCGTAGCGGCCATCCCGATTCACCGTCGTCTCGTCATCGAAACAGTAGAGCCGATCGTAGTACTTCAGGACGGCCTCGGCGGGCCGCGAGCCGGCAACGGTGAAGACCTCGCGACGCGCGCCCGTGATCCCCCGGGAGAGCGCCACCTTGACGCAAGCACCTCGTCCATCTCCACGGGCGTTGCTCTGAAGGACCGGCGCCATCTCGTCCAGAAGCCCGCCCAGGTAGTGCTCGACCATGAGCACGTCCGGCCGAAAACAGCGATATGATTCGGCGATGATCCTCCGGCGCAGCTGCATGACGCTCGCCAGCGGCAGGCTCCTCAGGTGACGGGGCCTGTACGTCTGGTCATCGTCCCCGAAGACCGGCTGCCGCGACGAGGTCGAGCCGGCAGGCGCCTGTGCGCCGGTCATCACCTTCTCCACGCCGGGCAGCTTGATGACCTCGATCCCCTCGCGCATGAGGATGTGGGGCACGGAGGTCCCCGACAGCACCAGGAAGTCGATGTCGGGCCGCCAACGCCGCATGCCCGTGATGAGGGCGCGCGCCCGAAAGACGTGCCCCACGCCCACGGAATCGTGTGTGTAGAAGAGGATGCGGCGGATGGCGCTCACCTGGGCGCCCTGCCGCGCAGGAGACGGTGAGTCACTTCTTCCCCAGGGCGTTGAGGATCCAGGGACGCGAACGCCGTCCCTTCTTCTGGATGCTGTCGTTCTTCATTCTCATCTTCCTCTTCATGGCCATCTTTCGCACCTACGTCGACGCCGCCTTCGTGAAGCATAGCGGGCCGCAGCAGATCCCACTCATGCTGCTGATCAACGGGGTCATCACCATCGCCGTCTTCTGGTTCATCGGGTTTCTCGGCAAGCCGCCGGACTGCCCGCTGGTCGCCTGGTTCATGATCGGCTCCGCGCTGCTCACCGGCGCCATGTTCGGCCTGGTGCTCAGAGGTTCGGGCCTGGCATACCCCATTCTCTACCAGCTCCTGAACCTCCAGGACTCGTTCTTTCTCGTCTACCTGTGGAGTATCGCCGGGACTCTCTTTGACGTGCGCCAGGGCAAACGGCTCTTCCCGCTGCTCATGGCCGGGCAGGTGCTGGGAACGGCCGCGGGGAGCTTTCTGGTCGCCCCGCTCGCCAGGCTCGCCGGCCCTGACTCCCCGCTGGCGGTCGCTGCCGTAGCGTATGCCTGCATCGGGGTCGGCCTGCTGATCACCGCCTCGGCTTTCGTCTCTCGCGCGGGGCGGCGAACGGTGGTGGAGGAGGAGACGAACAAGCGTCCCGCCGAGATCCTCTCCCTTATCAGGAAGTACCCCATCATCAGATACCTGACCGCCAACGCCTTTTACCCCAGCATCCTCCTGCCCGTCTTCACCTACCAGTTCTTCGTCATCGCCCACGCCACCTTCGAGTCCCAGCAGGCACTGCTCACGTTTCTCGGCGTCTTTCGCGGGGCGACCACGCTGATCACCTTCGTGCTCCTGTTTGCCGTGGGAAGGTTCTACGCCAAGGTCGGATTGGCCAGAGCCGCTTTCGTTCATCCTGTGAACTTCGCCATCGTATTCGCAGGGTTGGCCGCCTCTTTCGGCATCTTCGTCGCCGCCTATGGCCAGTTCTCCGTGCTCTTCGTGCAACGGGCCATCGCCGGACCGATCAACAAGATCCTCTTCGATGCAGTTCCGCGAAGGTTGATCAAATGGAGCAGGGTGTTCACCGGTGGGACGGTCGTCAACGGCGCCGTCATTCTCAGCGCCCTGGCCATGGTGCTTCTGCAGAAGGTCCTTTCCGCGCACGATCTGGCCTACGTGGGCGTGGTGTTCGCGTTGTTCTGGATCTACGAGACCAACCGCTTCAGGCAGCGGTTCACCACCGGGCTGAGACAGGTCCTCACGGATCGCGCCATCGACTACGAGGGCCACGAGGCGGAGTCGGCCGCGGCGCCCGATATCCCCTGCGGGGAAGGGCACGGCGGGAGCGCGGCGAGAGGGAGCGCGGCGAGAGGGAGCGCGGCGAGAGGGAGCGAGGCGCGCTTGAGAGACGAGCTGTCCGCGGATCCGGAGAAGGCGCTCGCGCTCCTCGATGACCCCGACGCACGAATCCGTGCGCAAGCGGCGGCCTCCTTTGCCGGCAACCCGGATGCACGGGGTCTCAATCCCTTGATCGAGAAGCTGGACGACCTGGGGATCGTGCGCCGGGCTGCCATCGAGGCGCTGGCCGGCTACGTCGACCATTTCCGGCCGTTCCTCGAAGTCGCGCTGCTCGATGCCCTCCCGCAGGTGCAGCAGGGCATCCTCGAGGCGATGGGACTCTCGGACAACAAGTGCGTGCCGCTGACCTTCGTGCGCCACGAGACGGCCAAGGCGTATCAGCGCCTGCAGATGATCGAGTGCCTGGAGGCGGAGCCGTCGTGCCTGAGCCTGGACATGCTCAAAGACCATCTGCGGCAGGACAACGACGAGTCCCTGCGGCTCATCCTCCACGCCACAACGCTGCAGCACCTCGGTGACACGCGGCTGATCCTGGAAGCGCTCCACACCGCTGAAGCGGCCGTGGCCATCGAGCTGCTCGAAAACACTCTGCCGCCGGAGATCGCGCGCCTCGTCCTGACGTTGGTCGATGATGTCCCAGCCGCGGAGAAGATCGAGAGAGGCAGAAGCTACATCGTGCTCAGGCAGCCGCTGGATCTCGGCCACATCGTGTCGTTCCTGGGGACCAGCCCCGATCCGACAACGCGGATGCTGGCGGCGTTTGTCAGCGGCGAGCAGGCGCCGGATGACATCTGCCTTCCTGCCGTGCAGCGGCTGGTCGACGATCCCAGCGAGCACGTACGTGAAGCAGCGGCCTATGCCATCAGAAACATCGCTCAAGGAGATGCCTTCTTGCCGGAAACAGTCTTCGATATCGACGCCCTGACAAAGACGACCCTCTTTGACGGGGTCAGCATCCGCGGCATGGAGGCGATCGCCTCGACCATACAGCAGAAGTTCTACAGGGCAGGCTCAGTCATCGTCGGTGAAGGGGACGAGGTCCACTCCATCTACTGCATCATCAGCGGCACGGCCGACGTCTTCCGCCACCACGGGAAGCCGGATCAGACGCTGGTCAGGACTCTGGCGGATGGCGCCGTGATCGGGGAGACGCCGCTGTTCACGAGTCATCCCTCACAAGATGCCTGTGTCGTCACGTCGGAGTTCATCGAGCTCTACGCGATCGACTTCGACGACATGCGACACATCATGACCGTCTATCCGCAAGTGGTCATCAATGCGGCTGCGGCTCTTGCCCTCCGGCTTGAAGACAGGTGAAAAACCGGTAGTAGCTGTCGACCCGTTGTTCCCAGGAATGCTCGCGGGCCATGAAGTCCATGACCCGCTGCCTGGCGACGCCCGGCGGCCTTTCGAGGAGCATGAGCGCTCTGGCGGCGGCGTCATCGACATCGTCGTAGGCGAAGACGCCGCCGTTGCCCGTCGCTGCGAGCAGATCGTTGTTCACGACGCGCTCTTCCGAGAGCACCGGCAGGCCGCCGCGCAGATAGCTGTAGATCTTCGCGAGATCGTTGTCGAACGGGTATGGACCCGGAGCGAGGGCCAGGCCGATCCGGGCATGCCCGATGTAGTCCCAGATGCGCTCCTCGGGCATCTCACCATGGCGGACGACCAGCGGCGCAAGCTCCTCGGCCTTCCCATCGGCGCGGCCGTCATCGTACAGGCGGAGCTTGTCGCGGCCGATGTGGTGGATGCGGGCGACGCCCCGGAGTGCTTCGCCCAGCCCGTTCAGCATGGGTACCATGCGGGGCGCGCACAGGCTGCCGAGGAAGAGCACGACCTTCTCCCCCTCTTCGTAGGGGCTCGCGCCGGTACGGGGAATGACGGACGGGCATCCGGTTGGGACGAGCATGGTGGACACCCTGGCTCCGTACACGGCCTGCCACCGCTGCTCGTTCTCCCGGTTGTTGAAGACGACCACACGGGCGCGTGCCGCGATCGCGTCCTGGCAGTGCACGAGCCTGCCCCGCCAGGCCGCATCCCGTTCCGGAGCCTTCTCGTCCACGACCCGCACGAGCCGTGACACAACGGGTCCGCCGAACGTACCGATGAGCTCGATGGAGAAGTGATAGCAGGTCTTGACGACGTCGAACCCGGCCACGCCCAGGTGCTCGAGCGGATGCACCGGGACCCCGGCGGCGGTGACGCTACGCCCGTCCACCGGGGCGATGATCTCCACGGCGAGACCGCGCTTCCTCAGGCCTCCGGTGAGGGCGTGCAGCCGGATGGTATCTATGCCGTCCGGCTGCAGCGAGGGATCCTTGTGAAAGACGAACCCGACCTTCATCGGCGACCGCGCTCGAGAGACACGGTCGCGCTGGGCGGAGCGCGCCTCGCGGCGACCGCGCGCACGCGCCCCCGGCGCACGCCCGCCTTCACGATGATGTTCCACCCCAACCGGTTGAAGGGGAGGCGCCTGCCCAGGATGCGATCGGGCTGCGCCAGGCACTCCACGCGGCAGATCCTCACGCCGGATGGTGTACGACGGGCGAACCTGTGGGGGATCAGGTAGTTCGCCCGCCAGCACAAGGGCTGCAGACCGGCAAGCCGCAGCTTCGTCGTCAGGCTCAGAAACGAGTAGAACCGCAGGTGGGTCTCATCCCACCCGAACCAGGCCTTGTCGCCGAGCACATGGCGGTGATAGACGCCCTGGGTCAGGTAGTTAAGGGACAGGGCGTTCTGCGTGCTGACGATCAGCGCCCCATCGGGTCTCAGATGTGCGGCGGCCTGCCGCAGGAGGCCCTCGTCGTCCTCCACGTGCTCGAGCACATCCTTCATGAGGATGACGTCGAAGAGCCCGCCGCCGGCGCGCGCGTCAGCGGCGCGCGTCGGGAAGCGCTCGCCTTCCACAAAACGGCACCTGTCGGCGACCCCCCGATTCTCCGCGAACAGGCGGGCTGTGGCCAGCACGGCGCCCTCCGCGTCAACGCCGACGACCTCACTCCCCCCGGCCTCGGCGGCATGGATGACGAAGAGCCCCGCACCGCAACCGTAGTCGAGAAAGCTCTTGCCCCGCAGGTCGCCGATCAGCTCCCCGACGAAGCCGTTCTTCACGCGGCCGTAGGCCGTGCTCTGCTGAGCGAGATAGCGCCGCAGCGCCTGCGGCGCGTCAAGAGAGCGTATCCAGTGATCTTCCGGGTATCTGATGGTCCGCTCCTCAGCGCTCTCCCATGAAGCGGCGATACACCGCCTGCCATTCCCGCTCTTCGCGTTGCGCAGAGAACGATCTCATGCGCTCGCGGGCGGCCCTTCCCAGGGCCGCCCCCTGATCCGGCATGGTGATCAGTCTGTCCAGCGCGGACTGCAGGGCCTGCGCATCCCCATACGGAACCAGCAGACCGGATACGCCGTCTTCGATCAGGTCCTCGACGGCGCCCACACGGCTGGCCACGCACGGCAGCCCGCCGGCCATGGCCTCCATGAGGATGTTCGGGCAGCCCTCCGACACCGACGGCAGAACGAAGGCATCCAGGGAGTCGAGCCACGCGGGCATCGCCTCGCGCGCTACGGGCGGCCGCAGGCTCAGGATCTCACGAACGCCGGTGAGCGCGATCATGCGCTCCAGCGTGTCGCGCTCATGGACGCGCACCTCACCGACGAGCTCCACGCTGATGTCGTGCCTCTCGCGCAGGCCGGCCGCCGCCTTGAGAAGGTAGGGCAGACCCTTGGCGTACTTGAGGATGCCTCCGCTCCCGAGGCGAAACGGACCCGTGCGTGCAGCGCGCGCCCGCCACGCCGCGGAGGGGATGCTCACGGCGTTGTGGATGATCTCCCCTTTGCTCTTGACGGGAGTCAGGGCATCGGCCAGGTCGAGCAGCTCGCGGCTCAAGGCCACCACGCGATGCGCGTTCTCCAGGCCGCTCCTGCACATGGCCACGGCTTCGGGCTGAAAGAAGTGCCGTTTCACGTCGTTGCCGACCAGCGTGACGAGCGATCGCACCCCGTAGCGCCCGGCGAGGAGCCCGGCGACATAGCCGGCGGGATACAGAAAGAAGGCGTGCAGGAGGTCGTAGCGTTCCGCCGCGTGCAGGATCTCGAGAGACTGGTAGAGCGTCTTGATGGCGCGGGTATGGGGAGAATCGCCCCATCCCCGGTACTCCTCAGGATACGCAAACCGGCCGAGCTCCAGACGGTGCAGGGTGATCCCGTCGCGGCGCGTCGTGCGGCGGTTCTCATCGAGCAGCACGAGCGGGTCGGCGACCACCGAGAAGGCCGCCACATGAACGTCCGCTCCCAAGGCGCAGGCATGCTGCGCCACGCGCTCAGCCGTGCGCGCCAGCCCACCCCAGCTCTCAGGCGGGAACGCCGGGGTGAGGATGCAGATCTTCATGGCCCGCAGCTCGCGATGGTATCCTCCCACGATGGCACATTCGGATGTCTACCCAGGGCGTGAGTTTCATCCTTGGCAGGTCTGGCCCGGCTCCTACGACAATCCCCTTGCGGCCGGGCGCTATCCGCGGCCCGCGGCCACGGGATTGAAGATCACCCGGCAGACCCGCATCGCGGCCATGGGCTCCTGCTTCACCAGAGAGATCAAGGATACCCTCATCGCGGACGGGTATCGATTCCTCACGGCCGAGCAGGAGCACAGAGCCGCGCGGCACGCCAGCGCAGCCTGGGAACGCGTCTACAACACCTTCTGCCTGCGGCAGATAGTCCGCTACTCCTTCGAGGAGTGGCAGCCGGATCTGCGCTGGTGGGTAGCACCCCGGACCGGGGTGGTGCAGGACCCCTACCGCAGGATCGTCGTGTACCCCACGCCGGCGCAGGCGGAGGCGGACTTCGCCAGGCATCGCCTGTGTTCGCGCCGCATCCTCGAGGAGGCGGACGTCCTCATCCTCACGCTGGAGATGACGGAGATCTGGGAGGACACGCGCGACGGCGCGGTGATCAGCCTGCCCGCGGGTCCCTACGTGGCCGAAGGCGGCGACATGGACCGCTACCGCTTTCGCGTCAGCCGCTACCGCGAGAACCTGGAGAACCTGGACTACGTCGTCTCGGCCATGGCCCGCCACAACCCCGCCTGCACGGTTGTGCTCATGGTCTCACCGGTACACCTGTGGACGACCTTCAGGGAGGACGCGGACGTCGTCAGCGCCTGCGGCAACGCCAAGGCGACGCTCAGAGCCGCGGCGGACGAAGCGGCCGCACGCCATGCGAACGTCGTGTACTTCCCGGCTCTGGAGATCGCCACCACGCATCGCATGATCCACGGGCGGCCCGTCTTCGCCCAGGGCCGGGAGAGCTTTCATCCGGCCGCGGACACCGTCGGAGACGTGATGCGGGAGCTCTACCGTTTCTACGACGCGGATGCATAGGGCCGCCCCGGGGCCGCTCGTCCTCATCCACCCCCCGGCCGTCAGCAGGCGCTACCTGAAGACGAAGTTCCCGCCCTACGGGATGGGAGTGCTCGCGGCCTTCCTCAGAGCGCGGCACCGGGAGATGCTCGAGCCGTATCTGAGACTGATCGAGGACAAGGAGGCGCGGCACGCCATGTCAGGCTTTTCGTTCCGCGAGGCCATGTGACCCCCGCTTCCGGCGCCGAGCGCGCGGCCGCGGGCGCGGGTCTGCGCCGGTTTCTGACCGGCGCCGCCGGCCGCGGGCGCGGGTCTGCGCCGGTTTCTGACCGGCGCCGCCGCCCGCGCCCGAGCCACACGCGCCGCGGCCGGCTACATCCCCGCCCAAGGCGCGGCGCCCGCCTGGTCGCGAGAGGGGTATCGACCCGCCGACCTCAGATCATGTACTTGCCGCGCAGCCGACCCTGCCCACAGCCCTCGCCCTCGTGCGTCTTCCCGCAGTGCCCCTCGGACTCGTGCGTCCAGCCGCAGTGGCCGCCCCCGGAGATCGCCGTGAGCTCCTCGTCCGAGAGGGCGATCCTGCGGCTCTCCTCGTCGCTGAGCTCGAAGCTGCGCGCTTCGGCGAGCTCCTTGAGGTCGAAGTCGTAGCCCGCGGCGTGGATCACGGCGAGGCGCTCCCCCGAGCTCGTCGCCGCCTTGACGGTGGCGATGAACTCCTTGTCTGTGGCCAATCTGCGCAGATAGTTCCTGGCGTCCTCGACCGACATCTCGTGCCTCCCCTTCCCTGACTTCCTGACTGGCTCTTTCCGACCGATCGCCTGCACCTGCCGCGACAATAACCCATGTCGTGCAGCAGCAGGCGCCGGGACATGCGACCATGGCGCCCCGCGACCTCAGCGCTCCTGCCCGGCGGGCTCGGCCAGGGGGTGCCGCTCCTCCGCGGCGCCGCGCTTCCGCGGTTGCACCATGCGGTAGCCCTTGTCGGCGGCGGCGGCGTGCGCGGTCAGCCCCACGCCCAGCAGCGCGCGACTCAGGTAGGTGTCGTAGTACTCCTCGAGGTAGGCCGTGAGGTGGTTCCTGTACGGCGAGCAGACCATGAGGCCCTCTTCGTTGAAGCGCCGCGCGCGCAGGCGCTTGTTGGCGCAGCCGCCGCCGCAGATGGGGAGCACCGCGCAGGCCAGGCACTCGGGGTCGTCGTAGGGGTCGGCGCCGAGAGCGTAGAGGGCGCGCAGCCCGGGGTCGGTGATGGGGTCCTCTTCGTGGACGTCGCCGATCACCATGTGCGGCTTGCCGACGTCCTCCCAGCACTTGTAGAGCTCGCCGCCGGGGCCCACGACGAAGCCGTTGTGGCTGGTGGCCACGCAGACGCCGTGCAGGTCGCCGGCGGGGTAGAAGCCCTCCTTCGGCAGGAGGCCGCCGCGCTGGTAGAGGTCGAAGGCGAGCGCGGCCCAGTCGCCGCAGTCAAGGTTGCAGCCGTGGTCGTAGGCGTGCGCGAGGCTGGTGTGTACGTGCCCTGGGTAAACGGACAGATGCTTGCCCGCGAAGCGCGCGCGCAGCTCCGCGTGCAGCTCGAGGAAGCCTTCGAGGTTGTGCTTGTCGATGTTGACGCGGATGGCGCAGGAACCCTCGTAGGGCGACTCCATGAGGAGGGCGATGTTCTCGAGGATACGCGCGTAGGTGGGCGCCCCGCCGGCCAGCGCGCGGCGCGCGTCGTGCACCTCCGGGGGGCCGTCGAGGGTGATCTGGATGGAGCGGATCCTGAGATCGTTGAGGCGGGCGATCCTGGCCTCGTCGAGGAGGTAGCCGTTGGTCACGAGGCCGGCGCCCTCGAAGTCGATCTCGAGAGCCTCGACCTTCTGTGTGATGTCCTCGATCAGCTCCCACGCCAGGGTGGGCTCGCCGCCGTACCAGCCGATGGACAGGTGGCGGGCGTCCTTGTAGCCGGCGATGAAGGCGATCAGGCGCTCAATGGTCTCGGGGCTCATCGTGGCGCCGTCCCGCTGGTCGTGCTCGAAGCAGTAGGGGCAGCGGAAGTTGCACTTCAGGGTGGGGCACACGGTGAGGCCCAGATGGGAGCTGTCGAAGCAGCGCGCATGGCGCTCGTAGTGGCGGGCGAGCAGGAGGCGCTGCTCCTCGCCCGCCTCGACG
>Ga0194057_10001384_pt1 | contig 12269 bp, 11 predicted proteins | sample SepL4415m_MetaG_FD_155474 | JGI IMG/M metagenome (GOLD analysis project Ga0194057, IMG submission 155474) | Anoxic zone freshwater microbial communities from boreal shield lake in IISD Experimental Lakes Area, Ontario, Canada - Sep2016-L442-15m | ecosystem: Environmental > Aquatic > Freshwater...
GACCGAAGGTCTCTCGGTAAATTGGAGACCTTCGGTCGGTGGCGTGGCTCGGTCGGAGACCGGCCACAACAGCACGGGCATCTTGCCCGTGTCGAATTCCACGGGCTGGAAGCCCGTGCCCCGCTCCCCGCCTTCCTCTGTCGTCTCTGTTCGCCGCGTGGTATAATGCGTCATGGCCTACCCCAATTCCTCACCTCCCATCTACGCGACCGTGAACGACATCGATCTGAAGTTCATTGATGAAATCGTCGAGCGTCTGGGACGACGCACCGAGGCGGTGATCCCTATTTTGCAGGCCGTTCAGTCCCATTTTCGCTACCTACCTCGCGAGGCTATGGAGCAAGTCTGTCGGCTAACCGAGATCACACCTGCGACGATTGCGGGGGTTTCTACATTTTATACCCAGTTCCGCCATCGGCCGGTCGGCGAGCACATTATTCGCGTATGCCACGGCACGGCTTGCCATGTGAAAGGCTCGGAATTGGTGCAAGATGCCCTGGAACGTCAGCTTGGCATCGCTTGCGGTAATGATACCGACGCCAAGGGGTTATTTACCATCGAAAAGGTCGCCTGCCTCGGGTGCTGCACGCTAGCCCCGGTCATCCAGATTGACAATATAACCTACGGCAACCTCAACTCGCACCGAACGGGCGACGTGATCGATGCCTTTCTGTCGCAAGACCGCGAGGGCCGGCCCTCCGATTTGGCTGCGGCCGTGCATGACGGCCCGGTGGGCGAAATTCGCGTCGGCCTGGGTTCGTGCTGTGTGGCCGTGGGTAGTGGAAAAGTTCACGAAACCATCTGCCGCACTTTGGCCGCTACGGGGATCCCGGCGGTGGTGAAGCAGGTCGGCTGCGTGGGAATGTGCCATCAGACACCCTTGGTGGAACTGATTCCGCCCGGCGGCGGACCGTCAAAACTGTTCGCCCGTGTGCAGGCCGAAGATGCCCGGGCCATTGTGCTTTCCCAATACCAACCCAAGGCTCTTTGGCGACGGATGGGCCGTCGTGCAGCCAGTTGGTTCGATCGTTTCCTTAGCGACGAGACGACCGACCCGGTGTGCGATCGCGCAATCGACGTTCGCGACCGGCCGGTCTGTGCGTTCCTTGGACCGCAGCAGCATGTGGCCACCGAGTATTGCGGCCAGATCGATCCGACCAACCTGGACGAATACCTCCAGCATGATGGATTCAAGGCCCTACGGCACTGCCTCGAAAAGCTCTCGCCCGAGCAGATCATTGAGCAGGTACATGCCAGCGGGCTACGGGGCCGCGGCGGGGCCGGTTTTCCCACGGGACAAAAGTGGGCCACGACCCGGGCAGCGGCTGGCGAGAAGAAATACGTTATCTGCAACGGTGATGAAGGTGATCCCGGTGCCTTCATGGACCGCATGCTCTTGGAGTCGTTTCCTTATCGCATCATCGAAGGCATGGTGATCGCAGCCAAGGCCGTCGGGGCCGACGAAGGGATCTTTTATATTCGGGCCGAGTATCCGCTGGCCGTGAAACGGATCCGCGCGGCTCTCCACAAGCTAGAAGATCGCGGCCTGCTGGGCGACCGCGTGCTGAGCACCGACTTTCGCCTGCACCTTTCGGTGAAGGAAGGGGCAGGGGCCTTTGTCTGCGGTGAAGAGACCGCTTTACTGGCATCGTTGGAAGGCCGTCGCGGCATGCCCCGGCTGCGTCCACCCTATCCGGCTGAGTCGGGCCTGTGGGGCCGGCCAACCTCGGTGAATAATGTTGAAACCTATTCCGTGGTTCCCTGGATATTCCGCAATGGACCCGAGGCATTCGCCCGACTTGGCACGGAAAAAAGCAAGGGAACGAAGGTTTTTGCTCTGGCTGGCAAAGTCGCGCGGGGTGGGTTGATCGAGGTGCCGATGGGCATCACTGTCCGCCAGATCGTCGAGGAGATCGGCGGTGGCGTGGCGGGTGGAAGGACGTTCAAGGCCGTGCAGATCGGCGGGCCGTCCGGCGGTTGTGTGCCCGCCGAACTGGCCGATACGCCGGTCGATTTCGAGGCGTTATCCCAGGTCGGGGCGATCATGGGTTCTGGAGGCATGGTCGTCTTGGACGACCGCGACTGCATGGTCGATATGGCCCGCTATTTCCTTCGCTTCACGCAGGACCAATCGTGCGGCAAGTGTACGCTCTGCCGCATCGGCACGCGGCGGATGCGCGACATCCTTGATCGTATATGTAGTGGCAAGGGCCAAAAGGGCGACCTGGAAACGCTCGAACAACTCAGCCGTACGGTCGGGGCCGGCAGCATCTGCGGGCTGGGACGCACCGCGCCCAATCCGGTACTCTCGACGCTGCGCTACTTCCGCGCGGAGTACGAGGCCCACCTAGCCGGTCGCTGTCCCGCGGGCAGGTGCAAAGAAATGATCGCCTACCGTGTGAACGACGCCTGTACCGGTTGCACACTCTGCGCCCAAAAGTGTCCGGCCGACGCCATCCCCATGACACCCTACGCCCGACACACGATCGACATGCAGAAGTGTACGCGCTGCGATACATGCCGGCAGATTTGTCCCGTGGAAGCAGTTTTTGTGGAATAATGGCACGAATTACCATCGACCAACGCGAAATAGAAGTACCACCGGGATCGGCGATCCTCGACGCGGCGGAGCGGTTGGGCATTGAGATCCCCACGCTTTGCTTTTCGCGGCAGTGTGAGCCATCGACCTCGTGCCTGGTCTGCTTGGTGAAGCTTTTGCCCAGCGGCCGCATGGTGCCCGCCTGTGCTACACCGGCTGCCGAAGGCATGATGGTCGAGAGCGAGACGGACGAGGTTCATGCCATTCGCCGCAGTACGTTGGAACTGCTTCTAAGCGATCACCTGGGCGATTGCGTGGCTCCCTGTTCGTTCGGCTGCCCGGCGCAGATGAACATTCCGCAGATGCTCCGCCAAATTGCCATGGGCGAACTTCGCGAGGCCCTGATTACGGTCAAGGCGGACATTGCCATGCCGGCCGTGTTGGGGCGAATCTGTCCGGCCCCTTGCGAAAAGGTCTGCCGTCGCGGGAATCTCGACGGCGCAATCGCGATTTGCGAACTCAAACGCATCGTGGCCGATGTCGATCTCGATTCGGCGGAACCCTATCTGCCGCCTTGTCGCCCCGCGTCGGGCAAGCGGGTGGCTATTGTCGGCGGCGGACCAGCCGGGTTGGCGGCCGCTTACTATCTGGCCCAGAGCGGCCACGCCTGCACGATCTTCGACGATACGGACATACTCGGTGGTATGTTTGGCCGCGAGATTCCGCCCGAAAAACTACCTCGCGACGTGCTGCAACGCGAGATCGCTCAGATCCTTCGCCTCGGAATTGAAACGCGGATGCATGTGCGCGTAGGCCGCGACGTTTCGTTCACGGAACTTCGTTCCCAATATGACGTCGTGGTGATTGCTATCGGCTGGACCGCAGCCGAGCAGGTATCCCCCTGGTGCGTTGGCGTTTCGGGTGGCGGAATTGCGGTCAAACGCCGGACCTATGAAACAAACCTGCCGGGAGTCTTCGCAGTCGGAAACGCCTTGCGCGGACAAGGGACGACCGGCATCCGCAGTGTGGCCGACGCCAAGGAGGCCGCAGTGGCCATCGACCAATTTCTATCTGGTCAGGTGGTAATCGGAACCAGTACGCCGTTTACCACGCGGATCGGAAAAATGGCTCAGGACGAGTTGGTGCAGCTTTCAATGGATACGGCGCAGGTTCCGCGTTGCGAAGCCACAAGCGGCGTTGGATTGTCGCAGGCCGCCGAGCAGGCCGCGCGATGCCTGCATTGCGATTGCCGCTCGCTTTCAACTTGCCGATTGCGGAAGTACTCGGCGTTATACGGTGCCGATCCGCGCCGCTTCAAGGGCGAGCGGAGGAAATACGAGCAAGACATCCGTCATGCCGATATCCTCTTTGAGCCGGGCAAGTGCATCGATTGCGGCTTGTGCGTGCAGATCACGGCGGCGGGCGGGGAAGATCTCGGTCTGACCTATATCGGCCGCGGTTTTGACGTGCGAATCGGCGTGCCGCTGGGCCACTCGGTCGCCGAGGCCCTAGCAAAAGTCGCCGCCGAGTGCGTCGCCGCGTGTCCTACAGCGGCGATTGCTTGGAAGAAGGGCCAATGAGGCAGAATACCGATGTTCGGCGAGGGTCTCCTGACCCCGCCGAAACGACTGACCGAAGGTCTCCCCGGCGAAGGGAGACCTACGGTCGGTCGTGTGGCTCGGTCGGAGACCGGCCACAACAGGGACCGGCCACAACAAGGTTCCACCCTTTTCAGGTTTGGCCACGGATGAAACACGGATGGAACCACGAAAGACACGAAAGACACGAAAGGGAAAAAGGAGAGGAAGATGAATGACAAGGCGATGGAAAGGATATTTATCTTCCCCTATCCGCGCCCATCTGTGTCATCCGCGGTTTCTTGCTTTCTTTCCTATTTTTCTGCTCCTCATATTTCTGTCGAAAGATTTTATTAGTATTCACCGCGAGAGAACACAAAGGGCGCAAAAGAAAGATTCTATTCTTTGCGTTCTCTGCGCTCTTTTGCGGTGAATCCTATTGGATATTATGGCCGCTGAATCGCCTGTCGTCTTGGTGAAATGGTACGATCTGGTAAAATAGTTATTCGGTGTAAATGAGGGAATGAATGACAATGATAGGAAATCACCATGCCCAAGAAAATGGCTGGCTTGCCGCCGCTTTTCAAAACGCGAGGGGAGTTTGTTCGATTGGGACCAGCCGTATTGAAAAGCGACGGTAAGCCGCACTCCAAAGGCTAAATCAAGGAGGACAGCGTGATAGCAATCTTGAAGGAGCATGGTGCCAAGTGCCTGCTGCTTTTCTTGCTGATACCCTGCCTGCCGGGCTGCGGAGGATGCCGTAAAACGCCAGAGGCCAAGCAGCAGGCTGAAGAAAAGGCCAAAAAAAAAGAAAAGGAAAAAGAGCCGTTCGAGGCCCAGAGGCCAGCCGTTATGCCTTCGCCAAATGAATTTTCCGGGCTGTGCAAGCCGGGCCACTGGGTCAGCATGGCTTGGCCCGATGTAAAGGCCAATCGCGGTGACTTTCAGGGCGATTTGCAAACCCAGATTGTCGATCAGAATGACCACAAGGTGCCGCTGGTTGCGGTTCCTTACGAAATAGCCATGCAGCGGCCGGCAGCCCTGGCCAAGGATCAGCCGAAGTCGCTCGAATCATCCATTTGGATTCCACCTCAGCAGGAAGCCCGCTCGGTGAATTTCAAGCTGGCGGCCGGTGACGGAGGTCCGGCGGCGATTGAGCGGAGCATGTTGCTACAGCGCATGCCGTCGTATCGTTATTACTTCATCGTTCTCTCGCAAGTGGCTAGTCGTTACGAGTATCTTGACAAGAAACTCGTCTCGATCCATCTGCATCGTTCCAAGGCCGAAAGCGACACAGGACCGAAGTACTACGAAGTGGTGTCGATGCCGGCATCGCGGCGGCCGAGCCTGCCAAGCAACGCGCTGTATTGGACAAGCATTGCCTATCTGCTCTGGGACGACTTTGACCCGGCGCAATGGGACATCGACCAACAACATGCTCTGGTCGATTGGCTGCATTGGGGTGGGCAGATTATCGTCAGCGGCCCCGATGCCTTGGAGCAACTCCAGAGCAGTTTCCTGCGGCCCTACCTGCCGGCTACCGTAGCGAAGTCGCGAACTTTCTCGGCAGAGAAGTTGGCGGAACTAAGTTATTGGGCGGGCGACTTTGGCCCTCCCCCGAAACCGGTGAAATCTTGGCCGGGGGCGGAGCTGAAAAAAGACCGCCACGCCGAGTATCTTCCCTACACGAGCGACTTGCTGATCGAGCGGCAAGTTGGCCGCGGGCGAATCGTGGCATCGGCCTTCCGCCTGACGGGAACCGAGTTGATCGGTTGGGCGGGCTACGATTGCTTTTTCAACGCCTGTCTGCTGCGGCGGCCGGCACGTGAGTTTTGGATCGACAAGGAGTCGGAAGAGTTGCAATTCCGATGGGCCGACACGAAAGCGAATCTCTCTCCGCTGGATGCCGCAAAGATGACCGCTGTGCGATATTTTTCCCGAGATCCGGGGGTAAACTTTACGAGTTACGCGGCCGATGTCGTGGCCGCCCAAAGATCGGTTTCGGAAACCGGTTTTGGCGGATCTCCGACACCCGACTCGATCGTCGATGATAACGGCATTCTGGGCAACGGCAACGCTCCTGTTTCGCTCGACAAGAAAGTTGCTCCCGGGCTGGGTGCCTGGAACGACTTCAGTCCCGTGGCCCAGGCCGCGCGAACAGCACTGGCCAATGCCGCCGGCATCAGCGTTCCGGAGCGGAGCTTCATTATCTGGGTGGTGGTTGGCTATTTGTGCGTGCTCGTACCGGCCAACTGGATCGTCTTTCGGCTCCTTGGCCGCGTGGAGTGGGCGTGGATCGCGGCACCGCTGATTGCGATTGCCTGCACGGTCGTAGTGATTCAGCAGGCTCAATTGAATGTTGGCTTTGCCCGATCGCAAAACGAGATCGCCGTGATCGAGATGCAGCCCGGTTATTCGCGGGTACATGTGGCACGCTATACATCGCTCTATACTTCGCTGGCCACGCGCTACGAGTTTCGCCTCGGCGATCCGTGCGGACAGATTCTTCCGTTTCCCCGCGTCACCTCCCCGGAGCAGTTTGAAATGCCGGTGTGGCAGACCCGCGGTGAATTGGTTTGCCGACGTGGTGATGATACGCAACTAACCGGGTTCAACGTGGGGTCGAACGTCGTCGATTTCGTGCATAGTGAGGAGATGGCCGAATTCGGCGGCAAGGTTACTCTGCACCGAGATAGCAACGGAGGATTGCGGGTGACCAACGGCACAACGCACCCGCTGGATGATTGCCGGGTCGTTTGCGGCCTATCCGGCGGCACCGACTTGGCAAGGATCGGCCGGCTTGAACCCGGCGCGACCGCGGTCTTGAAGTTCAAACCCTATTCCCGCCGAGGAAAAGCCGCAGCAGACCCTACTAAGGACGGACTTGGAAGTCCATCCTACCATCGTTCCCAAGGTTCGGACCCCAGCGGCGAATTGAGTGTCGAGGGAATTGCTGAAGTGGCTTTGCAGCAGGATTTGCGAGTTGGCGAGATTTGTCTCGTGGCCCAAGTCGCCGACGATGTGCTAGGCCTGACGGTTACCCCTGTAGCGCGGCAGGCACGGCAGGCCGCGCTTTTGGTCGCCCACCTCGATGCCGGCCAGCTTCCAGAGCCTTATAGTGATAAAAAAGCAACAAATGACAAATGACAAATCTCTCAAATTTCAGATTTCAATGGATTGGCAGGCCGTCCGTCGCGAAACCGCAAGCGGAATTCCGTCGCCAAGCCCTAAGCCCTAAGACCCAAGACCTTCTTTTCCAATGATCGAGCTCATTAACTTTACGAAGCGTTACCACAACCTTTTGGCCGTCGATCAATTGAACCTGAAGATCGAGGCTGGCGAGATGTTCGGCTTCATCGGCCCCAACGGCGCCGGCAAGAGTACGAGCATCCGCTTCCTGGCCACGTTGCTGAAGGCTACCAGTGGCGAAGGGATTGTTAACGGCTATCGCGTGAGCAAGGATCCGCTGGACGTGCGCCGCAGTATCGGCTACATGCCTGACGGCTTTGGCGTTTACGACGGCATGAAGGTATGGGAGTTCCTTGACTTTTTTGCCGTGGCCTATCAGCTTCCCCGTGCCAGGCGGCGGCAGGTCTTGGACGACGTGATGGAATTGTTGGACCTGACCGGCAAGCGCGATGCCTTCGTCAGTGGGCTGTCGCGCGGCATGAAGCAGCGGCTTTGTCTGGCGAAGACGCTGGTCCATGACCCGCCGGTGCTGATCCTTGACGAGCCGACCAGCGGCCTGGATCCGCGTGCGCGGATCGAGGTCAAAGCCCTCTTCAAGGAGCTTCGCCGCATGGGTAAGACGATCCTCATTTCCAGCCATATCCTCGGCGAACTGGCCGACTGCTGTAGCTCGATCGGCATCATCGAGCGGGGTAAGCTCTTGATGTCCGGCCCGATCGACGAGGTCTATCGTCGTATTCGCGGCAATCGCACGGTGCGGATCCGCTTTCTGGAAAACATTGAGGTCGGCCTGGCGATCATTCGCAACATGCCCGAGACACGCAACGTGCAGATCGAGGACCAGCACGTGACCGTCGAGTTGGCTGCCGACGATAACCAGGTGGCCGGTCTGATGGAGAAGCTCGTGACCGCCGGCGTGCGGATGAGTTCCTTTGCCGAGAAGGAGCCGACGTTGGAGGATGTGTTCATGATGGTGACGAAGGGGGTGGTGGCTTAATCCCATGTACTTCATCGAAAACCCGGTCCTCCAACGCGAACTCCTTGTCAACCTCCGCATGAAGCGGGCGTTCGTTCTGCTGCTGCTCTACATCGCCCTACTAGGCTTGGTCGTTTACGCAGCGTGGCCGAGCCAGACGCGATTGGATCTGGCGCGCCGCCCGCAGGAAGCGTCGCGGTTGGTTGATCTGTTCTTCCTGGGCCAATATGTTCTGCTGTCGCTGATGGTTCCCAGCTTCGCTGCCGGCACGATCACGGGCGAAAAGGAACGGCAGACCTATGAAATGCTGCTGGCCAGCCCGATGCGACCGGGAGCCGTGGTGCTGGGCAAACTGCTGGCGGCTCTGAGCCACCTTGCCGTGCTGGTCTTCTGTTCGCTGCCGATCGTCATGCTTTGCCTGCCGCTGGGAGGCGTGTCGCCTTATGAAGTGCTGGCGACCTACTGCGGCATGGCGGCCTGCGTGACGCTCTTCGGCATGATCTGCGTGGCGGCCAGCAGTTACTTTGCCCGAACCATCGCAGCTCTGGTCGTTTCTTACATGGTGATCTTGCCACTAACCCTGGTGGGCGTTCTGTTCTACGCGCAGACATCCGGTTTTTGGCGATTAGTGATGATTGGCTGGGTGTTGCCCATCGGGTGCCTGGCGGGTGCGGTGGCGTTGCTGAGAGCCACCAGCCGTCGGCTCCTGCATCCGTCTGACGTGGGTGCGGAGGCCAGAGACGTTGTCGATCCCGACTTTGAGCAGAAGATGGCCGTGGGCATGGTCATCCGTAGCGACCAGTTTCCGGATAAGCTCTTCGCGCCGGCCAAGCGCAACGATCTCATGGCCGACGGGGTCAATCCGATTTTCGACAAGGAGATGCGCAGCGAACTTTTTGGCCAGGGCACGCTTATGCTGCGGTTGGTGATCCAGATGAGCATGTTGTTGGCCCTGCCGTTGATGGCGGTCTGCCTGTATATCAAGCCCGCCTGGGCACCTTGGTACACTTGTTACATCGTGTTGTTCAACGTATTGGTGGGGCCGGTCTTTTCCGCGGGAAGCGTGACCAGCGAGCACGAGCGGCAGACGCTGGAACTGCTGCTCACGACGACCGTTTCACCGTGGCAGATTCTCAGCGGCAAGCTGATTTCCGGGCTGAGGGTATCGTGCGTGCTGACGGCATTTATAATCTGGCCGCTACTCTTGGCCTGGCTTTTGCCGCCCTGGACGTACCGGTTCGACACACTGACGATACTTCGCTGTTTTGTCATCGTGGCCCTGACGGTGCTGACGACGACCACGCTGGGCATGTTTTGCTCAGTGCTCTTTTCTCGCACAGGCGTGAGCATGATGGCGACCTATGCCATTCTTTTGCTGCTCTACGCGGTCCCCGTGGCGGCCTGGATTTTTGCGATGGAGTTTTCGCCATCAATGCGCGCGATTGTTTTGGGTCAGATCGCCGCTGGCTGGAACAGCCCATTCACATGGCTACAGTGGTCCACCGCAACCAGCCCCCTGGCTGCCGCATTCAGCCTGCCCTTGACGTTGGGCGATGTGCAGAATCACGCCCCAGGTGCCGGTTTCTGGTGGCAACACGCCGCTTCGGCTTTCATCGCGTTTTACGTCCTGCTTGATGCGTTTTTGTTGGGCACCATGCTTTGGCTATTTCATCGCAGATGGCGAGTGTGGCATTGACTACCAGTTCCTCCTGGTTTAGACTGGGGTCTGTGAACCTCAAATTTTTTATCCGCTATCCGTTTATCAGTAATTATGTCGGAATTTTTGAAGGTAACTATCGTCAGGGAAGCGAACATCTATTTTGGCGGCGGCGTGACCAGTCGCACGGTGATTTTTGCCGACGGATCGAAGAAGACTCTTGGAATAATGATGCCGGGGGAGTATGACTTCGGAACGGGCGCGCCGGAAGTCATGGAGATACTTTCAGGCAAACTGACGGTCAAACTGCCCGGCTCGGAAGAATGGGTCGAGGTGAAGGGCGGCGAATCCTTCAACGTCGCGGGCAATTCCCGCTTTGCGATGAAGGTTACGGAACTGTCGGACTATTGCTGTTCCTTCGTCGGCTGATGCAAAGCCGCGCTCAAACGCTTGCCGTCGGCTAAGGACCGGCGCAGAAATAACTGTCGCAAGAAAAGTAGCAGGCACACTCCGTGTGCCGTCTGCCCCCGCTCGGCGAGTGGGCAAAACACGACAGTTATTTCTGCGCCGGTCCTAAATCGTAGGTTTTTACAGCAGTTTCGCCAATTCCAGAGGGTCCGCCACCTCAAAAACTAAAGTAATCCGGCCACGAACAAGGAACAATGCCATGAGAACGCTGGGATTATTGATGTCGGTCTTCGTGATTTCATTGGTCACGACGATGAAAGAAACCACCACCCTCGACATTAAGACCAAGAAGCCCGCCGATCAGGTCAAGATGAAGATCGAAAATGACACCGTTACGCTCGATGTCCTGAGCCAAAGTGGGATCGGCAGCGCCACGATCACCTTGGCAAAAGGGAAGTGGCCGACCACGGTAGTTCTCCGTCTTCACCTCAGCGGCCTGGAATCCTTTGCCGTTTTCAACAGCAAGATCAAGCTTACGGGCTCGGTATTGAGCCACAGCGGGAACACGAAGCGTCTCTATTTGACCGAGATCGGCAAAGAGGGGGAGTGGGAGCCTGGAACGGAGATCAAAGTCCTGGATTCCGCGGGCAAACCGGTGAAGGGCCTGCCCGATAAAGGCGGCTACTTTGAGATCACTTTGCCCAAGGCCCTGTTGGAAGGCGAATTAGAGAGCCTGGAGTTGAAGTGGATTGATTTCTATCGAGGATGAAAGGTCTTTTGCCAAATCCAGTACACCGGGTTTGTTGTGCTTGCAAAGGGCACCGTTTTTCAGCGCAACCTCGAACATGGTTCCAGCACCCGCCGCGAATCACGCGGTACGCGCCCGTTGTAGAACCACTAGGATCAGTCACCGCTTTCGCCCCATACTTGCTATACCAATCCTGGCACCACTCCCATACATTCCCGTGCATGTCATACAGCCCAAAAGCGTTCGGCTTCCTTTCGCCTACAGGGTGCGTCTTGCCGCCTGAGTTCTTATCATACCATGCGTACTCACCAAGTTCCTTTTCGTCGTCCCCAAAACAAAACTTGCTTGTGCTTCCCGCTCGACACGCATATTCCCATTCCGCCTCCGTAGGCAATACAAACTTGCCCCCTTGGCCGTCGGTCTTTGCATTCAGTTTGACAAGGAACTTCTGGCAGTCGTCCCAACTGACGTTCTCCACGGGGTTCTTCGGACCCTTGAACTTGCTCGGGTTGTTGCCATCACTGCTTCCCACTGCTCCTGCGTCACTTCATGCTTGCCAAGATAAAACGGCTTCGTAATCGTCACTTTGTGGACGGGCTTGTAACTATCGCCCCCCATCTTGAACTCGCCCGCCGGGATGAGCGTCAATTTCAACTCCACCCCACCACCCAAGTCCACTGCCAGCCCCTTCGGCCCTTCTTTTGTCTCGCTGAATGCAGTCCACGCCATCGCGAGAAGCACGATCCACCCAATCACGAAGTTTCTCATACCAGATCCTTCTCCAGAAGATTTTCCAAGCCCAGACGATGCTCACGCCGAACCACACGGTTAAAAACACTCCATCAAAGTCCTGCCCCGTGCAGACCAGGCGGCAATCTTAATCTCCTGTGAGCATAGCACGGCGGCGTTATCAGACAACTGGCGGCTGAAGCACTGGCAACTGAGGCAAACGTCTCGCGCCCCGAACGCCATGCTTCTCGGGTTCTGCACCTAAAGACCGGCGCATCAATAAGTGTCGCAAGAAAAGTAGCAGGCACACTCCGTGTGCCTGCGTGTCCATTCCAGACATGACCGGGTAGGACGGAACGGTGCAACGCCGTGCGGCTCGCGATGGGTTGATGGGTTTTGCTGGGGGCCGGAGTAGGCCGATGCCGAGAAAGAAAACAACAAGACAG
>Ga0194057_10001386_pt1 | contig 12266 bp, 8 predicted proteins | sample SepL4415m_MetaG_FD_155474 | JGI IMG/M metagenome (GOLD analysis project Ga0194057, IMG submission 155474) | Anoxic zone freshwater microbial communities from boreal shield lake in IISD Experimental Lakes Area, Ontario, Canada - Sep2016-L442-15m | ecosystem: Environmental > Aquatic > Freshwater >...
GCACCAAATTCTGCAAGGGCAACTGCAAGGGCGTGGGCAGAGCATAGATAATCGCCACGGCGGGAGTCCACACCCCGACATTGGCCAGCAACGTCGGCAGCACGCTGCGGGAATACCACCCGGGAGTCAGCAAATCCTTCACTACCACACGCCCGCGGAAACCGGTGGCGGTCCACTGGTAAACCAGCACCGTCAGCGGGATGGCCAGAATCGTACAATAGATTGCCTGGTCCATCAGAGTCTTGATCACGATGGTGGTTATGTCATGGCCCGCACCCACCACCCGGGCTAACAGCCGATACCAAATCTCCACCTCCAGTCCCTTATAACTCCAAAACACGGTTAATACCATGCCCTGCCGCCAACTGTATTGGTGCCGTGAGGCCGACCTGCAACGCAAATAAAGAAATGGCAAAAACCCGCCGAAAAAGCCGGTGGATATAATGCCAAACAGCAATCCGGTATGTGCCCGAAAGGTTGTTAGATGATCAAACACCGCCCGCGTCGGCGCATGATTATAATAGGCCAGAACTATAACCAAGGCCGTGACCTGCAACACCAACCCCGGCAGCAAGTTGGCGCGGGCACCATGCCAGCCCGCTTGCCAGGGTGGTTCGCGGTTAGTGGTTACGGCAGCCATGTGACAACCCAAACTCACTCATCACCACGGAACTGACCAGTGCGAAATATAACAATCTGCCGTCTATCAGAATGTAAGAAAAACGGGCTTGCCGGTGAATCGGCAAGCCCGCGTTATGGGTTACTTGAATACTAATATCAACTGCCGCTCAGAGCGCCATGTCCTTAAGCTTCTTGAGCGGACGCACCTTGACCACCGTGGTGGCGGGCTTGGCCTTGAACATCACCTCTTCTTTGGTGAATGGGTTGATGCCCTTGCGTGCCTTGACCGCGGGCTTGCGCACCGTGCTGATCTTGATGATGCCAGGCAGGACGAACTCGCCGACGGCGTTCTTTTTGACGTGACCTTCAATGACGGCAGTCAAGCTGTCCAGAACGGCAGTCACTTGTTTGCGGCTTAGTTCGGTGCTGGCTGCGATCTGATCCAGAATCTGGGTCTTATTGAAGCGGGCTTTGATGAGTGTGGTTTTGGTTGCCATGCACAGGAAGTCGCGGAAATGGCCGCCGATGTCAAGACCTCCAATAAATTATTCCACGCCCGCCCAAACTTGCCGCACCGCTGCCCGCCACGGCAGTGGTGCCGATCCTAACAATCGCCAATCGGTCAGAGTCCATGGTCTAACAAAAAAATCGGAGAGGTCGTGGACTGTCGGGCGGGGGGCGACGTGAGCGACCTGGCGTTTATCCTTGCACGGCATGGTTTCGTGGCAACAATTCACGCCCCCCCGCGCTGCGGGGCCACCCCATGAGCGAAGCTGTTAGCCACCCCACCAACGCCACCTTCGAGGACATCGGCGCAGTGCTGCGCGGACACCAGTCGTTTGTGCTGCTCAGCCACGTCCGCCCGGATGGTGATGCAATCGGCTCCCAGATCGCGCTTGGCACAGCGTTGTTAGAAATGGGCAAGTCAGTGCGCCTCATCAACGAAGACGGCTTGCCGGAAAGCCTGGCATTCCTGGCGGGCTCGGAACTCATCGAGTTACCACCCGCCGCACCCGTGGCTTGCGCGGTGGCCATTGCCCTGGACACCGCCACCAAACCACGCCTCGGCGAGCGGGCGCTGCATGCCACCTCCCGCGCTACTCTCTGGCTTAACATCGATCACCACATCTCTAACCCTCGATACGGCGATTTAAATCTGATAGATTCCACCAGCCCGGCCACCGGCCAGATTTTGTATGATCTCATCACATGCTTGAATCTGCCGCTGCCAGCGACAGCACGGGATGCGTTGTATGTCGCGGTGTCCACCGATACCGGCTCGTTCCAGTATCCATCCACCACCGCCCATACCTACGAACTGGCGGCCGACCTGATCCGCCGCGGCTTGAATGTGGGCCAAATCAATTCCCAAACATACGACGAGTTACCATTCCGCCGCTTGGAATTGCTGCGCGCCTTGCTCGGCACCCTGGAACTAACCCCGGACGGGCTGGTCGCCCATTGGGAATTATGTCATCACATGCGCCTTGATCTGGCGCTGCGCCCCGAGGACAGCGAGGGCCTCATCGACACCATCCGCGCGATTCGCGGGGTGCAAGTCGCGGTGTTTTTTGAAGAACTCAGCGATGGCAAAATCCGTGTCTCGATGCGTTCGAAAGACCGCCGTCTCGACGTCTGCCAGATCGCCATGGAATTCGGCGGCGGCGGCCACGCCCTGGCCGCAGGCCTGCGCATGCCCGGCCCGCTGGCCGTGGCCAAGGCCCGCGTGCTGAAGGCTATCGACCGCCGGGTAGCCGCCATGCAGAACAATTTATAACATATTTTATGCAACCTAATCCCATGGAATTGAACGGCCCCAGCGGCGTGTTGTTAGTTGATAAGGCCCCGGACATGACCTCGCACGACGTGGTGGCCATTGCCCGCCGTGCCTTGAACACCAAAAAAATCGGCCATTGTGGCACGCTGGATCCGTTGGCCACCGGTTTGCTGATGTTAGTGATTGGCCGCGCCACCAAGATCCAGGATCTACTAATGAGCGAGGATAAGGAGTATGTCGGCACCATGACTCTCGGGGCCACCACCAGCACCCAAGACCGTCAGGGCGAAATACTCGAAAGCAAGCCAGTGCCGGACTTGACTGCGGCCCAAATCCAGCAGGCATTCGACGCCTTCACCGGCGAGTTCGGCCAGTTGCCGCCTATGGTTTCCGCCATCAAAAAAGACGGCGTGCCATTGTATAAACTCGCCCGCAAGGGCCAAGTCGTCGAACGCGAATTGCGCCAGGTCCGTGTCACCAACTACCAAGTGACACGCATCGAGCTGCCGGAAATCGATTTCATCGTGAACTGCTCGAAAGGATTTTACGTCCGCACCTACGCTCATGATATCGGCGCCAATCTCGGCTGCGGCGCCCATCTCAGCGCCCTCCGCCGCACCCGCTCCGGCAAGTTCACCCTCGAGCGCGCCGTCACCGTGGCTGATTTAAAATCCGCCCCGCGCGAGGACTTGCTCAAGGCAATGGTATCCCTCGCGGAAATCTCGCTGATGCGCGGGGCCTGAATTATAATAACACTAACAGATCAGGCCAATCTGTTAGATAACATCATTCCACACGCACACCCTAACCATGGGATGCGTCATAACGCTTCATCACGACTGAGAAATCAAGGTCAGCCCAGCCCGCACTCATGCCTTGGCGCAGGGCTTCGGCGGTGGCTTGGGTAACTGGCAGGTCGAGCTGAAGGTCCGCACCCATGTCGAGGCCGAACTGGACATCCTTAAGCATGTGCTTGAGGGAGAAATGTGTCTCGTAGTCGCCGCTGAGGAGCTTGGGCAATTTAAGGTCGGTCATGCCGCTGCGCACGCCGTGGTGTTCGAGGGCTTTGACCATGATCTGCGGGTCGATGCCCTCAGCCTTGAGGACGGCCAAGGTTTCGATGAGGACTTCGATATTGGCCGCACCGATGACGTTGGTGAGAACTTTGACAAGCGCGGCTTGGCCGATTGCGCCAATCTGCACGATGGCTTTGCTGGGAACTTCCAGAATAGGCCGGGCGGCTTGGTAAGTGGCTTCATCACCGCCGATATAATAGACGAGTTGGCCTTTTTCGGCAGCCCCCTTGGTGCCGGTGAAAGGCGCGTCGAGGAAACGTGATCCGCACGCCTGAACGAGCTTGGCGGCTTGCAACACGGCAGGGCGACCAATGGTGGAACTGCACACTATGATGTGACGCGCAGTGAGGACCGGGGCCATGGCGGCGAGCACTTCAAAAACGGCCTGGGGATCAGCAACGAACAACTGGATGATGTCACTCGCGACGGCGACGTCGGCCGGTGAGCCTAGAAAGTCAGGCTCAGGCATAGGGGTACGATTCCAGACTGGGACCGAGAACCCGGCGGCCCGCAGATGCGCTGCAACCCGTGAGCCGATGATGCCCAGACCGATGATCCCGACGCGGGGACGGATGTCGTCTAACATAGTTTGCATAGGCGCGGATTCAAAACCATGACCGCCCGGGAGTCGAGAGTTTGACGCTGGTTGACCCACGCAGGGTTGGTAACCTGATCGGCCAAATTTACTCCACAGACGGCTACACTGTGGTTGGGTTTGCTATTTCGTTGCGGTCTCCAAAACCAGCACCGAGGCGATGGGATCGGGGGCCTGCGCGGGCAGCGTAACTGTTAGCTTGGTGCCGTCCTGCGTCACGGCCAGCGGAGATTTGTTAGAATCAGCTAACAGATATGCCTTGCTCACCGGGCCCAGCTTGCCCTTGGTGTCCAAGGAGAAGGAGGTGCCGGGCCACTTCAAAATATGAATATAGGTTTTGCCGGGTTTGGTCGTGCAACGCCAGTCCCAGGTTGGCTTGAAGGCGGGTTGACCTTTTTTATCTTTCTCGGTGGCACTGAGTGCTCCGCATTCCTCGCCAAAATGCGTGGCCGCGGTGCCATAGATCGCCTCACCATTGACCTGCAGCCATTTGCCGACTTCCGCGATGCGTTGGACTTCCACTGGCGGGATGACACCTTCGGCGTCGGGGCCGACATTGAGCAGGTAGTTGCCGCCCTTGCTGGCGATGTCGATGAGATTGCGAAGCAGTTCCTCGGTGGATTTGAAGTTGTTATCATCTTTTTTGAATCCCCAGGTGCCGTTGATCGTCATGCAGGTTTCCCAATCGCGACCGGGATAACCTTGCGCCGGGATCTTCTGCTCAGGGGTCTCGGTATCGCCCTTGTAGCCACCACCAAGACGGTTGTTCATGATAATGTTAGGATTACACTCCATCACCGTCTTATAGATGCGATCAGCCCGCGACTTGTCGATGACCCCGCCCGGGATGTCCCACCAGATGACGGTGATCTCGCCGTAGTTGGTGAGAATTTCCTTCACCTGCGGGATCACTATTTCATCCACATACTTGTCGGGGTCGCCCTTGTGAGCGGGATCCCACTCACCGCCGCCACCGCCGGGATGATGCCAGTCGAGGTTCTGGGAATAATATAAGCCGAACTTGATACCCTGTTTGCGGCAGGCGGTGGCGAGTTCCTTGATCGGGTCGCGTTTGAACGGAGTGGCGGCGTTGATATTATATGTGGAGGCCTTGGAGGGGAACATCGCGAAGCCCTCGTGGTGCTTGGCCGTGATCACGAGGTATTTCATGCCCGCGTCTTTGGCGACCTTAACCCACTCGTCGGCATTGAACTTAACCGGGTTGAACCGCGGGGCAAAGGCGGCGTATTCCGCGATCGGGATTTTGCCCTTGTTCATGATCCACTCGCCAAGGCCGCCAATGGGCTTGTCCTGATAGTATCCGGCCGGCACCGAATAGAGCCCCCAGTGGATGAACATCCCGAAGCGGGCGTCACGAAACCACGCCATGCGCGCGTCCTTGTGTTCCTTGGTCTCGTTGGAAACGAACGGCGCGTCCGCCGCGCGGAGCGGCGTGAACGGTAACAGGCCGCTGGCCAGGACCGTGACTAATAACATAATTTTAGGCGTCGGGTTCATGCGATGTTGGTTGGTTGGAGTGGATTGGCTGGTCGGTTTGGTTCGTTTACGCCGACGGATGGGCATTCTTTCATCCAATGTCAAAAATAATCACCAACCAGCGAAGTATTCCATGGAGATCAACCGCAGCACGGCCCCCTAACAGATCAGCGGCGGCTTGGTGGCGGGGCAGTTCAAACGGAACGAAGGGCTTGCCGGACTGCATGAGGGTTGGCGGCGGCAACTTTTAGCAGGGTTTTGGCGGCACCACTTGGATAGCTGGCGTCATGATCCTGTCATGACATTCCAAAATCTGTCATGACAGCAGATTTCCGGATGTTTGCACAATCGCATTCCTCCGCCGCGTAAACCTAATATACCGCTTGTCAGTGACGAGCGTCGGACAGCAACAATCCATAGGTAGGCTTTCATTTCCGACGCCATGGAAAAGCTTTCCCACGGCGGCCGCGCCATGAATCATGGCTGCCACCGCGAATTTTCATACCATCCCACAACCCGCCGCATTAAACTCTAATGACACACTCCATAACACAAACTCCCTGGCTCAAAGCCATCACCTGCATTGCCTGTGCCGTTGGGCTGGCAACTGCCGCTCACGCCCAGCCACCCGCGCCGCTGGAACTCGAACTCACCGGCAAATATTTGCTGGTCCCGATTCAAAACCCCGGCAAGGACATCAAATCCAATCTCATGCAGGTGGAGATCGATGGCATGGTCGCCTATCAGTTCGGAGTTTTTCTGGCATCTAACGAAGCAACTATCACTTCGTGGGGCTGCCTCGACGTGAGCGAATATGCCGGCAAGAAGGCCGAGATCAGTTTGGCGAGGGGGCCCATGGAAACCTGGCCGGTGGTCGCTGGTATGATCAAATGCTCGAACGTGATCACTTCCAACGTTCCCATCTACACGGAAAAAGGCCGCCCACAATTCCACTTCAGCCAACGGGTCGGTTGGAATAACGATACCAATGGCATGGTTTACGCCGACGGACTTTACCACCTCTCATGGCAGTGCAATCCGATGCAGGCCGCCTTTGCCAACATGTTCTGGGGGCATGCAGTCAGCAAGGACCTCGTCCACTGGGAAGAACTACCCCTGACATTGCGCACCATGGGCAAAGGCAAGGATGGCAAAGCAGACGCCAATGTCCACCCGGCGATGGTGCTGGGCCAGGCGTATTCGGGCAGCGCCTGTGTGGATTCTAACAACACGTTAGGCAAACAGGTCGGTAATACCAAGACGCTGATCATTGCCGTAACCGACACCGGCGGGTCCCAACTCAAAGAGCCCGGAGCCACCGGCGAATCACTGGCCTATTCCACTAACAGCGGCAAAACCTACAGCCTGCTGCGCGATATCAATCCCATTATCAATCACAAGGGACGCGACCCCAAGATCTTCTGGTATGAACCGGGCAAACACTGGTGCATCGTAGTATATAATGGCGGCCACGCCGCCCCACCACCTGTCGGCTGGATCGGCAAAATGTCCTTCTACTCCAGCAGGGATCTCAAGACATGGACGCTGGATAGCGAAACCGAAGAGATCTTTCATGAATGCCCGGAATTCGTCGAACTGCCTGTGGATGGTAATCCAAAAAACAAAAAGTGGATGCTGTTTGATGCCACGCCGAAATATCAGATCGGCACGTTTGATGGCAAAACCTTTAAGCCGGAAAATGCACAGCCCCGTCAGTCGATGGGCGGGGAGATGAAGGCTGGCCAGTGTTTCAGCAATGCACCCGACGGTCGCGCCATCTGCATGGTGTGGGCCCGCACCCCTCAAAAAGAAAAAGGAACTCCCTTTAACCAAGGATTCACCCTACCGTTGGAACTTAGCCTGAAAACCACTGCCGATGGCGTGCGTTGTTATGCCAACCCGGTGAAAGAACTCGAGGCCCTGCGCGGCGAGCAAATCCTCTCGGTCAGCAAACAAAAACTCACCACCGGCGACAATTCCATAAAGCTCAAGCAGCCTGCCGAATTGGTGGAAATCGCCATGACCATCGACTACAGCGGCGGCTCCAAACCGACCACCATCGAAGTCCAACTGGGTGACAACAAGTTCAGCTACGATCTAACCACCAAGGAGCTGGCGGCCGCCAAAGGCAAGCTCATCTCCTATGACAAGGAAGACGGCAAACTCGACCTGCATTTCTTTGTTGATCGTCCGACCATTGAAGTCTTCGCCGAGCACGGCGCGGTCTATCTGCTGCACAACCGCGCTCAACAAGGGACATCATTGGACCAAATAATTATCCGTCTCAAGACCGGCGACGCCACCGTCGAGAGTCTCAAGGCATACCAGCTGAAATCCATCTGGCAGAAGTAGAACCACACAGATCATTTTCAAACCACGTCAACATCCAATAACCTAAACAATGAACAACCACCTCGCCTGTTTGTTAGGAGCGCTGTCCTGCTCCACTGCATTTGCCGCCCCACAACCGGGTGCCACCGGAGAATGGCTCAAGTATCCCACGTATGACACGTTCCCGCTGTATGCCGGCGTTGGCTACGATCAGGCGCTGCGTCCGCAGTTTCATTTCACCTCGCGCGTGGGATGGCTGAATGATCCTAACGGCATGGTTTACTACGACGGCGAGTGGCATCTGTGTTTCCAACACTACGCCAAAGGCAATGCCAGCGGCCCCAAGTCATGGGGCAACGCCATCAGCAAAGACCTGATCCACTGGACGCAAATCGCTCACGCGATCAACCCCTACAAAAACGTAAAATGGGACAAGGGTAACGATCATGCGATCTGGTCCGGATCGGCCATCGTGGATGAACACAACGCCCTCGGCAAACAACAGGGCTCCGTGAAAACCATGTTTGCCCTCTACACTGCCACCCATGCCGGCGAGGACAAAAAATCCGCATTCTTTCAAGCGGGTGCCTATAGCACCGACAAGGGCCGCACCTGGACCCTGGTCAATGGCGGCAAACCAATCATCGATCACCTAGAAGGTTACGATCCAGGCCAGCGCGATCCCTACATGGTTTACATCCCCGAGACCAAATCCTATCGCATGATCATGGAGATCGGCGGCCCCGATCACGCCGTGCGCATTTGGAAGTCCACCGACCTGCTGCGCTGGGAAAATATCTGCGACATACCTAACAAATCAGCCGAGTGCATAAATATGTATTGTGTTGCGCTCGATGGCAACCCGAAGAACAAAAAATGGGTCATCGCCGATGCCGGCACCGCCTACGATATCGGCGATTTTGACGGCACGAAATGGACCAGCCTGGCCGACAAGGACACGAGCGGTAAACGCCTGAGATATGAATACGGCGATTGCTACTATGCCTCACAGGTATTCAACCAGGCCCCAGACCACCGGGCCGTCCAGATCGGCTGGCTTCAAAGCAAGGGTGCGTATCCATTTGTTGAAGCAGGCATGCCATTCACCCAGCAGTTGTCGATTCCAGCAGAAGTCACCCTGCGCACCACCCCCGAGGGTATTCGCATGTTCCGCAACCCGGTCAAGGAAATCGCGGCGCTTTACGCTAAATCCAACAAGTTCGATAAACTCACCGTCGCGACCGCCAACGCCAAGCTCGCCGCGCTCAAACCGGAGCTCATAGACATGACCATCGCGTTCATCCCCGCCGGCAACCTCACACTTAACGTGCGCGGCTTGAAGATCGACTACGATGCAGCCAAAAAAGAATTCGTCGTGATGAACATGGCCCGCGTCGAGGCCGAGAAGGCCGCGCAACTGAAACTGCCTCCCGACAAGAAAAATCCCAACAAGGAAAACCCACGCCGGGCGATTCCCGCTCCGGTGGTGGACGGCAAGGTCATACTGCGCGTGCTGGTGGACCGCGCTTCGCTGGAGTTGTTCGTCAACGACGGTCAAGCTGCCGCCAGCTTCGTCATGATCCCCGATCCCAATAACCGCGAAATAGCCATCGCTGGCGAGGCCGCAACCAAGATCAATTCACTCGAAGTCAACGAGCTGAAGTCATGTTGGCCTGCAACCAATAAGAATTGACGCCGGTTTTTAATATGTTGGGGAAAATTCAGGGCGCGCAGCTGCCGAGGAAACCGATGATTATGCCTAAACCATCGATTTGCATAGCGGCCTTGTGCTGTGCTACTGCAAATATAGTAGCCGCTCCGAACAAGCCGAACATAGTTTTCGTTCTATTCGACGATATGGGCTGGGGACAGCCGCAGAGTTATAATGAAAAATCAGCCCTCCGCACACCGAACCTGGATCGGTTCGCAAAGGATGGCATGCGTTTTACTGACGCGCACTCGGCTGCCGCAGTGTGCACCCCCACGCGCTATGGCTTGCTTACCGGCCGCTATCCGTCGCGCATCGGTAAATACGGGGTGCTGAGCTCGGCCTATTCCAAACCGATTATACCAACTGATCGCCTGACCGTCGCCTCCTTGCTCAAACAGAATGGATACGCGACGGCCTGTATCGGCAAATGGCATCTCGGCATGAATTGGGGAATTAACAAGAAAACGGCGAATGAGGAAGCGATTCCTCTCGGCTCCAAAATGACCGCTGGACCAAATGCTTTGGGCTTTGATTATTTCTACGGTTTCACTCATGCGCGCAACATCCGCACCGTGATCGAACAGGATACTGTCATCGCCAACGTGGATCCGGTGGACAACCAGCCGATGATGATCAAAAAGACTGTCGAGTGGCTCGGCCAGCAAAAAAATGATAAGCCGTTTTTCCTCTATTTTCCGATGTGCCCGCCGCACCAGCCCGTCGTACCCTCGCCAGAGTATATCGGAAAAAGCGGCGCTGAAGACCAGGTCAAGAAGGACCCAAAATATGGCGACTGGATTTTTCAAGGCGACGCGATGATGGGGCAGATCCTAGCCGCGCTTAAGAGCAACCAACTGGACGACAATACTATAGTTATAGTAACCAGTGACAACGGCGCGGAACACCGTGCCTACGACCCGCTCCGCGAATCCAAACGTAGCATTTATGAAGGCGGCCACCGGGTGCCCTTCGTCGTCCGCTGGCCCGGCAAGATCAAGCCCGGTTCGGTCAACACCCACACCATCTGCCTCAACGACCTGATGGCAACCGCCGCCGAAGTGATCGGAGCAAAGCTGCCGGACAATGCCGGTGAGGACAGTGTGAGCATCCTCCCTGAATTGTTAGGCACGGCAGTCACTGGCGTGCGCGAGGCAACGGTGCATCAGTCTAGCCAGGGAGACCTAGCCATCCGCCAAGGGCCGTGGAAACTAGTATTCATGGTTAACGGCACCAAGGAACTTTACAACCTCGCATCCGACCTGAGTGAAACCAGAAATGTGGCAGACGCACAGCCGCAAGTCGTCACCTATCTAACAGCACTAATGCAGCACTACATCGACAACGGCCGCAGCACACCCGGCACACAACAAAAGAATGACGTCAGCATTTCGCTTAAAGGCGGGCGCAAACAAAGCCGCAGCGAAGCGAGCGGCGAACCAGAATAGATGTTTATGAAATATATCATTCTCGCAGTCCTCAACCTGTTTGCCATCGGCGCAGCTGCCGCCGAACCAGTTACCGACAAGACCAACCCTCCGCCGCGGCCTAACCTTGTGTTTTTTCTGGCCGATGACCTGCGGCCGGATTGCCTGGGCGTGCTCGGCCATCCGATCGTCAAAACACCCAACCTCGACAAGCTGTTAGAGCGCGGCTTTATCTTCCGCAACGCTTATGTGCTGGGATCTAACAGCGGTGCGGTCTGCACCCCCAGCCGCACGATGATCCAAACCGGGATTAGTTATATGCGCCCCGCCACTGCTAACACCCCGACTCTTGCGCAGACGATTAAAGCCGCCGGGTATGCCTCCATGCGCAGCGGCAAATACGGCAACGGACCGAAGGCACTCGATGACCAGTTCGACCATAACCTGGATGGCCTAACTGCGGAAGGTAATGCCAACAACATAATTCAATTCGTTCAGAAAAACGCCGGCAACAAGCCGCTGTTTCTCTACATGGCCTCGAACGAACCGCACGACCCACAATTCGCCACCAACGAGTTCTATAATATGTATCAACCGGAAAAAATCCTGTTGCCGGTCAATTTTTTGCCATTCCATCCATTTGACAACGGCGCGATGACGATTCGCGACGAGACCACCCTGCCATGGCCACGCACCAAGGCAAACCTCAGCGGCAAACTGGCTCGCTATTATGCGTCTATTTCATACTGGGATTCACACGTCGGGCGGATCATCGCGGCATTGAAGCAGGCCGGCCAGTTCGACAACACTATCTTTGTGGTCGCTGGCGACAACGGCCTATCACTCGGCGAGCACGGGCTGCTCGGCAAACAAAACCTTTACGAATTTGGCGGCATGCATGTTCCGTTGATCTTTGCCGGACCGGGCATCACCAAAGGTGAAACCAAGGCGTTTGCATATTTGTATGAGGTCTATCCAACCCTGTGTGATCTGGCCGGGATTCCCGTGCCGGCGGGACTCGATGCCAAAAGCCTCGAACCGGTCATCCATGGCAAAAAATCCGCCATCCGCGACTGTCTATTCACTGCCTACAAAAACTCTCAACGTGCCATCCGTGACGACCGCTGGAAGCTGATGCGCTACCCACTCATCAACAAAACCCAACTCTTCGACCTCCAGGCTGACCCACACGAGATGAACGACCTCGCAGGCAAGCCGGAGTCCACAACAAAAA
>Ga0194057_10001387_pt1 | contig 12253 bp, 9 predicted proteins | sample SepL4415m_MetaG_FD_155474 | JGI IMG/M metagenome (GOLD analysis project Ga0194057, IMG submission 155474) | Anoxic zone freshwater microbial communities from boreal shield lake in IISD Experimental Lakes Area, Ontario, Canada - Sep2016-L442-15m | ecosystem: Environmental > Aquatic > Freshwater >...
CAACCCAGGCCAGCGAGAACACGCGCGGCACGTTGATGCCCATGGAGTAGGCGGCGGCCGGGTCGGAGGCGGTGGCGCGCAGGGCGACACCGCCACGCCAGAAGCGGAACACCAGCAGCACCACGGCGATCAAGACAGAAGCCGTCAGGGCGCCATAAAACACCTTGGGCGCGAGGAAAGCTTCGCCAACCATGATCGGCGTGTTGGGCACCAGTTCGGGCAGGCGGCGCTGATCAGCAGTCCAGATCAGTTCCACCAGACCTACCAGCACCGAGGACAGGCCGACCATCACCATGAAGACCGAGATCGGCGGCTCGCCCAACAGCGGGCGGATCATGGTGCGCTCAATCAGGGCCCCCAGGGCACCGGCAGCCAGCAGCGACGCCGGCAGCGCCAGCCACAGTGGCAGCGCAAAGGTAACGGCGCAGGTGAAGAACAGGTAGGCGCCAATCATCAGCATTTCGCCGATGGCGATGTTCACGACCTTGGTTGCCTTGTAGACCATGACGAAAGCCAGCGCCGCCAGCGCATACAGGCCGCCGCTGGCGATGCCGGTCAGACTGATTTCGAACAGGTAGGCCCAATCCATCAGGCCGCTTCCCGCTTGTCAATTCCCGCATGCAGCCTTTGCCGCAGGTCACCCACATCGCCGGAGCCGAGGTAGGCGCGGATCACTTCCGGGTCACCTTGCACCACAGCCGGCGCTCCCTGGGCGATGAGCTGGCCGAAGTTGAGCACGATGACATGGTCTGACAAGTCCATCACCATGCCCATGTCGTGCTCGACCATCAGCACCGTGACTCCCCATTCCGAGCGCACATCGAGAATGAAGCGCGCCATGTCTTCGGTCTCTTCCCGGTTCATGCCGGCCACTGGCTCGTCGAGCATCAGAATTTCGGGCTGCATGGCCAGCGCGCGCGCCATCTCGACGCGCTTTTGCAATCCGTAAGGCAGGGCAGAAACCGGCGCGTGGCGAATGTGATCAATCTCCAGAAAATCGATGATGCGCTCTTCGATATCGGCACGCAGTGCGGCCTCTTCACGCCGGGCGCGCCCCATGTAGAACAGGGCATCGAGTACGTTGGTCTTGAGGTGGGCGTGACGACCAAGCTTGATGTTGTCAAGCACGGTCATGCCGCGAAACAGCGCAATATTCTGAAAACTGCGGCCCAGTCCGAGCTTGGCGCGCAGCGGCGTCGGCACCTCCGTGATGTCCTGGCCCTTGAAGTGCACACGCCCGCTGGTCGGGCGGTAAAAGCCCGAGATGGTGTTGAAGAGCGAGGTCTTGCCGGCGCCATTGGGCCCGATGACCGCGGTGATGGTGCCACTGGCCACTTTGAAACTGACATCACTCAAGGCGCGTACGCCGCGAAAGGCCAGAGTGAGCGCGTCAACCTGCAGCAATGGCGGGACGGCGACGGCGCCGCCTAGGGGGGGTGTCTCCATCGGTTATTGTGTATGCGGGTTTGTGCGGAGTGAAAACTGTTTACTGGTGCGTAAAATTCTTACTTGAAAGTAGATTATCGAATTTAGCGCCCTCCTCAGCATCGGGATTTTCCCTAGGTTAAGTCGTCATGCCCAAAAAACCAAGCGCCTCTAGCATTGCACCAGCGCCGACCACGGCGTCGCCCTGGGTCCCTGTTTCTGCGCGCCAGCAGCAGCGCGAGGCCAAGCGCAACGCGGTGCTGTCGGCGGCCGCCCAACTTTTCAACGAACGCGGCTTTCATGCCACCTCGCTGGACGATATTGCAGCGCGTCTGAACGTCAGTAAGCCCACGCTTTACTACTACGTCAAGAGCAAGGATCAGATCCTGATTGAATGTGTGCGCAAGGGCCTGCAGATGATGCAGGATGGCATCGAGGAAACGCGCAGCGCCGGTGGCACAGCGGTGGACCAGTTGATCGCCTGCATGCAGACCTATATACGGATCGTGACCCAGGATTTCGGCATGTGCGTGATCCGCGTCAGCGACGATGAATTTGCTGCAGAGAGCCGCAAGGAACTGCGCCGCCTGAAGTCCGGTATTGACCTGGAATTCCGCCGCCTGGTGGCGCAGGGCGTGGCCGAAGGCACGCTCGAGCCCTGTGACCCGAAGATGGCCGCTTTCGTGATTGCGGGAGCGCTCAGCTGGATTGGCCGCTGGTACCAGAGCGGTGGCGAGTACAGCCCGGAGCAGATTGCAGAGCAATGCATTGCCAAGTTGCTCGACGGGGTCCTGCGGCGACCGCCTGAGTCGGCAGCCCTGTCTTGACCAGAGCCGGAAAAAAGTGATCAGCAGCCTATGGCTGTGCCGCCAACTGCTTGGCCAGAAACTTCTCGACGCGGCCCCAGAAGTCGTATCTGTTTTCAGGCTTGAACCAGCCGTGTCCCTCGTCCGGGTATTCAATCCACTCGACCTGCTGGTTGGTCTTGCGCACCGCCTCCAGAAAGCGTGTGCCGTGCTCAATCGGCACGCGCCGGTCGTTGCCACCAAAGGCCAGCAGCAAGGGCTGGGTCACTCGCGCGGCTTGCTGCAGCGGCGAGGTCGCTGCAAACTGAGCGGCATCCTTTGCCGGGTCGCCAATCAACACCGGCATGCCGTACTCTTTCCAGGCCTCGGACAAATCGCTCCAGCGCAGGCTGTACAGCAGCCCGATGTCGGTGACAGCGGCCCAGGCAATGCCGCAGCGATAGAGCTCGGGGTCACGAACCAGGCCCATCAGCGTGGCATAGCCGCCATAGCTGGCGCCGGCGATGCACAGGCGTTTGCCGTCGGCCAGCCCCTGCGCAACCGCCCAACGCGCAGCGTCTGCTACGTCGTCTTGCATCGCCAGACCCCACTGCTTCCAGCCGGCGCGAAACAGTTTGCCGCCATAACCGGTGCTGCCGCGGAACTCGGGCTCCAGCACCAGATAACCGCGTGAGGCAAGAAATTGCGAGTCGGCATGCCAGGCCCAGCTGCCCCCACGCACCTGCGGCCCGCCATGCACCAGCATGACCGTGGGCCAGGGTCCCTGGCCGTTTGGACGAGTGATGTGCAGCGGCATCATTTGTCCGTCGCGCGCAGCGATGCGAACGAAGTCCCGCGTCGCCATGCGCTTGGCGTCAAGCTTGGACCGTGTCTGGCCAATCGCTTCGAGATGGCTGGCTTGCCGGTCGTAGAGCGAGTAGACCGGACTCTGGCGGTCGGAATACGAGGTCACCAGCAGCCAGCGTGAACAGCCACACTCGGGCACATCGAGCAGGTTGATGACGCCGGGCAAGCGTTTGTCGATGCTGGTCTGCAACGCCTGCATTTCGGCGTTCAACCAGGTCGTGTCCATGGCGTCGCCCGTGTAGCGCACACCCAGCAGCTGGCGAGTTGCATGATTGAAGATCAACTGACCCGCGAAGTCGAAACCCTGTACCGCAACCACCGGTTCGGGGTCCAGTCGTCGATTGACCGGGTCAAACCGAAACAGCGCGTTGGTCCAGTCTTCATTGGCGCGCGCCGCAATCACGTACAGTTGCCCGTCGACGCCCAAAGCCCAGGGCTTGAATTGACCTGGTCTCGAGTCGTAGGTTGGGCCGGAGCTGATGACCGTCCACGACGCTGCGCTGGTGGCACGCCAATGCACGGTGTCCTGGCCGTCTGCACGCGACACGGCCACCAGGGGCTGGCCCTTGGCATCCGCCCACCAGGATTGCGGCGATTGCGCCAGGGCCGTGTCGACGGCGGTTGTGCGGCCAGTCAGCGTATTCAGGCGCAGCGGCGTTGCGCTGACAAATTCCCGGTAGTTCTTGTCAAAATTCAGGCGCTCAATCAGCACATCGGCCGAACCGTCTCGCAAGACGCGAAGCAGACGATGGTTGGGTGGCAGTTCACGGGAGGCAAAGGCAGTGACCTCGTAGATGAATTGCCATTTGCGCTGCACCAGCGCACGCAGGTTTTCTCCGCTGCGGTCGACCGCGTACAGGCCGGGCGCAAAGCCGTCGGCGTAGGCCGACTGCAGGTCGTTGGTGGTGAAGACCAGCCGGTCGTCGTTGACCCAGTGAACCTCGGCCACATCGGCGTCGACGAAGCTGACCACACTCTTGACCTGGCGCGGCGGATCAAGGTTGATGACGCCCAACTGACGTCGGCCCTTGGCATTGGCCAGGCGGACAGCCAGGTACTTTCCGGAAGGCGAGAGCGTTGGCCTTGACATCGCGTCGGCGCTGAAGAAATCACTGACAGGAATCGCCACATCGGCGGCACGTGCTGCGACGCTCAGCGTTGTGCCGAGCACGGCAGTCAGCAGCAGCGCCAAGGCGTGCCAGACTCTGATCTTCATCATGGTTTTACTCTCCCTGAGGCGCCTGGAACAATCGATGTCAATGTAACCCATTCGAGTGCAGTCCACGACCGACTGGATTGCCGCGCTGCGCTCGCCACGGCAGAAGCTCTGCCGCGGCAGCAAGAACGCCTTTACAGAAGTGCCCATAATGCGAACTTGTCAACCTGGGACGCACGATGTTCAAGAATTTGTTTGGCAAGCAGCAAGCCACAACGCTGGAGTCCACGGGCCCGGCGGACTTTCCGGCGCTGGAGACGGCTGCCGAGTTGCTGACGGCACCGTCTGCCATGCTGCAACTCAGTCTGGCTGAAGCGCGTGCGGTGGCGCGCTACATGCGACCCCGCTTCATCCGCGAGGGCACCGTCTTCATTCGTGAAGGCGATGCTGAGGGCACTGGTTTCATGGTGCTGGTTCTGGATGGTGAAGTAACGGTAGAGAACATTGTGGTGAGTCGCGTCTCGCCGATCACGGTGACTGTTTTGGGTGCCGGCAGCATGCACGGCGAGTTGGGGCTGATTGATGGCTTGCCGCGTTCGGCTTCGTGCACTGCCAGCTCGGATTTGCAATGTGTAATCCTGACGCGCGAGGCCATGCTTCAATTGCTCACGGACGATCCAAAAATGGGTGCCAAACTAATGATGGCGATTGCGATGCGCGTTGCAGGCAGGCTGCGCGATAACACCCAGAAGTTGAAAAAGTACGTGCAACTCACCAAGGCCATGCAGCAGGAAATCGATCACCTGATGCCGACCTCTGCATCGACTGCTGGCGCAAGGACGGCCCATGACCAGAAATCGTCGGGCCGCTAGACGCTCGGGCAACTGGACGCAGATTTCGGCGTTACTGCTGGTGCTTTGCGCCGTCATCGGCAGCCTTGTCCTTTGGCAGTTTGATCCAGTCATGATGCAGGGCATCCGGTTGGCGCAGTTCGACCAGATGCAGCGCTGGCATCCGCGCCCGTATACGCCGACGGCGGTGCGGGTGGTGGACATTGATGAGGCCAGCCTGAAAACCTATGGTCAATGGCCCTGGCCACGTACCCGAATCGCCGAGTTGGTGCAGCGGCTGCACGTGGCGGGCGCGAAGGTGATTGCGTTTGACGTGCTATTGGCCGAACCTGATCGCACCTCACCCAAAGCGATGGCCGAACTCTGGCGAAGTCCGCAAGCGAATGCGCTGTTGCAAGGCCTGCCAGATCACGACGAGGTGCTGGCGCGCGCGCTCCAGGGGTCAGGCGTGGTGTTAGGCGCGTTGTTCTCGGACAGTGGTGCTTCGGTGCCGGCTACAACGCTGTCAGATAATTTTCCCGAGCAGTTGTATAGTCCGATCAAACTGGGCACGGCCAACCCGGAGGCCAAGTTGCACAAATTTGATACCGCGGTCTGGCCCTTGCCGATCTTGTCTGCCAGCGCCAGCGGTTTGGGGGCGATTAACTTTATCCCCGACGGCGACAGTGTCGTGCGGCGTGCGCCGTTGCTATTGCGTTTGGGTGAACAATTCGTGCCTAGTCTGAGTGCAGAAGTATTGCGCGTGGCGCGAGGCGAACGCAATCTCATTGTGAACAGTGGTGAAGCTGGCGTGCAGAATGTGCAAATCGGCGACAAGCTCAAGATCAAGAAAACCGTGGTGCCGACTAACAACAAGGGCGAAATCTGGTTGCACTACAGCGCGGATCGAACCAATCGATTCGTCTCTGCAGCACAGGTCCTCGATGGTACGGTTGGCGCAGAACAGTTCAAGGAAAAGATTGTGTTGGTTGGAACTTCGGTCCTTGGATTGTTCGACTTGCGCTACGACCCATGGGGCGAACTGATGCCCGGTGTGAAGGCTCATGCGCTGGCGCTGGAACAAATGCTGTCAGGCCGGTACCTGGATCGCCCGGGTTGGGCCAACGCGGCGGAGGCGCTTGCGCTGCTGCTGGGGGCGCTGCTGGTCGGCCTGGTGGCGCTCAGGGCGCGTTTCATGGTCTCAGCCCTTTGGACGGCGGCGCTGCTGACCGCCCTGCTGGGTGGTGCCTGGTATGCGTTCACGGTGAAGAACTTGTTGCTGGATGCCTTCAATCCGGCACTGGCGGTGCTGCTCAGCTTTGTCCTGGCCAGTGGCGTGCATCACCTTGCCACGGAGCGCGAGCGGCGCTGGGTGCGTCAGGCCTTTTCGCGCTATGTGTCGCCGAACCGGGTCGCGCATCTGATGGCACATCCCGATCAGCTGCGGCTGGGCGGTCACCGCCGGGTCTGCAGTTTTGTGTTTACCGATTTAATCGGATTTACCGCGCTGATGGAAAAGACCGACCCGACTCAGGTGGTCGCGCTCCTCAATGAGTACCTGGAAGGCATACTGGTGATTGTCTTCAAGCATGAAGGCACGCTCGAGCGCATCATGGGGGACGCTGTCGCAGTGCTTTTTTCTGCGCCCGTGACGCAGCCTGATCACTGCCAGCGCGCCCTCGACTGCGCGCTGGAAATGCATGTTTTTGCCTCGGCTTACGCAGTCCGCCTGCAGGCGCAGGGTGTGCCCTGGGGCCACACCCGCATCGGCGTGCACAGTGGTGAGGTGGTGGTAGGCAACTTTGGCGGCAAGACCCTGTTTGACTACCGTGCATTGGGCGATCCGATCAACACGGCTGCGCGTCTGGAAAGTGTCAACAAGCATCTGGGAACCCAGGTCTGTGTGTCGCAGGCGATTGTGGATGGTTGCCCGGGAGCACTCGTGCGCGTGGTCGGAAGGCTGGTGCTCAAAGGCAGGAGCCAGCCGCTTCGGGCCTACGAGCCCTTGGCGGTGATTGACACCGCTCAGTGCGCCAGCGCGGTTGACTACGCAGCGGCCATGCAATTGCTGGAGTCCGGAAACGCAAGCGCCGCATTGGCGGCCTTCGAGACTCTGGTCGCCAGTCGCCCGCATGATCCGCTGGTGGCGCTGCACCTGCGCCGACTGCATGAAGGTGCTAGCGATGATTTGATTGTCATGAGTGAAAAATGAGCGCTGTCAATGCAATATCACTTCGACGCGACGATTCGCTCGCTCATCCACCTGATCCCCGGTCTTCACTTTTTGGGTGTATTGTCCGTGCGAGATCGGCGTAATCCTGATCGGTGGCAGCAAGCCTAGATCGCGCAATCGGCTGGCGACAAACTGTGCACGCTTGAGTGCAATGTCCCTGTTTCCTGCAGGCGTGCCTGTGGTGTCCGTATGGCCGATCACCGAAATGTCCATTGTATTGAGCTGCCTTGCATTGTTCACGATGCGCTGCAGTTCGGCGGTTGACCGATCATCCATCGCGCTAACGCTACGTGTCGCAAATTCAAGGGGGAATGGAATCTCCGGCGGCGGCGGCATCGCCGCCAGGGCGGCACCAAAGTCGCGCTGGAGCTGGTCCTGCATGACAAAGAAAGGTTCGCGTTTGCCGTCCAGCGCAGTCCCTTTGAAGACCTCGGTCAGAGTCTGCTCGCCCTGCTGGCTTTGCACAATCACCTTGCCCGCGTTGCCATCCGGGTCGCGCAACAACACCACGTAGGACCCCGTGCCCTTCTTGGCAGCGCAGCCGGCCAGCACGGCAAGCAGCGTCAAGGTGGCGGCAAGAAGAACGGTTTTGTTGCTGAAATTCATTGCTCATCCTCCACCTTGACCAGAAACTGGGTTCCGCGCACGCCAATCACACCCATCGGTGTCCTGACTGAAACAGCATCGGGCTTGAGCTTGGCGATCACGCCTGCAATGTAGTTCAGTGTGCCCCGCAGCAAGCGTGTGCTCAGCTTGAGTTGTTCGTCCGCGGGTTCGTAAAGATACTCGTCAACGGTCAGTTCGGTGTTCGGTCCGAAGGACATCATGGTGTTGTCCTTGAAGCTGACACCCAAGGATGCCCCCGCTTGAGTTCGCAGCTGACTGCCGAGCAGGACGGGCGTGCCGCGCTGCGCCCTGACACGCTCTGCGCCGTTGCTGACCCAAGCCTCGCCGGTTACGGTCTTGACGTAGCCTATGGGCTCGGTCTGGGCTTGCGAGAACAAGGGCAGAGTCGTCAGGATCAAACCCGCCAGTGCTTGTCGGAAGTTGAATCTTCTTTTCATTGCAGGCTCCGCAAAAACCACATTCTCGTTGATTTCTTGGACTGGCGGGTGCGTTCACTTCTCAAACTGGGCAGGCCGAAATTCGCTGCTCGCTTGCCACCGATCGGCAGAAGTTTTCGCCAGAAAAAACGCGCCCGAAGGCGCGTGTTGTGTGATCGGTGCGCTTGGCTATTTGCTGATCAGGCGCGCCATTTCGAGACACTTGCTGGAGTAGCCCCACTCGTTGTCGTACCAGGCGATGATTTTCATGAAGGTGCTGTCCAGCGCCATGCCGGCGTCGGCGTCGAAGACCGAGGTGCAGCTCTCACCACGGAAGTCGGTTGAGACCACTTTGGCGTTGGTGTAGCCGAGCACGCCCTTCATGGCACCCTCGCTGGCGGCTTTCATGGCGGCGCAGACTTCGGCGTAACTGGCCGGCCTTTCGAGTTCGACCGTCAGGTCGACTACCGACACATCGCTGGTCGGCACACGGAAGGAAACGCCGGTAAGTTTTTTGTTCAGTTCAGGAATCACCACGCCTACCGCCTTTGCCGCGCCGGTGCTGGACGGAATGATGTTTTCCAGAATGCCGCGGCCGCCGCGCCAGTCTTTGTTGGACGGGCTGTCCACCGTCTTCTGGGTTGCCGTGGCAGCGTGCACGGTCGACATCAGGCCGCGCTTGATGCCCCAGTTGTCGTTGAGCACCTTGGCCACCGGGGCCAGGCAGTTGGTGGTGCAGGAGGCGTTCGAGATGATGGTTTGTCCCGCGTAGCTGCTGTCGTTGACGCCAAAGACAAACATCGGTGTATCGTCCTTGCTCGGCGCCGACATGATGACTTTCCTGGCACCCGCGGTGATGTGTTTTTGCGCTGCTTCCTTGGTCAGGAACAAGCCCGTGGCGTCGATCACGATGTCGGCGCCGACTTCATTCCACTTCAGCTCGGCCGGGTCCTTGACGGCGCTCAGGCGGATCTTCTTGCCGTTGACAATCAGGTTGCCGCCATCGACGGCGATGTCACCCTTGAAACGGCCATGGACTGAATCGAACTGCAGCATGTAAGCCAGGTATTCGGGCTCCAGCAGGTCGTTGATGCCGACAATTTCAATGTCCTGGAAGCTCTGTGTGGCAGCGCGAAACACGATGCGCCCGATGCGGCCAAAGCCGTTGATACCAATCTTGATTGTCATTTGCTATTTCTCCGCGAGTTAAAACTTGAAACCAATACTTTTCCCACCGTGTCAGCCACATTCTCGGGCGTAAAGCCAAAGTGCTTGAACAGGACGGGCGCCGGCGCCGATTCGCCAAAACTGTCGATGCCAACGACTGCAGCGCAGCCGTACTTCCACCAGCCGTCCGTGACGCCCATCTCGACTGCGATGCGCGGCACGCCGGCCGGCAGCACTGCCATCTTGTAGGCGACGCTTTGTCGGTCAAAAGTCGTGTTGCTTGGCATCGATACCACGCGCACCGCGATCTTTCGGCTGGCCAGAAGTTCCTGCGCCTTCAGAGCCAACTGGACTTCGGATCCGGTAGCAATGATGACGGCCTGGGCTTTCTTGCGCAGGCCCACCTCGCTCGGTTCAGCCAGCACATAGGCGCCCTTGCTGATGTCGCCCAGGCTGGACTTGGGGGCGTAGTAAATGTTTTGCCGGGATAGCAGCAGGGCCGTGGGCCGGTCCTTGTTCTGCAGCGCCACGCTCCAGGCAACGGAGGTCTCGGCCGTGTCGCCCGGGCGCCAGACATCGAGGTTCGGGATCAGGCGCAGCGAGGCGGCGTGTTCGATCGACTGGTGCGTTGGGCCGTCTTCGCCCAGGCCGATCGAGTCGTGCGTAAATACATGCACAACGCGCAGCTTCATCAGGGCGGCCATGCGGATGGCGTTGCGGCTGTAGTCGCTGAAGGTCAGGAAGGTGCCGCCGTAGGGGATATAGCCTCCGTGCAGGGCGATGCCGTTCATGATGCCTGCCATGCCGAACTCGCGCACGCCGTAGTTGATGTGGCGACCACTGTTTGCTTGGCCGGTAAAGTCAAAGCGCAGATTCGGTGTGCACTTGGTGTTGGTCAGGTTCGAGCCTGTCAGATCGGCCGAGCCGCCCAGCAGTTCGGGCAGGGCTGCGGTGAATGCCTCCAGTGCCAGCTGCGAAGCCTTGCGTGAGGCTGCGGTTTCCGCCTTGGTATGGGCAGCCACCGCGGTGTCAACGGCTACCTGGTTGAAGTTTTTCGGCAGCTCACCCTTCATGCGTCGCATCAACTCTTTGGCGAGTTCCGGGTAGGCGACTTTGTAGGCAGCGAATTTCTCGCTCCAGGACTTTTCTGCTGCGGCGCCGGCGGCCTTGGCATCCCAGGCTGCGTAGACCTCTTTCGGGATGACAAACGGCGGGTGCGTCCAGCCCAATGCAGCGCGGGTCAGTGCGATTTCTTCTGCTCCCAGCGGTTCGCCGTGCGCCTTGGCCGTGTTGGCGCGGTTCGGGCTGCCCTTGCCGATGCTGGTTTTGCAGATGATCAGGGTCGGCATGTCAAGCGACTGCCTGGCTTCGGCGATGGTGCGAGCCACCAGATCGGCGTCATGGCCGTCAATCGGGCCCAGCACGTTCCAGCCGTAAGACACAAAACGTAGCGCAGTGTTGTCAATGAACCAGGGCGCCACCGGGCCGTCAATCGAAATTCCGTTGTCATCGTACAGGGCAATCAGCTTGCCCAGTTTCCAGGCGCCGGCCAGCGCGGCGGCTTCGTGGCTGATCCCTTCCATCAGGCAGCCGTCACCCATGAACGCAAAGGTGTGGTGATTGACGACTTCATGGCCGTCGCGGTTGAACTCCTTGGCCAGCAGTTTTTCTGCCAGCGCCATGCCAACGGCATTGCTGATGCCCTGACCGAGCGGTCCGGTGGTGGTTTCCACGCCCGGCGTCACACCGACCTCGGGATGGCCGGGGGTCTTGCTGTGCAACTGGCGGAACTTTTTCAGCTCACCGATCGGCAACTTGTAACCCGTGAGATGCAGCACAGCGTACAGCAGCATCGAGCCGTGGCCGTTGGAGAGTACAAAGCGGTCGCGGTCAAACCAGTGGGGGTTGGTCGGATTGTGTTTGAGCTGTCGCTGCCAAAGGGCTACGGCCATGTCGGCCATGCCCATCGGTGCGCCCGGATGGCCTGAATTGGCGGCTTGCACCGCGTCCATGGTCAGGGCGCGAATCGCGTTGGCCAGGGCGGCAGGGGTCGCGCCGCTTTTTTGTTCTGTATCAGCCATCTGTGCCAACTCCGGATTTGTACATGGGACAAGGGTAAACGCGGTATTTTACCGGGGTGCTGGGCCGTCTTGGGCTATGCTAGCAATCCTTCGACGCACCGAGGCTAACAATTCAGCTTGTCATGCCGTCCCTGGATCAGGTCCGGGGGATCCGGCATCCAGTGCTAAGCCGTGACTGGATTGCGGGTCGGGGCCCGCAATGACAAAACCGGGGCGCGCAACGACAAAACCGAGACCCGCAATGACAATTCACGAAAGATTTTTATGAGCCTCCTTTTTTCGCCCTTGACCCTGCCCTCGCCACGCGGTGGGCTGACGCTGCCCAATCGCATCGTGGTGGCGCCCATGTGCCAGTATTCGGCGCAGGAAGGCGTGGTGGGCGACTGGCATTTGATGCATTGGGGCAACCTGTTCAACAGCGGTGCCGCCATGTTCACTATCGAGGCGACCGCCGTCTTGCCCGAGGGGCGGATCACACCCCATTGCACAGGCCTGTGGGATGAGCGCACCGAGACCGCGCTGAACGATACCCTGCAGCGTGCGCGTCAACTGGCACCACCCATGGCTGTTTGTATTCAACTGGCTCATGCCGGCCGAAAGGCTTCGAGTGCCCTGCCCTGGCAGGGTGGGCAGTTGCTCAAGCCCGACCAGGGAGGTTGGGAAACC
>Ga0194057_10001398_pt1 | contig 12190 bp, 8 predicted proteins | sample SepL4415m_MetaG_FD_155474 | JGI IMG/M metagenome (GOLD analysis project Ga0194057, IMG submission 155474) | Anoxic zone freshwater microbial communities from boreal shield lake in IISD Experimental Lakes Area, Ontario, Canada - Sep2016-L442-15m | ecosystem: Environmental > Aquatic > Freshwater >...
CAACCGAACCTTTCTTTTAAAAGGGTGGTCTTTCCCGACTGCCGTGGACCTGTTACCAGGATCGCCGGAAAAGTTTTCATGGCCGATCGAATTGTTTTCTCTAATGTTCTGGGAATCATGGGCTGGACCGTATCATGGCCATATTTAATGTTCAAGTTTAAATTGGTTTACTTCTGTTTCCCAAGGTAATTGATCGAATGAATCATGCGGTGAGAAGAATCGCTTAGACGCACCGGGTCCTCACCCGTTCCAGTTGATCCAAGTCCCACTCCAAATCCATCTCCCGGAAACCTCAGACGTGCAGCTACATTGACCTCATCCTCAGCTACTCCGTGGGTTCCTTTGCCCGGGTCCACTTCAGCGGTCACCACCAGTCCGGTGTTGATTTCAGCGTGCATGGTTAGTGGGGCCTTGACCAAGGCCTCGTAGTCATAGCTCAGACTCTTAACGAATGCATGGATCTCCATGGCTGCCAGGACGGTACGAGTAGGGTCGTCTTTGTAGGGGCCAGGCACACAAAAAATGTAAGAACAGCATCAGCATTACAAATTGCAAGAGTTCCAGCGACGCCTTGTTTAATCAGTGGCTTGGATAACTGATTGGATTAAGGAACTTGGTCGGATTCGTGTTCGCGTATCCTACCGGGTTCTACAATCCACAGCCTGCCCTTAATATCTCTGGTTTTCAACCCCTGAATGAGGGTGAGAACAAGAGAACGCAATATACTGGGAGATACCCGCCCAGGCGGATTGATGACTGCTATCCCTGCGGTGTCCTCGGGCGGATAGGATATCACATTGCCGAAATCGTGATCCATGGTGACTAGAATCCGATTTTCCATCCGAGCTGCATCGAGAACTTCTTCGTCAGGGGCACTAAACAGTTTCTCTTCCAGGACTGTCCGGCAATCGTATCCGAGATCATGAAAAATCTTCTGTACCGACCGGCCAAAGTTCTCGTCCAGTTTCACTTTCATGTCCGGGCATCTACTGCCAATGGAATGAAACGTTCCCGGGAGGCCTCAGCTCCATAGGCAATACAGGCCAGGACATCCTCCCGCCGAAGCTGAGGATATTCTCTCATGATATCATCTACAGTGGCTCCTCCGGCAAGAAAGTCCAGCACGAGAGAGACCCATATCCGCGTCCCTTTTATGCAAGGTCTTCCATGGCAAACATCCGGTTTGATGGAGATCCTATCTTTCCAATTCAGTTCGACCATTGCTCTATTCCTTCATTTTAGTGATATCGGGAAGCCTGTTGGTTATCGGACCATGATGAGAGGCGTGAAGCCCCCTTCATGTCAACGAACATGATGGTGACGTGTCGCCGTTCTCCCTCTATCCGGTCTTTTTGCGAAAGAATCTTCTGTGTGAGGCCGCTGGGGAGGTACTTCTGAATCTTGGCTAGCTTTTCGTCAAAGGAGAGATCTCTTGTCGCAAGTGGTTCTTGTGAGGGGATGAGACTGTGGCCGCACTCTCCACAAAATTTGAATTGTGGGGGATTGGAGGCTGAGCAACTTGGGCAGCCCAGTGTAATCTCAGTACCGCATTCCCCGCAGAATTTCATACCCGCTGGATTCTCAAATTGGCATTTCCGACATATCATGGTTTCCCTCGCCGGAATGTTAAGAAAAGGTCGTAAGAAGAAGTCTTGGTCTGTGAAGATCGGCAACGGGACCGAATGAATTATGATTGTCTCTAAAGCCAAGTGGTTCGAGTTCACCCTAAGGGGCAGCGGCAGGTTTGTCAAACGCTAAAACTGGAAGAAGTTCCAGAAGAAGAACATTATGACCGGAAAACCAATCAGCATCCAGGAAAATGTGAAGAGGTGCATTAAAATGGAGTCAAGAAAGTCTGGGGAAGGAATACCCCTGCCGGACCATGTATCTCTGAAAACGAGTATACCGGTTAGTGTTTTTTGCAAGATTTAGCCATTCTGGCACTAGGGTTACAAACCTTCCGGCGGAACTTACTCCATGCTCAGTGTATTGTTCATATTAGACCACACTACCAGTTCAATAGGGGGAATAAATTCCAGTCAACGTCAAGCCATTTCTGGGGAGTTCCCAATAAAGTTGAACTCCACGGCAAATCTTTCCACTACATTAACCCCCAAACTGGTCGTGCCACTCGTTGAAAAATAGCAAGAGCCATATCCTGTGGGCATGATCGACTCTGCCTAGCTGATGTTCTTTCCAAAGCGTTTCCACGAAATCCTTCTTAAAAAAACTGTGGGAAAAGTCCAGCAATCTCCCTTGGGCCCAATTGCGGAGATTTCCTTTAAGACGCGAGCCGAGAGGAATTTGGAATCCATACTTGGAACGTTTCAGTATGGGGAGAGGGACGTGGCTACGGGCAACGTCACGGAGAATCCTCTTGGTTGTTCTTCCCTTGATTTTATAAGCAAGCGGCATCCGGCAGGCAAGTTCCACTAACCGGAAGTCAAGAAGAGGGCTCCGCACTTCCAGCCCATGGGCCATACTCATTCTGTCCACCTTGGTGAGGATGTCCTCGGCCAAGTATGTCTGTATATCAGTGAACATCATGTGGCTCACGGGGTCCAGACCAACCCACTCACGGGCTGCGTCGAGGACTGGGTCCGCTTCGATTTGATAGTCAATGCCGGTGAGTCGAACAATCTCGTCTCGTGAAAATGTCCTTGGGACAACTGCAAGAGGATTCTCCCGGATACGGGCAGACGCACGTAGGAATAGCTTGAACTTTTTAATAAAACTTGTACCGTAATAATCAGTTGTTTCCGGTAAGATTTCCATGAATGGCTCGACAATCCTTCGTCTTAGCGCAGAAGGAAGCTGATCGTATACCAATTGAAATCGGCGAGCCAAGTAGCGCTCATACCCTCCAAAGAGTTCATCTCCTCCATCTCCGGAAAGGGCCACCGTAACATTCTGCCTGGTTTGAAAGCAAAGTTGCCAGGTAGGGACTGCAGACGAATCCCCGAAAGGTTCGCCGAAATGCCGTACCATCTTTCCAAAAACCTCTTCTATGTCGAAACTGGATGGATAATCTTGGTGCTCAGTCTTCAGAAAATCTGCAGCCATTCTCGACCAGCGGGACTCATCATGGCTGGTGCCGGGGAAAGAAATGCTGAATGTCTTGACCTTGCCTCTGCTTTCTCTGCACATGAAAGAAGTCACCAGCGTGGAGTCGATCCCGCCACTCAGAAATGCTCCCAGCGCGACATCGGAGACCAGACGCATTCTCACGGATTCTTCCAGCAGTTCTTCCAGCTCCGCCTTTGCTTCAGTATAATCTCGGCCGTTTTCAAGTTCTGGAGGTTTCCAATATCTTCGGACAACCAATCCGCTTTCGTCGAATATGGCCATGTGAGCAGCCGGCAGCTTATTCACTTCCCTGAAGATGGAATGAGGCGCGGGTATGAAATCGTACAGGAGGTACTCGAAGAGCGCTTGCTCAGAAAGTTTGCGAACGACCGCAGGGTCCTCTAAAAGCGAGGAAAGCTCGGACGAGAAGCTTATCTTCCCGTCATGCTGAGAATAATAGAGAGGCTTCTTGCCTATCCTGTCTCTTGCCAGCAGCAATCTTCTACGGCGTTGGTCCCAGATGGCAAAGCTGAACATACCGTTAAGATCCACCAGCATGGACTCTTGCTTTTCCAGATAGAGTTCCAAGAGGACCTCGGTGTCCGAACTGGTCCTGAAATTATGCCCGCAGGCTTCGAGCCTGCGCCGCAAGACTTGAAAGTTGTAGATCTCACCGTTGAAAACAAGAGCTGTCAAACCGTCTCGAGAAAGCATAGGCTGTCCGGCTGATTCGGTCAGGTCAAGAATGGATAGGCGCCTATGTCCCAAAACTGCAGCGTCGAACGTGCATATACCACCAGCATCCGGTCCCCTGTGTCTCATACAGTTGGTCATTTCCTGGACTACATGGACGGGAGGTTGCAGGCTAAAATCTATGATTCCACAAATTCCGCACATTTATAGTAATCTCACCTCTTAAACATATAATATCAGTTTTCATTGACATTTATTCTATTTTATGAAAGTGGTTTCTCGCCATAAGCACGTAACGTGATATGGCCAAGGAAACTTGAGTGGTCTATCCCGAGGAGCTTGATCATGGTCCAGATGCGATGCCCCGAATGCGGATATTTGCAAACCCTCTCTGAAGAAAGATTCTTAACCATATCTGAAGATTTTCTCAACTGTCCTCATTGCCACGCGCGAGTTCCGAAAGAATGGGCGCCGATAGAGAGCGATTCGGTTCCCGAGGAGGCAAGACATAAGATCCTCGCATTCTCACGCAGAATATTAAACGGGGGGGATGTGGGCCGGGAAGTGGTCTATGCCCTGGAGGGACTTGTCCGGCATCACGGTCCCATGGAATCCAGCAACAAGGCTCTCGGGATTGGATACGCCGGCCTTGGGGAGATGAAAAAAGGCGAAGAGTTTCTGGTGCAGGCTTGCCGGGAGTCTCCGGGAGACCTAGAAATCTTGCGTTGCTTGCTGAAAGTCCTGCCGGCTCAGGACAAATTTCGTGAGGCCGTCGAGGTAGGGCGGTCTATCATAGATATTTCAGGCACAGGCGTCTTGGACGAAGATGTTGCGAGGACGGTGTCGGCGCTGATTGGAGAGGGAAATATGGATGAAGCGAGGACCTTGATAGACTCGTATCCCAACCTGGACTCACGCAATACTGCAGTAAAGCAAGCTCGGAAGGAATTGAACCGTGCCGCTGGGCAGGGGCTTGGTTCATTTTTCGGGGGAAAGGGCTCCATCCATCGTCTCTTGGGAGTCCACGGCGCTGAGCGCATCAAGTCATTGACACATCGAGCTAGAAATTTCATACACTTGCCGGCCCACACGCGGCCGGCGCGAGGGAATTCGACAGCCTTTGTGGGGAATGCCCCGGTACCGAAAAATGGAGATGGAGCGACTGAATGCCAGGCTTTTCTTCCAGTCACTATTGAATGCTGGATCTACACACACAATTCCGAAATTCCCAAATGGCAGGATGTGAGGGATAGCCTCGCACAGCAGTACATTCGCAAGGCTGACAGGGAGAGGGCGTTCAAGTTCCTGGAACTCCTGATCCAGAAAAACGACTTGACCATTGACTACGTAGTCAAGACAGATGCGCACGATCTGTTTCACTACCCTGAAGACTTGATCCCCCAAAATTCCAGGGGGCTTACGGATGAGGACCGACAAATCGTAATGGAAGCGGACATGATAGTCCGTGTCAGGCTTTCGTACGCGAATCGTCCCCTAGTAAATCCTTTGATCTTCATGGTTAAGTTCGTCGAGGCCGCGCGCCGATTAACCGGCGGTGTGGTTCAAGATGCAGTATCTCACACACTGTGGGGGATCGATCAATGGACGGACTACGTCCAGAATCCTGAAGAAAATCTGATCGAGTTACAAGTCAATTTTGAAGTTCTGGACGAAGGGAAGTACATTTGGATTCATAGTCATGGGATGCAGAAGTTCGGGTTGCCCGACCTGGAGATGGAGGGAATATCCAGTGAATTAGCATCCACTGCGAGAAAATTTATGGTTATGGCAGCCTCAATTCTTGTGAAAGCCCGTCAAAAGAGCACGGGAATCAGTTCGCCGGTGACTGTACCGAATTCATCTTTACAGTTCCATGTGGAAAGACGAGAACCAGATGAGGAGGGCCATTTTCCCGTTGGAAGTCTCAGAATCATACCGTCTATGGTGGGTATTGAAGCAACAGGCCCAGATTCCGCGAATGATGTGATGAAAAAGCTTCGGCTCACTTCCGGACCCCAGTCTTTCCCGGACTCCTCCTCGGAGGAAGAACAATCCGCTGAGGAAACCTGGGATTTGAGAACGAAGATGTTGGATGCACACAATAAAGCACTTCACAATCTTACGGTTTTCAAAAAGAGCTTTCGCCGGAGCCGCAACGCCGAGGGGCAGGTACACGCGGTGAAAGTCGGGTTTCCCGCCCAAGGCGGAGAGTACGAGTGGATGTGGGTTTCTCTCAATGCGTGGAGCGGCGGGTCGCTGGTGGGATTCTTGCAAAACTCACCTGTCTTGAGAAAAGACTTGCAAAAGGGGAGCCTAGTGAAGCTCAATGATGGGGACATATTCGACTGGGTCATCGTAAACAGGGGAAACGTGTTGGACGGTGCCTATACTGAAAAAATAGTCGCCTCCTGATTGATTAAGGGTACAGCCTGGTCTTTCCCGGGATTGAAATCTCATCAACAGGCTCTAATCCGCTTTTCTTACCAAGATGTAAGTAACCCAAAAAACAGGGTTCGAGATTCTCTGCTTGCGGACCTAGTCGCTTGCCTACTTGAGTGCTTCCACATTACTTTTCTTCTGAAAATGTTGTCCGGTTCGGTTAACCGTTAAAAGGCGAAATAGTGATAGGGCATATGTCTGCGTTTTTCACAACATAGCTGACTGTTCTCTACATCCGCTTTCTTTCCCTTGACTTGACAGGCCATCTCGGCAAGACTAATGTAAAAATTGTTCCTAGAGCTACGTTTTAGGGAGACAGTTCACTTGGAAAAAACAATTCCTCTTCGTCCAGACGATGGTTCCTTTCTTAGAGAAGTTGAGGGCCTTTCCGGGGTGGCGGTTTCGGCTTGTTTCCATTGTGAAAAATGTACCAGTGGTTGTCCTGTTTCCTATGCCATGGACCTTCCTCCGAACCTATTGATAAGGCATATTCAACTGGGACAAAGGTATAAGGTGCTATCATCGGAGACTATTTGGGTTTGCGCTTCCTGTATTACGTGTTCCACGCGCTGTCCCAATGACATTGATTTGGCCCACGTGATGGACACCCTTCGTCGGATATCGATGCAAAACGGATTGGTGGGTCTCCCCCGGGTAATGGCATTCCACGATGCATTTATGAAGGCAGTCCGGACCCACGGAAGGGTGCACGAAATAGAAATGATAGGCAGGTACAAGATCAAGTCGAAGACTTTCTTTGAAGAATTGGAACTGGGAAGAGAGTTGTTTGCCAGAGGGCGTATACGGATCATTCCGGAAAGGATTAGGGGGCTCAAAGAGGTGCGGGAAATTTTGGGCCGGCCCCTTTCCGAAGCGTAATCAGGATGTTTGCAGCAGGACGTCAGGGCTGCAAGTGAACTGATACGAGGACCTGGACGAATCGATATTCAATTCACTTTTGGCAGTAGGTTACTTGTAGTATCTGTCGAGAAGAGTCTTTATATGGATCTGAACTACTATCCCGGCTGTAGCCTCCATGGCACCGCCCACGATTATCACGTCGGCATCCTTACAGTTTTCCGGGGTCTGGGAGTCAATCTTGTGGAACTGGACGACTGGAACTGTTGCGGAGCCAGCAGCGCCCATGTAATGCACCCGGAGGCTTCTCGGGAGCTTCCCGCCAGGAATTTGCTGATTGCTTCTCGAAGCGAGAGGCCTCTTCTCACACCCTGCGCGGCATGTTTTCACCGCTTGAGGCTTTGCCAGTCGCTCTTTAAAAAGAAACCAGAGGACCACCGTGCTTCAGTTATAACAAAGGTGGAGGTAATCCACATAAACGAGATGCTGATGAAAGAGGAGGTCCGGAAAAAGATTCAGGAGAAGATCAAGGTTCGCCTTGCAGGACTCAAGACTGTTCCCTATTACGGTTGCCTTACGGTTCGTCCTCCACAGGCCATGAATAATCCGCATCCCGAAGATCCGAGGGAAATGGATTCCATCCTGAACCTGCTGGGAGCCGATGTTGTGAACTGGAGTTACAAGACTGATTGCTGCGGAGGAAACCTCGCAATGACACGGCCGGACATAGTCCGAAAGCTTTCCGGTGATCTTTTTGAAGCTGCGCGGGAAGCCGGAGGAGAAGTGATAGTTACCGATTGCCCAATGTGCCAGGCCAATCTTGACACACGCCAGAAAGAGATTGAACGCGAAAGGAAAACGAGTTTTCAGATGCCGGTTGTTTACATCACCGAACTTTTGGCAGTGGCCATGGGGTTGCCGGAGACACGTTCCTGGTGGCGAAAACATATTGTGGATCCTGTTCCCTTGTTGAGAAGCAAGGGATGGGCTGCCTGAAACACTCTCACTGAAAGAAAATTTCGAGGGTCATCCACTTCGATGAATGAAAACGTCGAGCACAAGCAGAAGATAGGTGCGGTCCTGGTCGCAGGTGCTGGAATAGGGGGAATGCAAGCAGCCTTGGATCTCGCAAATGCTGGATTTGGGGTTTACTTGGTGGAAGAAAAAAGCGCGATCGGCGGCCGCATGGCTCAACTCGACAAGACTTTCCCCACGAACGATTGTTCTATGTGCACCATTTCGCCGAGACTGGTGGATGTTGACAAGCATCCAAATGTCCAGATTCTCACCAATTCGGAGATTGTCGGCATTGACGGGGAAGCTGGTCATTTTCGGGCGCGGATACTTAAGCATCCTCGATATGTCGATATGGAAAAGTGCAACGCGTGTGGAGACTGTTTTGAGGTTTGTCCGGTTGAAGTACCCAACGAGTTTGATGAGGGACTCCGGCCCCGGAAGGCCATCCACAAGCTCTATCCCCAGGCCATACCCAACAAGGCTGTGATAGAAAAGGCCGGCGTGAGTCCTTGCAAGGCTGCGTGCCCGGCTCATATACACGTTCAGGGATACCTGGCCCTGTCGCGTAAGGGGAAGTACAAGGAAGCACTCAACCTGATTCGCAAGGATTGTGCCCTCCCGTCGGTTTGCGGAAGAGTATGTGTCCGGTTCTGCGAGGAAAAATGTACTCGAGCCCAGGTAGACCAAGCGATTGCAATCAATGATGTGAAATGGTTCTTGTCCGAGCAAGTAGTAGACTCTGAACCACCTGAAATTGGGCCGGCAAAGAATCGCAAAATCGCAGTTGTCGGAGCAGGTCCTGCAGGACTGAGTTGCGGCTATTTCCTTGCCCTTCAAGGGTATGATGTAACCATTTTTGAGAAAGATGCTGAGCCTGGAGGGGTTTTGCGTTACGGCATCCCAGAGTATAGGCTTCCAAAGGCCATTCTGAAACGAGATATCGACTACATAAGACGCTGCGGGGTTGAAATCCGATGTTCAACAGCGTTGGGGAAGGATTGGACTCTTCAGGGTCTTCGAGAACAGGGCCATGAGGCTATCTTTCTTGGCGTGGGATGCTCTGACGGCGCAAAGCTAGGAATTTTATCCGAGGATACGCCCGGCGTTATCCAGGGTGTGGATTTTCTCAGAGAAACGGCTCAAGGCGAGATAATCGAGTTAGGAAAAACGGTCCTGGTAATAGGCGGTGGCAACGTGGCGGTTGACGTTGCCCGTACAGCCGTTCGTCTCGGTGTGGAAGCGGTGCACATGGTGTGCCTGGAAGATCGAGACGAGATGCCGGCACATGCTGAGGAGATACGGGAAGCCGAAACAGAAGGAGTTATTGTCCATAATTGCTGGGGGCCCTTTGAATTTGTGCCTGGTGAGAGCGGAGTCGGGGTCAAAGGAGCATGCTTCAATAAATGTGTATGTGTCTTTGACGATGACGGCAGGTTCAATCCAAGTTTTGACGATCAGTGCTCCATGGGCATGGAAGCAGACACGGTCATTCTGGCAATAGGCCAGAGAGTGGATCCGGAACTTGCCGGACCTCTCGGAACTATCGAAAGGATCCGGGGTAATAGCATCAGTGTTGACCCGATCACCTACGCGACTTCAGAGGTAGGGATCTTTGCTGCCGGTGATGTTGCAACAGGTCCCCGGACAGTGATTCAGGCTTTAGCCGCTGGAAAGGAGGCGGCAGAGTCAATTCGGCGTTTCCTCGAAGGCGAGGACCTTCGAGAGGGCAGAGAAACTCAGCGCCAGGTTGCCGACCCTGATGTTGAGGGAGTTGTTCCTGCTCTGCGGAGAGTGAAGAAAGAAGTTCCAGCGGAACAGAGGAAAAGGAATTTCCAGGAGACCGTTGTCGGATTTGACGAGGACGCGGTCAAGGCCGAAACTGAGCGATGCCTTAACTGCGGAGTCTGCTCCGAGTGCCTGGAATGTGTCCGTGTGTGCCAGCCCAAAGCTATTTGCCATGATGAATTGCCCGAAGAAATAACTCTGGATGTAGGTTCAGTCATACTGATACCAGGCTTTGACACTTTCCAGGCCAAGATCAAAAGCGAATACGGCTACGGTCGCATTGCCAACGTCCTGACCTCAATGGAGTTCGAGAGGCTTCTCTCCGCTTCCGGTCCAACCGAGGGCGAGGTACTGAGACCGTCCGATGGAGGACATCCGGAAAAGATTGCCTGGATACAGTGTGTGGGGTCACGTGATGTGACATGCAATCGTGACTACTGTTCGAGTGTTTGCTGCATGTACGCCACCAAGGAAGCGATCATAGCAAGGGAGCATGACAGCCGGGTCCAACCTACTATCTTTTATAATGACATCCGGGCATTCGGCAAAGGGTTCGAATTCTATTATGAGAACGCTTCTACAAACGTTGGCGTACGATACCTCAGGGGTATTGTCTCTACGATCAAGGAAGAGCAACGAACCAAGAATCTTCTGGTGAGTTTCCGTGGGGAAGATGGGACCATGACAAGCGAGTCCTTTGACATGGTGGTCCTATCCGTGGGGCTTGAGCCATCGCAGTCCGCGAGGAAACTTGCAGACCGGTGTGGCATCGATCTGAACAGGTTCGGATTTGCCGAGACGAAAGAATTCACTCCCAATCAGACAGGGAGAGCAGGAATATTTGTTGCCGGAGTTTTTGAGGCTCCCATGGACATCCCGGAATCGTTAATGGGAGCAGCTTCTGCGGCGGCACTATCAGGGGAGTTACTCAGTGAGGCCCGCAACACTCTCGTAAGGGGAAATGCCTTTGCCGAAGAGAGAGATGTGAGTGGGGAAGATCCCCGGATAGGTGTATTTGTTTGCCATTGCGGCTCCAATATTGCCCGTATCGTGAACGTTCGAGAGGTGGCGGAATACGCCATGACCCTTCCCAACGTGGTCCATGGGGAACACAACCTATTCACCTGCTCAACGGACACAACGGTGGCCATTGCCGACAAAATCCGGGAAAAAGGTATAAACAGGCTGGTCGTGGCTTCTTGTAGTCCGAGGACTCATGAGCCTCTTTTCCGGGATGTGTGCCGTGAGGCTGGGATCAACAAATATCTCTTCGAGATGGCTAATATTCGCGATCAATGTTCCTGGGTTCACCAGAAAGAGCCTGAACCAGCTACTGAAAAGGCCAAAGATCTTATACGTATGGCAGTTTCACGTGCCGCGCGGCTGGAACAGATTCGGGAGCATTCTTTTCCCGTTGTTCCTAGGGGGCTGGTCATTGGTGGCGGCATCGGCGGTATGACAGCCGTACTCTCACTTGCGGACCAGGGATTCGAGGCAGTCCTGATAGAGCGAGAAGCCCGTCTAGGGGGGGCAGCGCTGAACCTCCGTCGGAGCTTGACAGGGCTGGATGTGTCTGCTTTCGTGGAAGGACTCCGAAACAGGGTCATTTCTCACCCGAGGATAAAAGTATTGATGGACTCGGAGATTAAAGACCACTCGGGACACGTAGGCCGTTTTTCAGTGAAGGTCCGAAACCGTCACAGCGGCGAGGAGTCAGGACTGGAGGTCGGCGCAGTTATCGTGGCTACTGGAGGGCAGGAATATGAGCCCACAGAATATCTACGAGGTCGGTCTGACAAGGTCTGGACGCAGACAGAGCTGGAAAGATATCTCTATGATGAGCCAGGTCGAATGGAGTTGGTCAAGAACGTGGTCATGATACAGTGCGTTGGTTCGCGGGAGCCTGAAAATCTCTATTGTAGCAGGGTTTGTTGCGGTACGGCGATAAAGAATGCCCTGGCACTCAAGGAGAGGGATGCCTCCATCAACGTTTATGTTCTCTTCCGGGATATGAGGACTTACGGGTTCAAGGAACTCCATTACCGCAAGGCAAGAGAAGCGGGCGTGATCTTTCTCCGTTACGATAGAGAGCTAAAGCCTGTGGTAGAGGAAGTCGGCGTAGGATTACGGGTCACCGTATTTGACCAGATTCTTCGAGGTGAGGTAGCACTCCCCGCGGACAGGGTTGTGTTGAGTGCTGCCATAAGGCCTCATTCTGAGACGGAAGCCCTCGGGGCGATAATGAAAATTCCACGCAATGACGTGGGTTTTTTCATGGAAGCCCACATGAAACTACGTCCCCTGGACTTCGCAAGTGAAGGTATTTATCTAT